>Ga0255055_10002007_pt1 | contig 14448 bp, 11 predicted proteins | sample JV7_2_27_MG_FD_188633 | JGI IMG/M metagenome (GOLD analysis project Ga0255055, IMG submission 188633) | Seawater microbial communities from Jervis Inlet, British Columbia, Canada - JV7_2_27 | ecosystem: Environmental > Aquatic > Marine > Inlet | place: Canada: British Columbia | collected...
CAGTCGTCGTTGATGATGCCGATCCAGTGCCGAGTGGCGCTTGGGCCCATCCAGGAGTGGTTGTCCTGCATTCCGCCGTAGATGTAGTACGGTTGGCGCATGTCTACGCCGATGCCGTAGAACTGCCCGAATGGGATATTGTTGATCTTGATGTAGGTCCGGCCCATGTCCCATGTCTCGTGCAGCCCGCCATCGCCAGCCAGATAGAAGTGTGACGGGTTGCCCGGATCGATCCACATGTCGTGGAAGTCACTGTGAACGCCGACGTCATACGTGGGGCGTGTGGGAAGGGTCATGAAGCCATTGCCGCCATCTTCGCTCTTCGAGAACGATGTGGCGAGCACGTAGATCCGCTGATCGTTTGTGGGATCGATGGCGATGTGACTGTAGTACATTGGGCGCGGGTTTAGGCTGTTCACTTTCTCCCATGACGCGCCCCCGTCCTCGGTGCGATAGACTCCCGATTCTGCTGCGTGCTCGACTAGCGCGTTCAGCACATTGGGCATCGTTTCGGAGATCGCGAGTCCAATCCGGCCCTTGTTCCCCTCAGGGAGCCCGTTTGTCAGTTCCTTCCATGTTCGGCCACCGTCGGTGGATTTGAAGATCCCGCTGCCTGGGCCGCCGCCGTTCATACCCCAGGCGCGGCGCAGCCGTTGGTAGCTAGCGGCATACAGGATGTCAGGATTGGCCGGGTCCATCTCCATGTCGATGATGCCAGTGTACGTGTCCACAAACAGCACCTTGGACCACGTGTGCCCGCCGTCGGTCGTCTTGAATACGCCTCGCTCTTCGCTGGGTGCCCACAGTGTCCCCAGTGCCCCGACGAATGCAACGTCTGGATCGTCGGGGTGGACCAGCACGCGGCTGATATGCCGGGTGTCGTCGAGGCCCAAGTGCGTCCAGGTCTCACCACCATCGAGCGAGCGGTACACGCCGTTCCCCCACGACGTGCTCTGGCGGTTGTTCTGCTCGCCGGTCCCGGCCCAGAGGACTTCGGGATTGGACGGTGCAATGGACAGATCCCCGAACGTGCTCACTGGTTGATCGTCAAAGATCGGTTCCCACGTTGTTCCCTTGTTGGTCGACTTCCAGATCCCACCCGATGCCATTGCCAAGTAGATGGTGGAAGGATCATCCGGCAGTGCCTCCACATCGTGTATTCGGCCACCAGCCACCGCCGGCCCTACGGACCGGAAGCGCAACTCGGTGAGTTGGTCGGGTGTGATCCGCGTTCCTTGTGCTGTGGCAGTGCACGGAACGATGACGAGAGCACTCAAGGCGACGATCGTAGGGAGCAGAGAAACGGAGGAGTGTCTCACTGGGACCTCATGGTGGGTTGAGTTGGCGCGAATGTACCTCGAGGGCGGAGGAGGCTCAAGGCAAACGTCAGAAACCCTGGACTTATGTCTGTCCGGACCGTATTCATTGCAGCTAACTCCGCCTTGGATGATCGACTTGGCCGACCTCTTGGAGCGTCTCACAGCCGCGCTTGGCGAACGCTACCGCATTGTACGTGAGGTTGGCAGTGGCGGGGCCGCCACGGTCTATCTTGCCGAAGATCTGAAGCACCACCGACAAGTTGCTGTGAAGGTCCTGAGGCCCGAGCTGGCTGCGGCGCTGGGTTCGGATCGATTCATCCGTGAGATCGAAGTCGCAGCCCGACTCACACACCCCCACGTTCTTCCACTCCACGACTCGGGGGAAGCGGACGGCTTCCTCTACTATGTCATGCCCTACATCGAGGGCGAGTCGCTGCGGCAGAAGATCGAGCGTGAAGGCGAGCTGCCGGTCGCTGAGGCGGTGCGGTTGCTCAGGGAAGTCGTTGATGCGCTCGCCAAGTCGCACGCCGAAGGTGTGGTGCATCGGGACATCAAGCCGGACAACGTCCTGCTTTCCGGTCGCCATGCACTGGTGACGGACTTTGGAGTAGCGAAGGCGGTGAGTGAGGCAACCGGCCGACATGACATCACGACGGCCGGAATTGCCTTGGGCACTCCCACGTACATGGCACCGGAACAGGCAGCGGCGGAACGGCACATCGATCATCGGGCAGACATCTACGCGGTGGGTGTGTTGGCCTACGAGATGCTGACTGGTCAACCGCCGTTTACCGGAGCGACTTCACAGGCGATTCTAGCGGCACACGTCACCGAAGCTCCAGACCCGGTCACGAAACGCCGTCCTGCGGTCGCGGCAGAGCTGAATGACTTCGTCATGAAGTGTCTGGAGAAGAAGCCAGCGGATCGGTGGCAGACGGCGGAGGAGATGCTCCCGCGGTTAGAAGCGATGACCACACCGAGTGGTGGGGTCACTCCAGCGGGGTCCGCGCCGGTGAAGCGAGGCGGGACCATCATGTGGCGCTGGGGAGCCACGGCAGCAGCAATCGTCGTTGTCGCTGTGTCGGCGGTGGTAGTCCTGTCACGCAATGATGCGGAGCAAATACCTGCCAACCGTCGTTCTGTTGCCGTCCTACCGTTCGCCAATACCAGTGGAGAGGCCGAAAACGAAGCGTTCACCAATGGAATCCACGACGAAATCCTCACACAGCTTTCGAGGATCACGGATCTCAAGGTGATTGCGCGCACATCGGTGCTGGAGTACGAGGGCACGGAGAAGAGCCTGCGGGAGATCGGTGAGGAGCTTGGCGTAGGAACGTTACTGGAGGGTGGGGTCCAGCGAGCCGGCGAGTCGGTGCGGATCAATGTCTCGCTCGTCGATGCAGCGACTGGTGAGCTCATCTGGTCGCACGGATACGACGCACAGCTGAGCGTCGAGAACATCTTCGCCATCCAGGCAGAGATCGCAGAGCAGATTGCTGCAGCGCTCGACGCCACGCTGACCCCCGCCGTGCAGGCACGGATAGCTGCGACACCAACGGAAGATCTCGAGGCGTATGAGGCGTACCTACGCGGCACGGACTACTTCCGACGAGGGTACGAGGAGCCAGACCTCCGAATAGCCGCACAGCTGTTCGAACGCGCGACTGGCTTGGATCCCGAGTTCGCACTCGCATGGGCGAAGCTGTCCGAGGTGCATGGGCAGCTATGGTGGTTCCACTATGATCGGAGCAACGAGAGGATCCTGGCTGCCGAGCGTGGAGCCTTCGAGGCGCTCCGGCTGGCCCCTGACGACCCGTCCACGCACATCGCGTTGGGAAGATACTACTATCGCCGGCTGGATTTTGAGCGTGCGCTCGAAGAATTCCAGATTACGAGATCCCTAGGCCCTGCCTCGAGCGAGCTCCTCGCTGCCATGGCCTACGTGCAGAGGCGGCAAGGGCTCATAGAGGAGGCTGCCGACAACCTCAAACAGGCTGCCGAGCTCGATCCTCGGTATGCCGTGCTCGTCTCGGAGACGGGTGACACGTATGCAAGGCTGCGTGACGAGGAGCAGGCGAAGCACTACTACGATCGCGCGATCGCGTTGAGCCCGGATTTCCGCGAGCCGCACTACGGGAAGGCACGGCGCCTCCAGCTCCGGTTGCAGGGTGACGCCGCGATGGCGCGCCAAACCATCGAGGCGGCACGAGGGTTCGGGGCGCGGGATCCGAACTTCGATTTCATCCTCGTGCAGGCGGCCATGATCGAAGGGCAGTACCAGGATGCCCTCGGTCTCCTGTCACGCCAGGAGATCGATGCGTTTGAAACGCAGCACTTCTACGTGCCAATCCCGCTGGCGGTCGCTCAGGTACATGGCTTGCTGGGAGGTGAGAGCGGTGCCCAGCGGTCGTTTGAGTCTGCTCGCCGCGTGCTCGAGCATCTCGTGGCCGAGTCCCCAGACGACCCCCGGCTCTACAGCTCTCTAGGTCTGGCGTACGCTGGACTTGGCATGAGCACGGAAGCGGTGAGAACGGGAGAGCAGGCGATCGACCTCATGCCTATGTCGTCGGACTTCTTCCGCGGCTTCTATCGCCTGGAGGATCTGGCTCACATCTATGCAATGGTCGGCGAGCACGACAAGGCGCTCGACCAGATCGAGTACCTGCTATCTGTACACGGAGACCTCACCGGCAGGTACCTCGCTGCGGATCCCACCTGGGGCTCGCTGAGAGAACACCCGCGGTTCCGAGCACTCGTTCGCTGATCGACGGGACTACCTCGACAGACTGCTGACCGTCTCCTGTATTGCCCGGATGTGCTCCGGGGTCGTACCACAGCAGCCACCGACGATTGACACACCGGCATCGATCAGGGCGGGGACCTTCGCAGCCATCATCGCCGGCGTCTCGTCGTAGTAGATCTTCCCGTCCTTGGTCTGTGGCAGGCCGGCATTGGGTTGGAAGATGAGCGGCAACACAGTGTGGCGATGGAACTCCTTTGCCAGCTCGATCATCTGGTCGATGCCGGTACCGCAGTTGGAGCCGATTGCGTCGGCGCCAACCTCGGTTAGCCCAGACACCGCCGCCTCCACGGTCACGCCCATGATGGTGAAGAACCCGCGCGGGGTCTGGTCGAACGTCATCATCGCTGCCACGGGAATGTTGGGCATGACGTCCTTTGCAGCCGTCACGGCCAGCTTGGCTTCATCGAGGTCGATCATCGTCTCGATGAACACGCAATCGACACCGGCCGAAGCCAGGAACTCCATCTGCATCCTGAAGCTGTCGTACACAGTGACCGGCTTGGTGTCGCCATACGGCTCGAGCATCTTGCCCGTGGGCCCGCATGACGCGATGACGTAGGCCGAATCTCCCGCCGCTTCTCGAGCCAGGCTCACGGCCTGGTTGTTGATGGTCTCCGTTTCATTCTCGAGGCCACTCATCGCGAGCTTGAGTGACGTGGCGCCGAAGGTGTTGGTTTCGATATACCCAGCGCCGGCGTCCGTATAGCGCCCCGCGATGCCCTTCACCACTTCCGGATGCGATAAGATTGCGGATTCTGGGCACTCACCCGGCTTCAGCACCTCCTCGAATAGCATTGTCCCGTGCGCGCCATCGCCCACGAGGACGTCACCGGAAGCCAATCGCTCGGCGAATGGCCGCACTTCACACGACTCCGGACAAACGCTTCACGACCCCAACCGAGTTCGCCGCGTCGAACCCGTACGCATCCGCGCCGATGTCTCGCGCGAACGCTTTGGTGACGGGTGCGCCACCCACGACCGTCTTGATGTCGCCGTCGAGTTTCTCGTCCTTCAGGCGCTGGATCACTTCCCTCATCATCGGCATGGTCGTCGTGAGGAGCGCCGACATGCCGATAACGGGGATCTGCTGCTCCTTGGCCGTCTCGACCATCTTCTCCGGTGCCACGTCGTGACCGAGATCGACGACCTCGAACCCGGCACCCTTGAGCATGATGCCCACCAGGTTCTTGCCGATGTCGTGCAGGTCTCCCTGAACGGTCCCAATCACGATCTTTCCGAGAGAGGGGATGCCTTCCTTGATGAGCAGGGGACGCAACTGATCCATCCCTGCGTACATGGCCTTGGCCGCCATGAGCACGTCAGGAAGGAAGATCTCGTGGACGCGAAACCGCTCACCGACCACATCCATGCCGGCGATGAGTCCGTCGTCCAGAATGGACTTGGGGGCCACACCCTCTTCGATCACCTGCCCGGTAAGTTCGCCGACACGCTGGTGGTTGCCGTCGATGATGGCCTTTGCGATCTCAGCGAGAACATCCATGTGGTATCTCCAGATTCTCTCGGATACTAGCGGTTGCGGAGCGCAAGCAAGCGCTCTCGACACGCGTGTGTCTCACAAGTACTGCAAAACGAGTACGTCGGCTTGAATCGGTGGATGGGCTTGGGACCGGCGATAATCACGCCCGACACCGACTTGAGCGGCTGCATCAGACAGCTGTCCGTTAGGGTCAAACCGATCTGTTCGGGCTGGAGGTACTGGAATAGCTTCTTCTGCCCCGTCACGTTCCACCCGCAGTAGCCAGGACTATAGCGGAGCACTCCACCGTCCGAGCCACCCCAGCCACCTTCGCGCAGGTGCCCTTCATAGCGTCGTTCAGCGATCTCCGCCGTGAGGTCGGCACTTTCCGACGCGAGCGCATCCAGCATTGAAGCCAACGCGAAGTCCTTGGACTCGAATCCGTCAGTAATGGCACGAGGTGTGTCTCCGCCAAGCGTAACAGCGAAGAGGGCCAAACGCTCTGCGTTTGGGAAGACATCGCCGACCACCGAGTCACGATCGTTGAGTCCCTCTCCACCGTAAACGGCTTCGAAGTCATCAATGGAGATGTCGGCGATGATTCCTACGGGGGCAGTGGTCTTCTCGAGGAGCCGGGACCCCTCGCCGTACAGCTCCTCGATGTGGGCGGGCACGGTGACGTCCGGTGGAATGCCGAGGCTCTGGAACACGGCGCGCTTCTCGGGCGCGACGTCAGCGGCAGCGAACTTCAGGATCATTCCGGTATGCTCTCGTGGGGCAGGGACTCCATGCCGTAGCGCCTAGCCTCCGCAGCCATGAGCCTAGTGAGTTCTGCCTTGGTATCGCCCGAAAGGGCTGATGGCGTGTACTGCTCGAGCAGCTTCGCCACCTCGGTGTGCGCGCGGTCACCCAGTGTCGACGCGCCTTCCTCTTGCCACCTCGAGCGATTGGCGCGGTCGATGGCTGGACCCGGGAAGTAGTGCTCGTCCCGCAGGTACTTCCGCGTATGATCCGCGATGAGGAGGTGTCCTTCCTTGAGCAACTCCTGGAAATGCGGTATCGCAGGAAAATCCGCTCGCGGCTCTATGCCTCGAATCAATCGCAGTGCGAGCCCACAGATCTCGTTGTCCAGCACCAGCTTCTCCAGGCTGAAGCAGCTCTCGAAGTCGAGCATGCCCGGGCCGGTCACACTGTTCATCCCGGTGAGTGCTGCGAGCGTGGCGCCCATGGACGTCTCGAGCCCGCACTGGGCATCGAGGAGCTTGGCATCGCTCAACGCCATGTATGCCTGCGTGGGCAGGCCAAGGTATTTGCCTATCTCGTTGTAGGCGCAGTCGATCATCATGGTCTCGACCGCGCCCATCGGCGTGGTCTCGAACCGGATATCGAACGCCGCCGGTGAGCCACCGTAGAGCGCCGGTGTCCCGGGGTTCGTGAGCTGGCTGATGACGATCCCGCTCAATGTCTCCGCGGTGTGCTGTACCAGGCTGCCCACGAGCGTCACGGGTGCTACGAACCCGGTGAGCGGCATCGAGACGTACTCGACCGGAATGGAGTACTCCGCACAGTCAACCACGTTCTGGGACGTGACGTCACTCCACTTGAGCGGCGCGGTCGGACAGCATGAGAACACAGCGAGCGGCTTGGCTTTCAATGCTTCCGCTGACCCCCGCACGGCCAACTGGAGGTCCCGCATGATGGTGAACGCCTCGATGGTGAACGCCCCGGTGATCACCGGCTTCTCCCCGAACAGCAAGCTCAGGAACAGTCGGTAGCTGTCCTGGATCTTCTCGTGTACGTCTGACGGCACGATCGAGGTGCTCTGGGCCGCGACATTCTTCAGGCCCGCCGCGACCTTCACGTAGTCGACGTAGTCTCTGGTCGTTGGCGGCCGCGCCGAGTGGCTGCCATGGTCGAGCATCGAAATTGCGGCGGACCCCGGCGTGAAGTGCACGTTGTTGCCGGAGAAGTCATGCGTCTGGCCGCCGAGTACGTCGTAGAGCTGGAACGACGAAACGGCCGTGCCGAGCGCCATGTCGATGACGTCACCGGTGATATGAACGCGATCCTCCTCCACCCTGGCCCCGTGATCGGCCAGCATGGATACCACGCCCGGATTGTGAATCTCCACGCCAAGCGTCTCGAGGACGTCACGGGCTTCGGCAACGATCTGCTCGATGAGCTGGTCGCTCAGAAAACGGACAGTTGGTCTCGTCATGCGCTCCTCCATTGGACTCTCAAATGTACACCCTTGGCAAGAGCGGATTGATGCCGATGAGCAGGCTGTAGACGGAAACACCTGCCAAGTCTGCTACCTCGTGATGATCGATCGATCCACCGTCCGCCGATCCGAAGAACAACGCCTCGTCACCGACCGCGACGGTTGGTTCGTCACCGACCTCGATGAGAGAGTGATTCGACGTAACGCCTGCGACGAGCGGATAGCGCCGGCTCCCGACCAGCACGGAGCAGGTATTGGCTGCACCGCGGGGAAGCCCGTCACTGTACCCCACGGGCAAAGTTGCGACCCATACAGGTCGCTCGGCGACGTAGGCGCGGTGGTACTGTAGTGAATCGCCCGTGCGTAGCTGCTTGACGAGCATGACACGTGCCTTCAGGCTCATGGCCGGCTGGAGTGCCATTTCTTCCCGCTCAAGCTCGGGGTCACCCGGGTAGCAGCCGTAGAGCGCGACACCGGGTCGCACCATGTCGAGGTGTGCATCGGGGAGATGGAACACTCCTGCACTGGATGCAGCGTGGCGCCGGCCGAGATCGATACCGCGATCCTCCGCTTCGCCATACAGTGCGTTCAAGCGGCGGAGCTGCTCACGGTCGAACTCAGGATCCTCAGTGAGCGCCGTGAGCACTCCATCGAACTCGATCCCCTCGTGCGCAGCGAGTGTCTCAACGAGCGGTAACGCCCGGTGGTACGGCACCCCGGTGCGCCCGAGCCCGGTGTCCAGATACAGCTGCACCTTGATCGGTTTACCCAGCTGGCTCGCCAACCGGGCAAGCAGAGCGCCACGATCCTCGTAGATCGAGGGCATGATGTCCCGACGCACGAGTGTTTCCAGCTCCTCGTCGGTGGCCGGGCCAAGCACGAGCACTGGCTTCGCAATCCCGGCGTTCCTAAGGCTCAACGCCTCTTCGACCTTGAAGACGGCGAAGCCGTAGACGGCGGGCAGGCTTTCGAGATGCCGCGCCGTGCCCGTCAGCCCATGGCCGTAGGCGTCACCCTTGATGACGGCCAGGATCGGACGGCCACCCACGCGTCGAGAGACCTGCTCTACATTCCCAGTCAGGTGCTCGCGGTTGACCTCGATCCAGGGGCCGAACGTCGCAGTGGGGTCGGTGTTCGCTTCGGCCGTCGCCCTCGCGGTGCAGGCGCTGGCTCCTGCAGTCGAGAAGGCGAGTGGCATGGCCCCGGCGGTGGTCAGGAACTGGCGTCGGTGCATGGAAGTCTCCTTCACTCAAAGGCCTCGCGCTCGAGCAGCCGCGATCCGTTGGAGTCCAACCATCGCACGCTGACGCCAGCTGCGCGAGGGGGGACGCAACGTGATCCCGAGCAGCTGCTCTGCGGCCGCGATCGCGTCGAAGCACGTCAGAATGCGGGCTACGCGCCCGCCGCGAAGGTCCAGCTCATCGAGCCCGTCTACCACCAGCTGGCGATTGGTGGGAACGTATCCGGGAGGAGTGAGGGTGGCTGTGTGCGTAGCGGTAATGCGCCATGGGACGACGCAGCGCGTACCGTCGGCAGAAACACATACGGGTTCACGGATCTCATACGAGAAGTCCGGAAACGCGTGAAGGACCGATTCAGCAAAGGCCTGCACGGCGTCGCGGCCACGGGCAGGAGGCTGTACCATCGCGGGATCATACCACTCGACGTCCTCGGTGAGGAGGCCCAGAAACCGTGGTAGGTCGCGGGCATTCCATGCCGCGAGCAACGTGCGGGCGACTGCACTGGAATCGGGGGACATGTGAATCTCCGGCAACGAGGTGCGGGTGCGTCTGGCTAGGCGCTGCGATGGTTCCCGCGACGCCATGGTCTCGGAATGAACATTGGTACGGTCCGCCTGTATTCGGCGTAGCTCGCTCCAAAGCGACGCTCGAGTTCCGGTTCCTCGACCGTCTTCAGCTCGACGACGTGTGCCAGTACGTACAGCGGCGTCCATATCAGCACCATCGAAACCGAGTGGAGGATGAAGCCTATCCCAAACAGGCTGGTGAACACGCCGGTTACCATCGGATTCCGCATCCACACGTAGGGCCCAGCGACCACTAGCTCCTTGGGAGGATTGAACGGTACCGGTGTCCCCTTTGCTCTGCGGAAACGCAGAACGCACCACGCACACAACACTGAGCCGGGAACGAGTAGCAGCGTCCCGATGGCCACACCAGGAGTTCCTGGGAATAGTGCAGGTGTGTTGATCACTCTGTCTGTGAACAGTCCTCCAGCGATGACGACTGCCAACGTCAGGCCGAAGAAGGCCAACCCGACGGGGGTCAGCAGCTCGCGCCTCCGTTGCGAGCCGGTGGCAACTGAATGGAACAGCTCCAGCAGCTTCACCTGAGGAACCTCCGGACCAATTGCCTCAGGCGATTCACGGCGTGTCACCAAGTGTTCTGGCTCTGATGCACAGGTTACGCAGCGATGGCACGGCGCATCACGTCGGCAGAAAACGGCTTGCCATGGGCGGGATACACTGAGTGGGCACCCGCCTCCAGCAGCAGACGCCAACTCTCCATGACTGCTCCAACGTCTTCAGCGAAAACGGGAAGTCCAGGTGTGAGCCTGAGTGGGAACGCGTTCATGGCCAAATCGCCCACGAATGCCTCTCCGCTGTCCAGCAGCACGCTGACAGAGCCGGGCGAGTGTCCGGGCGTGTGAAGAACGCGTCCAGGTATCCCGTACTCCTCTAGAGACAATGCCTCATCGCCAAGAACCAGATCGACGGTTGCTGCCGGGATCTTGATCAATGGAAGAAAGAGCCGATGGATGGCGATGAATACCTTACCCCATGTGGTGACGCCCGGTGGGAGTGGGGTCAGCGACTGTTCGATGCAGTCTCGGTCCGCTTGGTGTATGGCCAGTTTCGCACCGGTGAGGGTCTTGAGTTCACCGGCGGAGCCAATGTGGTCCCAATGACCGTGAGTCAGGACGATGAGCTGCACATCGGTGGGCCCAATGCCGGCACGCGCCAGTCCACGAGCGAACTCCTTGCCTTTGCCCGGAGCACCAGCATCGATGACGATGACGCCATTATCTCTCAGGACGTAACAGGTATCGAAGCCAAGTGGAATGGGAGTGACGTTCACTGTCATGGTACGCTCCCCTCACTAGAACTCAATGATCTGACCAAACCGCCAACTCGTTTCCACTCGGATCGGTGAAGTGAAACCGCCGCCCCCCCGGAAACTCGAACGTCTGCTTGACGATCTGCCCACCACTCTGCGTGATCTTGGCTTCGATCTCCTCCAGGTTCGTGGCGTAGAGCACGACGAGTGGACCGCCCCCCGAAACCTCCTCCGCCAAGCCAAAACCGCCGGCCAGCCGGCCGTCGCTGAAGCTCGTGTAGGTGGGACCGTAGTCGGTGAACTCCCAGCCACAAATCTCCGCGTAGAACTTCTTGGCCTCTTCGATGTCTGTGGCTTGAAACTCCAAGTAGTCCACTCGACGGTCCTGCTCTGCTTGGCTCATGAGTTCGTATCTCCTTGGATGGCATGATCCCCCCGCCAATATGTGGGTTGTCTCCAGACCCGGCCAGGTAACTCGCGCGAGGTGCCAGGGTTGCTTTCATCGTGAGGAAGCTGACTTTCACCGTAAGGAACGTGACTCTCGTCGAGAGGAAGCTGACTTTCACCGGGAGGAACGTGACTTCGTCGATAGTAACGTGACTCTCATCGAGAGGAAGGTGACTTTCACCAAGAGGAACGTGACTTTCATCGAGAGGAAGCTCACTATCGACGAGAGTAAGCTTGCTTTCGGCGAGCGCCGGTCGCACTTCAGGCTGAGAACGACGAGAGTGGAGGCTGTAAGTGGATAAATAGCAACGAGTTACGACAATGCGCCGTTAGCCTGCTGCCTTCCGCTCGTGGGACCCCATCGCAAGGCCGACTGTGCCGGCCGGTCACCGTCAGCGCCAGTTACCTCAATGGCTCCCTCGCCATAACTTCCAGCCCATGAAAACACACGATCTCCCCCACCTGCTGGCCATCGCGCGCGGTGACAAGCCGGCCGACCTGCTGTTGAAGAACGCGCAGCTGGTGAACGTCCTTTCGGGCGAGATCCACCCCACGGACATCGCCATTGCCGGCTCCACCATTGTGGGTATCGGAACTGGCTATGACGCGAAGGAAGTCATCGACTTGGACGGCCAGTACATCTGCCCCGGGTTCATCGACGCGCACGTGCACGTTGAAAGCTCCATGGTGCCGCCGCGCGAGTTCGCGCGCGCAGTCGTACCGCGGGGCGTCACGACTGTCGTCACCGATCCGCACGAGATTGCCAACGTCCTCGGTCTCGACGGCATCCGATTCATGCTGGACGAAGGAGCCAACGCACCGTTCACCATGTATGCGAATGCCTCCTCTTGCGTGCCCGCCACTCATATGGGGACTGCAGGGGCGAGTCTCTCGGCGGATGACCTCGCCATGCTGCGTGACGAGCCGGCGGTGCTCGGCCTTGCCGAGGTCATGAACTTCCCGGGTGTCGTCTTCGGAGATGAGGGCGTGCTGGCGAAACTCGAGGCGTTCGAAGGTCGCGTGATCGACGGACACGCTCCCGGGCTCAGTGGCAAACAGCTGAATGCGTACGTGGCGGCCGGAATCTCTTCAGATCATGAGTGCACTACGGTCGAAGAGGCGCGCGAGAAACTTCGGCTCGGCATGACCGTCTACATGCGTCAGGGCACGGCGGCAAAGAACCTCGACGCGTTGCTGCCGCTCGTGACACCGGAGACCGAGCGCTACCTCTGCCTCTGCACGGACGACCGCCAGCCGGGGGATCTCCTGGAGGAAGGCTCGATCGACCACCTCGTCCGACTCGCCGTCGCGGCGGGTGTGCCACCAATCACCGCCATCCGGATGGCGACGCTCAACACGGCCGAGCATTTCCGGATGCACGATCGCGGCGCGATTGCACCAGGGCGCCGAGCTGACCTCGTGGTGTTCCCCGACCTCGAGAGAATCCACTCAGCCATGGTCTACGTCGGCGGCCGACTCGTCGCCGAAAACGGCAAGCTGCTGGATGGACACACAGTGGTGCGCGACGGAACCTCGGCCAATTCGGTGCACGTGAACTGGGACGCAGTCGATCTCTCCATCCGGGCCACAGGCCCGCGTGCCCGAGTGATCGGCGTGATTCCCGATCAGATCGTGACCAGGCACGAGGTGATGGACGTGACGGTGAAGGAAGGGATGGCCGTTGCCGATCCCCCGCGCGACCTCCTCAAGATGGCGGTCATCGAGCGCCACGGGCGCGGCGGTACGGTGGGACTCGGCTTCGTCACCGGGGTGGGGCTCGAGCATGGTGCGTTGGCCGGAACCGTCGCCCACGACCACCACAACCTGGTCGTGATCGGCACCGACGACCAATCGATGCTCACTGCCGCGAAGGCCGTTGCTGAGGCCGGTGGCGGTCAGGCCGTGGCGGATGGCGATGAGGTGCTGGCACTCCTCCCGCTCCCGATTGCAGGATTGATGTCCGATCTGCCAATCGAGGACGTGCGAAGTCGCGGTGAGGAACTCCTCGCTGCTGCACGCGCACTCGGCTCGAAGCTCCACGATCCGTTCATGGCCACGGCGTTCCTGGCACTGGAAGTGATTCCCAGCCTCAAGCTCACGGACAAAGGGTTGGTGGATGTGGAGAAGTTCGACTTCGTACCGCTGTTCGTGGATGGTGAATCTTGAAGAACTACGCGATCGCGAGCTCTCTCCTGATCCTTGCCTGCACGGCTTCTCCACCTGCAGAGGTGCCGAGTCCGGCTCCACGGGAGCCGCTCGTCGAGCCGGAGCTCGTCTCCCAGGTCGAGATCCTTCGCACGGAATACGGTGTGCCGCACATTGTCGCCGAGAACATCGAGGCACTCGGCTTCGGGCTGTCGTACAGCCAGGTGGAGGATCATGGAGCGCGGGTGGCGGTGCGGCTCGTTGAGGCGCGGGGAGAGTTGGCGCAGTACGTGGGGCGGGACGCGTTGGATTCAGACTTCTTCTTCCGTAGGACCTACCAACGGGCACTCGACACCTACCACCTGATGAGTCAGGACGCGCGGGACTTGATGGAGGGTTTTGCCGAGGGTGTGAACTGGTATATCCAGCTCAATCCCGAGGAGTTCCCGGAGTGGGTACTGCCGACCTTCACCGGCCACGACGTGCACGCACGACTCATCTTGCCCGAAACAGCGGGGATGAGCATGGCAGGTGCGCGGCGGATCGTCGAGCGCGTGCGGACTGCCGAAGAGGAAGAAAGCCACGACGGCTCGAACGCGTGGGCCTTCGCGCCCAGCCGCACAGTGTCGGGCAACGCGATCTTGATGCGGAATCCCCATTTGAGTTGGAACGCCGGCTACTACGAGGTGCATCTGGTTGTTCCCGGACGCATCAACTTCTACGGTGACGTCCGCGTCGGCTATCCCCTGTACTACATCGGTGGCTTCAACGAGCGGTTGGGCTGGGCGACGACGAACAACGGACCGGATCTGGACGAGGTGTACGCGCTCGACGCCGATCCGAATCGACCCGATCACTACCTGTTCGATGGCGGGTCGATACCGCTGCGCCGAGAGGTGATCACCGTCGAGTTCCAAGAGGACGAGAGAGTCCAGCGGGAAACCCGTGAGTTCTGGAAC
>Ga0255055_10002008_pt1 | contig 14443 bp, 10 predicted proteins | sample JV7_2_27_MG_FD_188633 | JGI IMG/M metagenome (GOLD analysis project Ga0255055, IMG submission 188633) | Seawater microbial communities from Jervis Inlet, British Columbia, Canada - JV7_2_27 | ecosystem: Environmental > Aquatic > Marine > Inlet | place: Canada: British Columbia | collected...
AAAAACTATTTTCCTTAAAAGTAATTAATTGAGCTTTATGGTCTGATTTTTTTATTATCACTTCATCCTTTGATTTTAAAACAAAGCCCTCCTGTCCATCTATAGTTACCATTACTTTTTCTTCGCTTGATTCCAATTTTATTTTTACTTGGTCATTTTCACCGATTATAAAAGGCCGGGCAGATAAAGTATGGGGGCAGATGGGGGTGAGCATTATAGAATTTATACCAGGATTGACAATAGGACCGCCAGCAGAAAGAGAATAAGCAGTAGAACCTGTAGAAGTAGAGACAACCAATCCATCCGCTGAATAAGTAATAACATAATCATTATTGACATAAGTGGCTAAAGAGATAATTCGAGCAAAAGCTCCCTTACCTATAACTACATCATTTAAGGCTGTAAATTTTTTAATCTCTTCTTCTCTTCTTTTCACTGTACAATTTAACATCATTCTCTCATCAAGAAAATATCTCTCCCGATACAGTTTCTCTAAAGACTTTTCCAGGTCATCAATGCCAATTTGAGTAAGAAAACCCAGTCCTCCTAAATTCACTCCAAAAACCGGGATATCTTCGGCGGCGACCAATCTGGCTGCTCTAAGGAGCGTTCCGTCCCCCCCCAAAGAGATTATCAAATCAACATTTTTAAGAAATTTTTCAGTAGGACAGTTTAATTCTTCCTTACCTATTTCTTTGCCCTTATTTCCTTCTATATACACTTTTACTTTTTTAGAATTTAGCCAATCAATTATCCTACAGGCTGTTTCCCGAGTCTTTTCTTTTTTATAATTCATTATTAAACCAACGCTGTCTAATTTCATCTCCACCCTCCTTGAAGTAAATAATATAAGACCAAACTAAAAATTGCTCCCGCTAAAAAATATGCTATCTTTATTATCTTTTGACGCATGGTGCTTTCGAATTGAAACTTTACTTCAGAAATATTCTTATTTTTCATATTCAATAAGAGAATTCCGCAGGGTTGGTAAGCAAGATAATATTCTAACATCTGTCTACGGGTCTCCCTGTTGGTAATATAGGGGATCTTTTCTCCACTTTTGACTTCTACTACGTAGACTTTCCCTCTCTTCCTCGCCAAATAATCTATTCGTACTAAGTAGCGATGAATCTTGTCTCCGATAGTTATAAGGAGTGGTTTGCTTTTTTGAACATCTATAATCGTATAACCGTTTTTCTTTAATATTTTCTCTGCTTCTTTTTCCGCTTGCCTGCTTTTAGAAAATCTCTTCCTTAACCTTTCAGCTCTCAACCAATTGCTTATCTTGACATAGAAAATCAGACAGATTATCCCTCCGCCAACAAATAGAATAAAGATTAAAACACCATTTTCATTTATGTTCAAAAACTTCACTCCAAATATTATTTTTGGGGAGAAAGTTCCTGGTGAGCTTTTTTTACCACTTCTTCAATAATTTGAGGAAAATTATTTATCTTGTCTTTTCCAGAATTTTTTACTAAATAGATTAGATATTCTATATTACCGGAAGTTTTTTTTAAGGGAGAAAAGGTTAAACCGTGAATACTAAAACCCATTTCTTGCGCTTTTTCGCTGACTCTTTCGATTACCATCTGATGGACTTCTGCCTTTTTTACTAATCCGCCCTTTTGAATGAACTCCCGGCCTGCTTCGAACTGAGGTTTGATTAAAGCTACTACTTCTCCTCTCTCCTTAATTAAACTATACACCGCTGGCAGGACTTTATCTAATGAAATAAAGGAGACATCTATGGAAGCTAATTCAAAAAGATCATTAAATTTATCAGCAGTAAGGTATCTTATGTTAGTTCTATCTATAACTGCTACTCGGTTATCTTTCTGCAGTTTCCAGGCTATCTGCCCGTAACCCACGTCTATACAGTAAACTTTTTTAGCCCCAAATTTTAAGAGACAATCAGTAAAACCCCCGGTAGATGCACCAACATCAATTACTCTCTTTCCTTTGACATTGACATTAAAAACCTTAAGGGCTTTTTCTAATTTTTCTCCACCCCTACTTACATAAGCAGTCTCTTTTTTAATTACTGAAATATTGCTTTCAGCTTTGATTCTTTGCCCCGATTTATTGACTCTTTCCCCTTCCACTAAAACCTCTCCCGCCATAATAGCGCTTTTGGCTTTCTCCCTGGTGGGGAAAATTCCTTTTCCAACCAGCAATATATCCAAACGTTCTTTTTTTGATTTTGTCAAATCTATAAATTCACCTCTCGGGCTAAAATTCTACCTGTTAATTCGTTTAAGTAAAAAATTTAAATTACCGCGCATAGTACCCAAGCCATTATAATTCCAATAAAGGCTCCCACTATAACTTCAAAAGGAGTATGCCCAATCCACTCTTTTAAACGCTTGTCTTTTAACTTTATTTCTTTAAAAAATTCTAAAATAATTCTATTCAATACTTTAGCTTGTTCTCCCGTTTCTCTCCTTACCCCGGCTGCATCGGCCATAATAATAAAAGCTATGACTATAGCTAAAGCAAACAAAGGAGATTCCCAACCTTCTTTTATACCAATAGTAGTAGCCACGCATATAGAAAGGGCGGAATGAGTGCTGGGCATCCCTCCTGCCCCAACAAATCTCCTAATATCCCATTTTTTTTCGGTAATATAAAATATTATTAGCTTTAAGCTCTGATTTAAAGCCCAGGTTATAAGTGCAATTATTATAATCTTATTTCTGAAAATTAGAGATAAATCAGTAATATTAATCTCTATCGCTCCTTGATTTTCTATATTATTCATTTTAGTTTTCTGGTTTGATCCAATCTTCATCTCTAAGCAAAGGCATACTAATATCTATATGTCCGACTAAACTTTTCATCTCATTTCCTCCCACTAATATTTGCACACCATTAATCGGAGGGATTTCAGTTAAAGTATTTACTATAGAATAGACGGTCATCAATTCACCACTGCTTCCTCCGGGATGATTTTCGAATATTTCCTCAGATAGGTCTATATAGGCAATATCATCAGCAATATATACTTCATTGATTTGAGTTCCTTCGGGAATTGTAGGATAAAGATCGGAATTTTCCGGACCTTTTATCAGCTCGTTAACTACCTGTCTGGTTAAAGAAGGGATTTGAGATATTTTTCTTTTTTCGGGAGCTAAGTACATCGCTTGAGAATCAGAAAAGTAAAGGTTCACCTCGACCATCTCTTCTATCGGCACAGGTTGAACTTCTTTTATTTCTTCTTCCTTATAAGGGATTTCTTTGGTAACGACGGGTTTTTCCTTGTATCTTTCCCAGATAGGGACAATAAGCTTATTGAATATCGTATAGCTTAAAATTACAATTACTACGAGTATCAATAATATAAATATGATTTTCAGGGTATTTCTTTTTTTCTTCGCCTTTCTATTTTTCGCCATAATAATTAATCCTATTCACCATTATCAGGGGTATTTTCTACATAATACTTAATTGCTTCAAACAGGGCCTGAGCAGCATTTTCTCTAAACTTATTGGTTTTTAATAATTTTTCCTCTTTAGGATTAGAAATAAAACCAACTTCTACAATTACTGCTGCCATATTCGCTCCTTTTAATACAACAAAAGGAGCTTGTTTTATTCCCCTATTTTCTAATTTTAAATACTCTACTAATTTTTTCTGGATAATATCAGCAAAATCAAAACTATACTTGATGTTAGCGCTCTCTTCCAGGTCAGCGATAATCAAGGCTAAATCAGTATCTACCTCCGGATGAGCCCTACTGGCTCTATTTTCTCTATCTGCTACATCTCTAGCTGAGGCACCGATATATTTGGAACTTAACAAAAATGTTTCTATCCCTTCAGCACTAGGACGATGATTTAAAACTGAATTAGCGTGTAAACTTACAAATACAAAACCATTTTTCTGGTTAGCAAAATTTGTTCTATTTTCCAAGTAAACAAATTCATCTTTACTTCTGGTTAAATAGGTAGGAATACCTGCATTTTTTAACAGTTTCTCTAAATAAAGAGCGATTCCCAAAGTAACTTCACTCTCCTTCAAGCCGGTAGGTCCAATCGCTCCCGGGTCTTTCCCTCCATGTCCAGGGTCAATAATTACTACTTTCTTGCCGGTTATCTCAGATCCGGGAGTAAGCTTTTCTTCAGACTTAGCGGGAAGAGTTTCCGAAATGACTGCCTCTTCACCTGATTTGAATATATCAATTACTACCCTATCAGGTTCAATGAGACTGAAAAGCTCATATCTGGTTTCCTGATAAAGGTCAAATACAACTCTGGTAATTTCCTCGTTAAATTGTGCTGTCCTTACTGTTTTTACTACAGCATCATCTATCTTTATCTGCTTGGAGGTATCCTCCAATTTTGCAATAGACCCCATTATATCGATAAAAATTCTATCCGGATTTATTAATTTATCTGCTCTAAATTCTGTCTTTTCAGATAAATCTATCACCACCCTGGTTTTATCGGGGTGAGAATAACTTCTAACTTCTAACAGATAAGGTCTTATGGTATTAATAAATAAAGTCTTGGTCTGGTTCTCCCATTTAATATCTACTTCGGCAATAATTTTAATTACTTCTAAGGGAATCATTACCCGATTATCGAGAATTTTTGCTGGCATTTCCAAAGGAATTACCTTTTCATCTATCTCTAAAGTAGGGTCATCGATTACTAAGCGGATTGTACGACCATTAATATTTATAGTCATTAACTTTAAAGCCGGGAACCAGGTAATTCTTCCACCTAAAGCTTCTACTACATTACGAGCTGAAACAAATAGTCGATCATTTTCGATAACTGAAGGGACAACGGTTTCAAGAGGTTTATTGTCTAACAAAATCTTTATTTCTGAAGATTGAGCTAAAGCTGAAGATACAAGGAATAAAATAGTCAATAAAACTGTCATTAAAATTATGTAGAATATCTTTTTCATATAACCTATTCTATCCCTCCTGGACCAGATATCTAATAGCTAAAACTTTTAAAATAGCCGATAAAGGAACAGCTACTAATACTCCTAATATTCCTAACAATTGACCGCAAATTAACATTGATAAAATCACTGTTAATGGATGTAATCCTAATCCCTTCCCCAAGATATTTGGATTAAGATATATCGCCTCAAGCTGATTAACTAAAACAAATAAAACTACGATCATCAACAATGTCCACCAGGGGCTGCCCAAGGCAAAAATTAAAGTCAAAACAACTCCTACCATAGGACCTAAATAGGGAATAAAATTGAAAACTCCACTGACAATCCCAATAATCAAGGCGAATTTCAAGTTTAAGAAGTACAACCCTATACCAATCAATGTCCCCACAATAAAGCAGACTATTATTCGACCACGAATAAAACCACTGACAATATTATCTACTTCCTCCAGCACTTCCTTAAAGTTTTTTTTGTTTTCTTTTGATACAAAAATATATAAATTTTCTTTAAATTTAAACATATCCCTCATTAGATAAAATAAGATTAAAGGGACAATTACTATACCAAAGGTAACGCTGGAAACTATATTGGATAAATAAATTATAATGGTTTGGGAAAAACCCAAAACACCCTTCTGTAGTTCAGATAAATTTTCTTTGAGTAAAATCTCTACATCGGCTGGGTCTATAAATTTCGAGAGTTGCGGTTTTATAGATAAAATTAAATTTTGGTAATTTTCGATAAAATTAGGAATTTCTTTATATAAAATATTAAGTTGGTTAATTAGGCTGGGGATTAGAAAAAATATAGTTAGGATTAACAAGGCAATTATTATCCCGAAGACAATAATAATGGCCAATACTTTCGGAATTTTTTTATGAATAAGATATCTATAAAGCGGATCAAAAAAATAAGCTAACATCAAAGCAAAACTAAAATATATGAATAACCACTTTAACTTGCTCAATACATAAAATAGAATGACAATACCAATGGTTACACTGATAATAAAATTTAATCTTCTATCTTTTACAAATTCCATAAATAATTTTCCGCCTAAAATAACTTTTTACTTACCTATTTATAACAGATTAGCTCATATTATTCAATTTTTTCTATCCAATATTAGTCTAATGGAGCTCTGATTTATCATATCGTGGCAATCTCATATATTTATTCTACATCAAGTTTTAATTATCCTTCTTTTTTAACACAATAATTAAAAAATCCGAAAAATAATTTTCCGGATTTTTTAATTTAATACTAATTGGTGAGTTAGCTAATTAATTAGTGATTAGCGAATGGTACTAAAATGAAAAACCAAAAGCGCAAAATGTAAAACTTAATTCGTATCTTGTATCTCTTCGTGAATCGTATCTCATTAAGAAAAAGAGACCAGAAGCCCGATGTCGGGGTACGGTGCATCGTACCTCCAATACTGAATCTTAGTTTTTTTACACAATACTCGATGCGCAATACGCAATACGGTACACTAACTGACTATTCAATTAGGATTTTTGATTTTTATTGGCTTTTAGAATTCTATCCCAAGTATCCCGTAAAGACACAATTCGGTTAAATACCAGCTTATCTGACGTTGAATCAGAATCAACACAAAAGTAACCTTTCCGCATGAACTGGTATCTACTTCCGGGAGCCGTTCCTGCCATACTGGGTTCTACCAAACAATCAGCTAACACTTCCAGGGAGTTTGGGTTAAGCTGCTTTATAAAATCTTTCTCTTCCTCCTGTTCTTCCGCTCCCTCGTTCTGGTCCAGTAAAAGGTGGTCATATAAGCGTACCTCTGCCTTTAAGGCATGGTCTGCGGAAACCCAGTGTAAAGTTCCTTTTACTTTACGTTTAGCACCCTGCTTACCACTTTTACTTTCTGTGTCATATGTACAGTGTACTTCTTTTATCTCTCCCGATCTTTCATCCCGAACAAATCCTTCACATTTAATAATATAGGCATTCTTCATCCTGACCTCACGACCGGGAGCCAGACGAAAATACTTTTTCGGCGGGTTTTCATGAAAGTCTTCCCGCTCGATGTAAAGAATCCTAGAAAAAGGTATTTTGCGCGTTCCTGCAGTAGGATCCTCAGGATTATTTTCTGATTCCATATATTCCACCATATCTCCAGGATAATTATCAATAACCAGCTTTAAAGGATGCAGTACCCCCATAATCCGGGATGTCCTCAGGTTCAGGTCTTCTCGGATACAGTGTTCCAGAAAACGGACATCCACCACACTATTAGTCTTGGCTACCCCGATACGTTCACAGAAATTTCGGATAGCTTCCGGAGTATAGCCCCTGCGCCGTAAGCCTGATATAGTCGGCATACGAGGATCATCCCATCCAGCTACGCAACCTTTCTCTACCAGTTTTAGAAGCTTACGTTTGCTCATCAACGTATTGGTCAAATTCAGTCGGGCAAATTCAATCTGTTGAGGTGTGTCTGGCAAATTCAAGGCATTGAGAACCCAATCGTACAAGGGGCGATGGTCTTCAAACTCCAGGGTACAGACGGAATGGGTAATCTTTTCGTAATAATCCTCAAGAGGATGAGCATAATCATACATAGGATAAATGCACCACTTATCCGCCGTCCGATGATGTGTAGCCCTTAAAATGCGGTAGAGAACAGGATCCCTCATGTTCAAATTAGGAGAGGTCATGTCAATTTTAGCCCGTAGCACCCGGGAACCATCGGCAAATTCGCCGGCTCGCATACGTATAAACAGATCCAGGTTTTCCTCCACAGATCGGCTGCGATATGGGCTTTCTTTTCCCGATTCCTTAAAACCTCCGCGGTACTCCCTAATTTCTTCAGAACTCAGGTCGCACACATATGCTTTATCTGCTTTAATCAGACGAACGGCATAATCATACATTTTTTCAAAATAGTCAGAAGCATAAAAAAGCCTATCTTCCCAGTCAAATCCCAGCCAATTAACATCTCTAATAATGGACTCAATATATTCCAAGCTTTCCTTACTGGGATTTGTATCATCAAAGCGAAGATTGCATAGACCACCATTTTGTACAGCCAAACCAAAATTCAAGCAAATAGACTTAGCATGCCCGATGTGCAGGTACCCATTAGGTTCCGGGGGAAAACGAAGATGAACCCTTCCACGGTATTTATTCGTTTTTTTATCTTGATCAATGATCTCCTGAATAAAATTAACTGTTACTTTAGATTCTCCGTGATCCATAAATTAGTCCCCTTATTTTATTATGAATTGTACTTTTTAGTTTTATCTTATCATCGGTGCTGAGCATTTTTTTATATTACTACATTTGTTCCTAAAAATCCAACTTTATCATTACTTCCTACCGCGTATTGCGTATCTAGTATCGCGTGAAGAAAAACTAGAGAAAAATAAATAGAAAACCCTTCAGCAAAAGCCAAAGGGCTGGAAATTGTCTGGTTCCCCAGACAGGACGAGTTTCGCAACTTTTATATTAGTGAAAAAACCGAATTCTTTCAGCAGTTATGGAATTGATTTATCTTTTTTTAATGAGATTTTGTATATTTTTTATTCTCATATCTCTCTTTTACTTGTGCAACAAAGGTATCAATTCTCATTTCTCTTGTACTATCCTGAAAACCATCATACTCTATAGACACAAAGGGAATGTTGTTATTATCTTTTCTGAATTTTGGAACAAAACCATCTACAATCAATCCTGGCATGCAGTTAAATGGAATAACACTGATAATGCCATCCAACCCCTTTTTTACATAATCTACTGCCTTTCCCATACTTACTATGGCTTCTCCGCCAATATAATGTCTAGTGTATTTCTCACCATTTGATACTATTTCTTGTGCAGTTATATCATCAAAGCCTTGCATATATGGTGAGGTTGCTTTAAACAACATGTGCTCATACCCAATCAAAACTTTATATAATATTGATTTAAAGATCCATTCCCTTAAATTTTCCTTTTTTCTGTTTAAGTGGAATTTTTCTTTTGCAAAAACAGAAGCAAGATAATAAGAATAAATAAGATATTCTGTTGCTGGAGCTAACCAAATTTCCATTCCCTTTTCTTCAAGCTTTCTTATAATGTATTGATTGGCTTGCTCATGAAGCCTTACTAAAAACTCACCAACTATACCTATCTTTGGTTTTTGTTCATTCATCCTTCTAACTTTAGAAAATTCTCCTTGAGCTTTTCTTAAGATTTCTTCAACAGGGGATGAATTTCTATCAAATAAATTAGAAAAAAATGCCTTCCCAATAGTTAAATAAGTTTTCATTTTTCCAAGATTAGTTTTTGAATCTGCTAAATAATCAATAAGCCTTTTCACATATTTCTCATAAATCTGATCTGAAGTACCTTTATTAACCTCATAGGGTCTTGTGTGCATTCTCATTTTTTCAAGCTGGTCAACTGCAGTTAAACCATACCATACCTTGACTAATAAAGACATGTCAAGATTAAATTCACTATCCAGTTCGCCCCCTGTAATTATATCAACATCTATCCCCTTTTTCTGGAACAAAAGAGATTCCAGGCTTGCATACTGCCCTAGTCTACATGGGCCACAACTGGTTGTTGCCTGAAAAAATGCAAACTTTTCCTGGTCAAATCCTGGTTTTTGTATAAAATTAAGCATCGCCTCTGTAGTATGTAGATAGGGTGTGCATACTAAGCCGCATGTACAGCTTCTTGCACTTTCCATGGTTTCATCAGGGCTTACTTCTAAAACCCTTGATTGAATTTTATAGGCATTAAGAACAGCAGACAATGCATGATTATGTTTTGACATTGGAGGGATAAGAAGAATTTTTTTACCTTTAATCTTATCAAGACCTTTTAGTTTAACACTAAAAACTCTACTGGTCTGCTTTGCTTCTATTCCCAGGTAAGATTTAACTGTATTAAAAAACGCCTGTAATCTGGTATCAATTCCAGCATCTCCAGTATGCTCATCCATTTCAACTGTTAAAAATGGTTTTTGTGTTCTGCATCTCATTTGCTGGTTTATTTGGGCATCAGGACCACAGGCAAAATAGGTTATATCAATTCCAAACAGGTTTTTATTTTTATTTAATAATTCAATTGCAGCCAGTTTCTTTTGGCCTTGAATCCAGTACATTTTTGGCATTTGTTTGGAAATATCTATTGAGCCTATTGGAGCAAATTCAAGGGGTATTGCCAGATAACCAGCATCTAAAATTTTATTTACAATATCATTATTTACATTTGCATCATAAGCTGTGTATGGTCTTGCCATAACCAAAAAGGAAGGTTCGTTTTTTTTACATTTCTCTTGAATAGAATCAAAGACTTCTTTTGTTTTTTCCTCAATTTTCTTATCAAACTTTTTTTTGTTTACTAATCCCTCTTGAAGTGCAGCCCTAACATTTTTTGTGCTATAACCCATCTTTGCTACAGTTTTCTTCATCTGGTCCTCAATATGATTTAACCCCCAGTCAAAAAACAGTGAAGGAGAAAGTAAGTTTTTTAGATTGAGGCCTTCTTTAACAAGCTTTGGTGCAGATTTCATGAGATCTGGTGTAGACTGTGTCCATAGACAGGTGACACAATACTTATAGCCACGAGTTGGTTCTCCTGTATTTGCAATATGGGGAATAAAAATAAAATCAACACCTTTTTTTAAAAGATTATCAACATGACCATAGGCTACCTTTGTTGGAAAACAATATTCTGCTGGCACTATCTCTAAACCACGATTTATTATCTTCCTATTCGTTTCATCTGAAACAATGGTTTTTATGCCTAAATAACTAAAAAAAGTAATAAAAAAAGGTGAGAAATCATTAAATAACAAACCCCTTGGAATTCCTACTCTCATTTGCATGCATCCTCCATTATTTTCTGCCTTTCTTTAAATAAGTTAGGCGGCTTTATTTGTTTCTCATCACTTTTTGCACTGTATCTCTGGCATCTGTCACCTATAAAATAAAATATCTTTTCTTTACCTTTAATTTCTGCCCTGGTTATGTTACAGTCATTTCCACAATCTTTGTTGATACATTCAAACGGCCCTACATTGTATTTTAGATTTGATATTTTTTTAAATCCTCTAAAATTACCTAAACTAGAGGTATCATATGCATATTTTGCTGAACCTATTGCTCCAGTTATATGCGGCCAAGGAGGTATAACTATTCCTTTTCCAAGAACAGTCTCAAGAGCAGCAACCTGTCCAAGATTAAATGCAGTTGCACCCTGAAAAACAACCTTTTCTTTTATTTCAAGACCGCTAACTACCTTTGCTAAATAGTTTCTTGCGGTTGCTAATGTAAGGGCAGCACATAAATCCTCTAAAGATACATTGTTTTGTTCGTACTTTATTATTGATTGCTCTGATAAAACCGCACAAGTGCTGTCTATATCAGGGGGATTCTTTGCTCTTAATGCAATATCTCCAAAATCCTCTATTTTAATACCTCTGCGCATGGCATATTTTTCAAGCAATGCTCCGGTCCCAGCAGCACATGCATTATTCATTGCAAAATCAACAACCACGCCCTGGTTAATATTAATAAATTTTGAATCCTGTCCACCAAACTCAATAATACTAAAGTCTTTTTGAGGATATACTGTTATTATACCTGTAGCCTGTGCAGTGATTTCATCAACAATATGTTCTTTAGAAGCCCCAACTATAAAACCAGTAAGCTGTCTTCCGCTTCCAGTTGTTCCTGCAACAACTTTTTTCATTTTGTAACCTCTTTCTATAATCTGGTGATATATCTTGTTTATGGCATCTCTTGCAGCCCCAACAGGATCTATCTCTGTTCTCCTGTAGTGATATGCAAGCAATCTAAACTTACCATTAATTTTTGCTATTAATGCAGCCTTTGTACTAACAGAGCCTATATCAATTCCTAAGCCAACTAAAGGGATATCTGCACCATAAGGCCAATCTTCTTTTGGTTTCATAATTTTGGATTTTTTGAGGATTAGAGGACCCTGTGATTTATAGTTAAAGGGTTTGTTCAATTTTTGCTCTAATTTTCTTATTATATTATTTAAATAAACTTTCTGACCATGGATTGCAGCTCCAATTGCCCCTATGTGTAATCCTTGTTTTAGTGTAATAATTCTATCAGGTGAGATTTTGCAAACATCTATTAGATGTTTAACAAAGGCTTTACTAAGTGAGAGACCACCTATAAGAACAATCTTCCCTTTAGGTATTATTCCATCTGATAGAATGTTTTTAAAACTGTCTGCAGAGGCTCTATAAAGTGAAGCTGCCAATACCTCTTTTGGTGTTCCCTTTTGTTGCTGGTGCACAACATCAGATTCACGAAAAACACCACATTTTGCAGAGAGCTTTATGGTTTTTTCAGTTTGATTAGCAACATTAGACAATTCCTCTATTGAATCATAGTTAAATCTTTCAGACATATGCTCGAGCAATAAACCTGAACCAACACCACACTTATCTTCTAAATTATAACTTTCTAAAAATAATTTTCCATTATGTTTTTCAAATTCAAAATATTCTTGACTTGAGGCTCCAACATCAATTGCTGCAAATTTTCCATTTTCCGTAATATCTAAATCAAGAGATGAAATGCCCCCCTTAATTGCAATTGATTCACTTATCAATTGTTTCTCATTTAGAACATCTGATAAAGAAATTGAATTTACTCCTGTTACACCAAGATAAGCCTCATTACCGTGTTTTTTTATAATTTTATCTAATATTACTTTTAAAGCATAAATTGGTTTACCATTTATCTTTTTTAGATAAGGGTTCATGTCTTTCCCATCTACCACAACTGCTTTCAAGTTATCAGAACCAATATCTATCCCAATTCTTTTCATATTAAGAGGGGATTTAAATTTAGATATAGCCTTCTCTAAAATATTTTTCTTAATTTTTTCTTTCATAATATTATTCTATCGTTTTTTACCTTTGGAGTAAAATTTAATCTAAAATTTAGTTTTTATTATTGTCTATTCTCAGCCTTTAGTATAAAGCGCCAAAACGGTGGCTTTTACACAGAAGACGAAAAAAAAGTTTAACAGAGGTAAGTCGAAAGCAAAATTAAGAGCAGGATGGTTAGTCCCTACTTTTCGACATTTGTCTTTAATTTAGATTCTAATAAAATTATTAAAGCTTACCTTCTCAATTATCTTGATGTTTATAGTATTCCTAATCTCAAAAGGTGTACCATTTTATTATAGTAATAAAGAATAGTCCAAAGTTACATTTTCTATTATTGAACTCAATTGAACTACAACATTTTATTTTAGTATAATAATATTATAGATATTCGGCTTATATGAAAAATACGCTTATTGAATTTCTTTTAATACACTTCTTTTTTATACTACAAATCTATTTTAAAATCCTTCTTTTTTTGTAATAATTTATAGAAAATAAAAAAAGTCCTTCATCTTAATAGTGGAAGGGCTTTAAAATTAATGGTATGGTGGAGGCGGCGAGATTCGAACTCGCGTCCAAAGATATTTCAGTAAAAACCGCTACGAGCGTAGTCTATGATTTTTTTTCTCGCTCTTTTTACCTCCCATAGACAGGATGTAAATTGAGCCAGCCCTTAATTTTCTCTTCTACCTCCCAGGGCAGTAAGGTAGAAGATAGTCTACTTTATGTTACACCCATAAAGATCTCGTAGACACAAGACCATTACAGACGTGCAGCTTAATTAAGCTGCAAATGCTAATTGTTTATCGTTAGCAATTAATGTTTTTCCACGGTTTTACGAGGACATGGAACCTCGACTCGCTGTTCTTACCTCTCTTATCCCTGTCGAAACCTATCGCCCCCATTCCTTATTCTTTAATTCTCTTTCTACTTCTCTTTGGGCATCTCTTTCAGCTATTGCTTGTCGTTTATCGTATAATCTTTTTCCTTTAGCCAGGGCCAATTCGATCTTGGCGTGACCTCTTTTAAAATAAATTCGCAAAGGCACCAGGGTTAAACCTTTCTCTTCGACTTGCCCTCTTAAACGGTTAATCTCTCGCTTATGCATAAGTAATTTACGCTTCCTTCTGGGGTCAACATTGAATATGTTGCCAAAAGCGTAAGGAGAAATATGCATGCTCATTATATAAAGTTCGTTATTTTCAAATTGAGCGAAACTTTCCCGAAGGCTAACCTTGCCTTCTCTTAAAGACTTTACTTCTGTTCCCTTTAGAACCAGTCCAACTTCATAAGTGTCTAATACATGATAATCATGCCGTGCTTTTCTGTTTACAGCTACATTTTTTGCTTCATTCTTATTGTTCAAGCTCATAATCTTTCCTCATCTTGCAGTTAAATTATAGCACAAATAGGGGAAATTCTCAATAAAAAAGAAGACAAGATCGTTATTCGTATCTTGTAGTATCTCGTGAATCATACCTCGCGTTCTTGCATATAGCGTACAGTGTTTAGCGGATAGAATATAGTGGAAAACAAAAGACTGAAAAAATAATTATTTTTATTATTTACCTATTATATATTATCGTCCTTCTCTTTATATAGCTAATAATTCTTATTGACTTTAAATCTATAAGTAT
>Ga0255055_10002009_pt1 | contig 14431 bp, 13 predicted proteins | sample JV7_2_27_MG_FD_188633 | JGI IMG/M metagenome (GOLD analysis project Ga0255055, IMG submission 188633) | Seawater microbial communities from Jervis Inlet, British Columbia, Canada - JV7_2_27 | ecosystem: Environmental > Aquatic > Marine > Inlet | place: Canada: British Columbia | collected...
CCACTTCCCAGGGGCCAGGGCCGACTCCTCCCGAGAGGGTGCTGTAGGCATAGTAAGCCAAGCCCGCTTCCTCCCGAACCACGTCTCCAATCCTACCGAACATCCCGAAACGGCCCAGGATGTTGTTAGCGAGGGCGGCTGAGACAAAGTCTGGATCGGACCGCGGCGGGCCGGCGATTCCCATAATCAGATCCGCCTGGCTCTTTCCTTCCAGGTCCACATGGACCCGCTTGATGCCTTTTGGAGGACTGACAGCAGGGACGCTCATGTCCGCAACTCTTCCATTTGCCTTCCAGCTCGAGAAACGATCGGCGACGGCTTTGTGCGCTTTTCGAGCCTTGATTCCGCCGACTACACAGATGACCATGCCGTCCGGGCTAAAGTGCTTGCGGTGGAAGGACCGTGCATTTGCGGCAGTCAACTTTGCCACAGTTTCCATATTTCCACCGGTGGGGATTGAGTAAGGATGGCCTTTGTAGATTAATTCGCTAAACGCCAGATCTGCCCGCGCACTGGTGTCCTGGTCCCGGATTCCCAGCGCGGTCAGCATTTCGGCGCGCAGGCGATCAACCTGAGCCTTCGGAAAACTGGGAGTCAAGAGCACCTCATGAAGCAGGTCGAGCAGCACTCCCAGATCCTCTGCCAATGCCTTACCGGAAAATGATGTACTGTGCTTACCAGCCGCAAAGTTGAGGCGGGCGCCGATTGACTCGATGGATTCGTAGATTTCGGAGAACTTGCGCTTTTTAGTTCCGCGCATCATGGAGGCAGCCGTCATCGAAGCCAGCCCGGCCATATCGGCTTCTTCCATAAGCGAGCCAACCGGCAGGTAGCCGGAAATGATCACAGATGGCGAGGAGAAATTCTCCCGCGCCAGAAAGGTGATGCCGTTATCCAGCTCGCGCCGAACGACGGTCTCCGGACCGGGAAGGGCCTTAATGTCAAGCCGAGGAAGCTGTCCCATTGGGACTGTACACTCCTACTACTCGCCGTGAGGGAATGAGCCGCTTTCTAGCCACTTCCAGCACCTGATCTGGAGTTACCTTCGATAGGCGATCAAGGTATGTCTCGAACCAATCGTAGTCTGCGAACATTTCGCTGTACCCGAGCCAGAACCCCTGATTTGTGATGCTTTCGCTCGCATAGGCGAACAGGGCCTTGGCTTGCTTTATCGACCGGGCTACTTCCTTCTTGGTCACCGGCTTGTCCAGCATGCGCTGGATTTCGTCATCGCACGCAGCCAGCAGTTCATCCGGGGAGCTTTCAGGCCTGACGGTCATCGAAATTGAATACAAATAGGGATTGGCTGTGGCCGCTAATCCTCCCGCAACGGAGGCTGCCAGCTCACCTTCCACGAGCTTCTTATACAGTCGAGAGGTCTTGTTCGATATCCCGCCACCAAATAAATTGAGGTTCGAGGCTCCGGTCAGGGCACTGTCCAAGACCGCCATCGGGATGAAGTCTTCGTGGGTGGCCTCGGGACCCTGATAGGCCAGGTCTAGATATGCCGTCTGCCCCGGGCCTTCGACCGTCACACGGCGCTCACCCGGCTGTTCAGGCTCCGGTCGATCTGAATACTCCGGGACTGGGCCGCGGGGAATGGATCCGAACAGCTTACGAACGAGGCGGAGCATTGTGCCCGTCTTGAAGTTTCCCGCTATCGCCAATACGGCATTTCCTGGAACGTAGTGCTTCTTATAGTGCCCGTAAAGGTCATCCCTGGAGATCGTATGCAAATCGGCCATGTCGCCAATGGTCATGTGGTGGTACGGATGCACTCGGAAGGCGGCCGCATGCACCTCCTCGGATAATCGGAAGGTGGGCTCGTTCTCGCTGCCTTCGCGCTCCGCAATGATCACCGTGCGCTCGGATTCGACTTCCGCTGGATCAAACAGGCTGTTTTGCATGCGATCGGCTTCGACCTTCAGCGCTAGCTCCACCCGATCTTGCGGCATAGTTTCAAAGTAGGCCGTCCAGTCCATCCAGGTGAACGCGTTCCAAAAGCCGCCTTCCCGCGAGATGGCGCGGTCGAGCGTTCCGGCTGGAAACGTCGGAGTGCCTTTAAACTGCATATGTTCGACCCAGTGGGAGATTCCGGTGATCCCGGAAACTTCGTTCCGCGCGCCTACCCGGTACCAAGCCCAGGTGCTAATCAGCGGGGCGGTGTGAATTTCTTTGAGCCGGACTTCTAAGCCATTACGGAGCCGGGTGCGTGTGACGGCCCCACTCATAGGCTAGGTTGTTCTTCCTTTGCGCGTTCAGCTTCTGCAACTACGGAACTCTCGGATCCATAGCCCTGCCCGAATCCAAGATACTTGAAGCCAAGATCTGCCATTTGCGCAGGATCGTAGATGTTTCGACCGTCGACAATCACAGGTAGGGCCATCAGATCTCGGATTCGTTCCAAATCGAGCTGTATGAATTCATTCCACTCCGTGCACACGATAATGGCGTCCGCTTGATCCGCCAATGCGTACGCATCCGTCGCCATTTCGATCTCCGGCATTAACTTGCTTGCATGGTCCATGCCAACCGGATCGTAGGCGCGCACGAGGGCGCCCTCTTCGTGAAGCAGTTCCGCAACTTCCAGCGCCGGCGCTTCGCGCAGATCGTCGGTATTGGGTTTGAAAGTGAGCCCGAGCAAGCCGATCTTTTTTCCGTCCAGGTTGCCAAGAAGCTCCCGCGCTTTTTCTACTAGCTGAGTCCGCCGATCCTGATTGATTTCCATGACCGCATGAAGAAGCTGCGGGTGGCGGCCTTTTTCGTCCGCCATATAGGCCAGCGCCTTGACATCCTTCGGAAAGCACGATCCACCGTATCCAAGGCCGGCGTCGAGAAATTGACGCGTAATTCGAGGGTCGTAGCCCATGCCCGTGGCTACTTCTTTGATGTCTGCACCGAGCGCCTCACAGATGTTTGATATTTCGTTGATGAACGAAATCTTGGTAGCGAGAAATGCGTTGGAAGCATATTTGATCATTTCAGCCGTCCGCAGATCGGTGATCACGATCGGCGCGCGCAGCGGCAGATGGAGCTGGGCTACCTTTTCGGCCGCGCGAGCGTCCGTAGATCCAAGCACGGTGCGGGCGGGGTTCATGAAATCTGAAATAGCGGCGCCTTCGCGCAGAAATTCAGGGTTTGAGACCACGGAGAAGGGAATCGACACCTTCTGATTGGATTGAATGACATCCGCCACCCAGTCTCCGGTGCCGACCGGGACGGTGGATTTGTTGACGATGATCAATGGGGCAATCATTGCCTGGGCGATGGATTCAGCAGCTTGCTGAATGTATTTCATGTCGGCCTCGCCCTCGACGCCGGCCGGCGTACCCACCGCAATAAACACGAATTCTGCGTCTCGGAAAGCCTCTTCGTACGAGCTGGTGAAGGTCAATCGCCCCGCAGCAACGTTGCGCGTGACAAGCTCTTCCAACCCCGGTTCATAAATTGGCATCTGGCCCTTTAGGAGCCCCTCGATGCGCTCTTCGTCGGTATCCAGGGCGACCACTCGATTTCCCAGATCCGCAAAACAGGCCCCGGTGACGAGGCCCACGTGTCCTACTCCGACAACTGTAAGGTTCTTCAATGCGTTCCCTTTGTCCCGATTCTATGAAAGTGGGCAATGATACCATGCCTTCTTTTTGGCGATCCTCAGGAGATTTGGGGGAGTAGAATGCATGCTCGCACACAAGGGAGACCCCCCATGGAAGTCAGCCAGGCAATCAAAATGAAACGCGCCGTTAGAGAGTTTACGGAAGAACCGATCCCCGAAGATCAGCTCGAGACAGTGATCAATGCGGGTCGACGTGCACAATCATCAAAAAACACGCAGCCATGGCACTTTGTCGTTGTGCGCGACCGTGAAATCTTGGCCGAGCTGTCCAAACTTGGTCGATACGCAAAGCAGCTCGCGCAGGCGGCAGCTGCGATTGTCATTGTCACTCCGGATCCAGCAGAACGCTGGTCGATCATGTTTGATGCTGGACAAGCCGCAGGTTACATGCAGCTTGCTGCCTGGGACCTGGGGATTGGGTCCTGCCCGGTCACCCTGTACGAACCGGATAAGGCTCGAGATCTGCTAGGTTTCCCGGTAGATCTGCACGCCAGGATCATTTTATCTCTGGGATACCCTAAAGACCCGGATAATCTGACCGCTTCCCCTCACGCTGGTGGACGTAAGGCGCTCACTGAAATCACCTCGTACGATCACTGGGAAGGCTAATGCGTCTGCAGCTGCTCGCGATCACCGTGACTCGCACCGTCATCAGTACTGGTTATCGGATGGTGTACCCGTTCCTGCCGGTGTTGGCTCGGGGCGTGGGCGTTGAACCGCAGGCGATCGTGCTAGCTGTAACTGCGAGATCAGGCCTTGGCCTGGCAAGCCCGGTATTAGGAGCATTCGGCGATTTGCGCGGCCGCACTTTGGCCATACTGGCAGGGGTTGGCATATTCTCGGGCGGGATGGTGCTGGTAGGGATTTGGCCGATTTATGTTGCGCTATTCGTTGCCATTCTTGCCACCGGGCTCTCAAAGATTGTTATGGATCCGGCTCAGTACGCCTTCGTTGGGGAACGCGTTGATTACGAACGCCGAGGCGCCCCGATGGCATTCACCGAGATGAGCTGGTCGATCGCCTTCTTGGTGGGGGTTCCGCTCGTTGGTTTGATGATTGCCGCCTGGGGCTGGCAGTCGCCATTTCCAGTTCTGGCAGGGCTGGCTTTGCTATGCGGATTATGGCTTTGGCGGTCTCTCCCGGGGGACAGACCGGCTAAATCCTCACGACCCAGCTTGCTTGCAGGCTATAAATCCATTCTGATTCGGAGATCGGCGTTGGCTGTGCTCGGTGTCAGCATGCTGATGGCGGCCGGGAATGAGGTTGTGAGCATTGTGTATGGTCTCTGGTTCGAGGAATCCTTCGCCCTATCCGTGGTCGCCCTGGGTGCGGCCAGCGCGGTGATAGGCCTGGCAGAGCTCAGCGGCGAGGGGCTGGTGGCTGGATTGGCAGATCGAATCGGAAAGAAGCGTTCGGTCGCGATCGGCCTTCTGCTCACTGCATTGGCCTCGATCGCGCTACCGCTCCTCGGCACCACGTTGCCTGGCGCCCTTCTGGCTGTTTTTCTTCTATACCTCTTCTTTGAGTTCACAATTGTGGCCTCGCTCCCGCTGATGATCGAACAGACACCTAACGCGCGCTCGACATTAATGGCGACCAATATCGCGGCATTTTCGCTCGGGCGAATGTTGGGCGCATTAGTGGGTGGGCCGCTGTTCGCGATTGGGCTGGGCGCAAATGGCGTGGCTGGCGCGATACTCACGCTGCTTGCGCTGTTGATATTGCTGACTTTGGTTCGAGAGCGAGGAGAGGTGGTTGCTGTAACTGTATGAAAGTCGATCTACTTATCCACTCTTCTTCTCAGCTGCTAACGCTTTCTGGCGGCCCTCAGCGAGGGAGCAAGCTGGGTGAGCTAGGGATTATTGAAGATGGCGCAATCGCAATCGTCGGCGATCGTATACATGCGGTCGGCAAATCAGACGAGCTTCGGGAAGCATACGAGCCTGAGGAGTCAATTCATGCCGTCGGCCGGGTTGTATTGCCGGGCTTCATCGACCCGCACACGCATTTAATCTGGGCCGGCGACCGATCTGCTGAATTTGAAGCTCGCTCGTCAGGTGCGACGTACATGGAGATTCTCGCTCAGGGTGGCGGGATTCTTTCGACCGTGAAGCAAACTCGCGCAACCGAAACATCCGCACTAATTATGCAGGCCGGGCAGCGCCTGCACCGAATGTTGAGGCACGGAACGACGACTGCGGAGGCCAAGACCGGTTACGGATTGGAACTTGAAACCGAGCTGCGCATGCTGAAGGCAATCCTCAAGCTCGATGAACGAGGCCCTATCGAGCTGGCGCCGACATTCCTTCCGGCGCATGCGATTCCCCCCGAGCAAGAGGCCGACGCCTACATTGAGACCATTAGTAATGAGATGCTTCCTGCACTGTTGGAATGGTGGGGAAAAAACGGGAATGGAACCCCATTTCCGTTCGTCGACGTCTTTTGCGAGGAAGGTGCCTTCGATCTGGCGCAAAGTCGACGAGTGCTGAGCGCCGCAAAGGATCTCGGATTCCCACTCAAAATTCACGCCGACGAATTTGCGAGCCTGGGCGGAGTGGCGCTGGCGGTCGAGCTAGGCGCAGTATCGGCGGATCACCTGGTCCACACGCCGGCCGACGAAATCAAATCGCTTGGTGAGTCTGAAACGGTTGCGATTGCCCTGCCGGCAACGCCCTTTGGGCTAGGCGAGACCCACTACACACCCGCCAGCGAATTTCTAGAAGCAAACGGATTGCTGGCGCTCGCAACCGATCTTAACCCCGGCACGGCGTGGTGCGAGAGCCTGCAGTTTGTGATTGCGCTTGCTACGCGCTACATGGGCCTCTCCCTCGCCCAAGCCATTGCAGCCTGCACCATCAACGCCGCGGCGGCCATCGGTCGTGAAGATGTGATCGGCAGCCTGGAGCCGGGCAAACAGGCCGATCTGTTGATCCTCGAAGTGGATAGCTATCGTCATCTAGGGTACCGATTTGGCACGAACCTTGTACAAAGGGTAGTGAAGAAAGGCAAAGTTGCCGTGGATCGGAGGCGAGATGGATTTCGCTGAAATACCCGTTGTTGTTAAGGCGGTGGTCGTAATTGTGGGCGCCGTCATTGCATGGTTTGTGCTGCGCATTGCGCTGCGGTTCACCATACGGATCTTCACGCTGGGATGTGCGGCTATCGCTGTGCTTCTCGTGGTCGGTGGTCTTGTTTCCTGGCTGAGTTAAGTTGGAAGCAGCGATCAGCGACTCTGATTCCTAGAATAGACTCCTGAAATAAAAACAGCCCCTTCTCACGAAGGGGCTGTTGTGTTTTGCTGTGGATTGTTCCGCGCGGTGGGTTAGTAATCCGGCATGGGTGGTGCAGCCGGCATCGCATCGTCCTGTGGAACATCCGTGATGAGAGCCTCGGTGGTCAGGATCATAGCCGCGATTGAGGCCGCATTTTCCAGCGCGCCCTTCGTGACCTTTGCCGGATCGATGATACCGGCTTCGACCATGTCCACGTAATCTCCCGAAATCACGTCGTAGCCGATGCGATCGCTCTTGGCCTCTTCCTGCTTGCGCCGGACGGCCTCGAGCACTACCGCTCCTTCTTTACCTGCATTGCGAGAGATCCCGCGCAGCGGCATCTCGAGCGCGCTTCGCACGACCTTGATGCCGGTGTCGATGTCGGCCTCATCGTCTGATAACTTCTCGATCGACTTCAAGGCGTTGATCAAAGCCACGCCGCCGCCAGGGACGATTCCCTCTTCAACGGCCGCTCGAGTCGCGGAAAGCGCATCCTCAACACGATGCTTCTTTTCCTTGAGCTCGGTCTCTGTGGCTGCGCCGACGCGGATGACTGCGACGCCACCGGAGAGCTTCGCCAGACGTTCCTGCAGCTTCTCCTTGTCGTAGTCACTGGTTGAGCGATCGATTTCAGTCTTGATCTCTTCGATGCGCCCCTTGATCTTGTCGGCGTCGCCCGCGCCTTCGATCACAGTCGTGTCGTCTTTGGTGGCGGACACCTTGCCGGCCTTGCCCAGGTCGTTGATGGTTACCGACTCAAGCTTGCGACCCAGCTCTTCCGTAATTACGGTGCCACCGGTCAGAACTGCGATGTCCTGCAGCATTGCCTTGCGGCGATCGCCGAATCCGGGAGCCTTCACTGCCAGCACGTTCAGCATGCCACGCAACTTGTTGAGCACCAGAGTTGCCAGTGCTTCTCCGTCGATGTCTTCTGCCAGCACGACCAGATCGCGCTTGCCGACCTGTACCAACTTCTCCAGAAGTGGCACGATGTCGGTGGCGGCGGAGATCTTCTTGTCGTGGATCAACACGTAGGGCTCTTCAATCACTGCTTCCATATTCTCGGGGTCGGTGACGAAATAGGGCGAAATGTATCCACGGTCGAACTGCATTCCTTCGACATATTCGGTCTCGAATTCGAGGCCTTTGGACTCTTCGACCGTAATCACGCCGTCCTTGCCCACCTTATCCATTACTTCTGCGATGAGCTCGCCGATAGCTGCGTCTTGAGCCGAAATGGCAGCCACCGAAGCAATTTCTTCTTTTGTGGTGACATCGATCGCCATCTCAGTTATCGCGTCCGAGACCTCTTTTGCGGCTCGTTCAATTCCGCGCTTGAGCATCATCGGATTCGCGCCTGCTGAGAGGTTCTTGAGCCCGTCGCTGACCATGGCATGTGCAAGCACTGTCGAAGTGGTGGTGCCGTCACCTGCGATGTCGTTGGTCTTGGTTGCGGCTTCCTTGAGCAGCTGGGCGCCCATGTTCTCAAATGGGTCGTCGAGCTCAACTTCTTTCGCAACGGTCACGCCGTCGTGCGTAATTGTTGGGGATCCAAACTTACGATCCAGGGCAACGTTTCGCCCCTTCGGGCCAAGGGTGGTCGCCACCGCGTTGGCCAAGACGTCCACGCCGTCTTTGAGTCGGCGACGAGCGTCTTCTGCAAATGCTAATTGTTTAGCCGTCATTGGTTTTATATTCCTCCTGAAGGTTTCTCGGAATTACTCGTCGAGGATGGCCAGAACGTCGCTCTCACGAAGAATCAAGAGCTTGTCACCGTCCATCTTTATCTCGGTGCCACCATACTTGGCGAACAACACCTTGTCGCCGACCGAGACATCCATTTCGATGCGTTTGCCGTCATCGTCACGGGCGCCAGGTCCGACGGACAGCACTTCGCCCTTTTGGGGCTTCTCCTTGGCTGTCTCCGGAAGTACGATGCCGCTCGGTGTCACCTCTTCATCTTCAAGAGGCTTGACTACCAGGCGGTCACCTAAGGGTTTGAGATTAAGCGACATATGAACTCTCCTATAGGTTATTAGTGCTCGCGATGAGCCTAGACACAAGACTTGCTAGTTAGCACTCTTTGCGCAAGAGTGCTAACTAGCGGAGCTAGTCTAACTGCATCGAATTGGGTTGTCAAGAACTCGGGTTAGGGTTGAGATTTGGCTCGGGAATGGGGCTTGCTTCAGATTATTGCTCGGCCTCGTCCGCGCAGAGCGAGCGGCCTTCTGAGACGATGGCTGAAACGATTGGGTCCGCTCGATAGCGATTCTCAAGGCGAGTGAAAATGCTTTCGGCATCAGAACACTTCTTCTCGAAAGCCAGGACAGACCCGAAGGTGTAATAGTATTCCAAGCTGCCTCCATCCAGCTCCAACCCGGAGATCCCGGCTGCCAACCTGCCAATTTGATTTTCGGAACAGTCGGGAATGCTCGAGCTATCGCACACCAATTCAGCAAACGCTCTGCTGAGCGCGACCGAATTCAGCTCTTGGGCCTGAGATTGGAGTTCAATTAACCGGTCCTGATCGCAGTTCAAAACGGCCAGGCCAGTGCATAAGACATCGGTTTGGGCGTCGACTTCGCAGCCGTCTACGGCGCAGCGCAGAGCCATCTCGGCATTCTCGTAGTTTCGGGCTTTGAAATATGCAATTCCTAAGAAGCCCAGCAAATCCGGATTGGTTGGGTCGATCGAAACCGCGCTTTCCGCGCTGCGAGCCGCGGTAATGGTCGCGCCTTCCTGGAGCCAGGTTCTACCGATCGCGATATAAGGGATCGGATCCAATATACCCAGCTGCTGATTGATATTCGCCGCCCGGGCAAAATAGTCTCGTGCTTCATCAAAACGGCCTTCCCGCCGATGGTTGGCGCCGATCCGAAGGTAGAGAAAAGTGAGGTTGGGGGCCCGCTCCGCAGCACGACCATAGGCTTCGATCGCCTCATCATATCGGCCGTGGCTCTCGAGAACAGTTCCATACACCCTGAGCACGTCCATCTGACTGGGGTCTTGCTCGAGCGCCTCCTCAATCGTGTCTAGCGCACGGGCATAGTCAAGCTGATCGACGAAGACTTCCGCTTTAAATGCCAGCGCGAGCGAATTATTCGGGTCCAGGAAAAGAGCCTGATCGGCCGAACCCTGGGCGATCCGAAAATTCTCTCCTTTGGCCGGCAGATCCTGCTCTAGAGAGGCGAGCCAGTCATAAACCAGGGTGCGGATCGCCCACGCATAAGAACTTTCGGGACCCACCTCAATCGCCTGATCGATCGAAACCTTCGCCTCTTGAAGACGGTCACCCTCGCCCTCGGCCGTGGCGATCAGAGCACTCGAGTAAGTCTGGACTCTCGCCAATTCGGCGAGAAGCTCAGGGTCATCCGGTTGTAAGCGAACCGCCTCACCGTAAGCCTGGATCGACCGCTCCAGATCTCCAGCCGCAAAGTGGGCCGCAGCTTCATTTTTGTGGGACACGGATGTGCGTGTAGGAGTGGGTGTTGGCAGAAATAAAGGCTCCACCCTCCCGGCCTCCACCAGCCGCGTAAGCAGAATGCCGCCTACTATCAACCCCACGAGAACCAGCACTCTCACAGGGCGAGAGCCCTTCCCCGCGCCGCCGAACGGCAACCGATCGCCTTTCAACTGCATATTTAGATTAAGCCTCGACTTCTTCTGGGGGGTCGATCAGGCCGCACTCAATGAGGATCGCTTCGGCATTGAATGTGGCGATTTCATTATCCGGAACTCCGGTGATCAGCGCTTCGGAAAGGTCAGCTGCCAGATCACACCGGCCTTGTTTGGCGAGTGCCAATCCGTACATGTAGTAGAACTCAACGACCAGGTTGTCTCCGGGATCCAGGGGCAAACCGGCCAGCTGAATTCCGTCCAGGTAGCCCCCGCCGTGGATAGCCAGCGCGAGCGAAGCAATGGAGGAGTCGTAATCAGCGTTCTTGTAATACATTCTCCCCAGATCACCGTGAAGGCGAGGATCGGATGGTTCCAGGTCGACCGCACTTTGCGCGTACTGGCTGGCTTTTCCAAACTCGCCATCGCGCGCATAGGCTTGAGCAATTAATCTCAAGGGGATCACATCCTCCGGAGCCAGGGTGCTGGCGCGGATGTAGCTGTCGATTGCGGATTGAGTGTCCCCGTTGTTGAAATACATATTCCCCATGGCGATATGGATCAACGCCAGGTTCGGGTTAATACGCAGCGCGTTTTGATAAGCCTCGAAGGCAAGATCGTAGTTTCCGGTTCGCTCCCATACATAGCCGACCGCCCGCTGCGCCTCCAGCAGATTTGGATTCAACTGAACAGCCAACTGCGCCTGCTCCCCCGCCTGTTGAAAGGCAGTCACGTTCTCATCGATGAGAACTTCAGCGTAATACGCCCGAACAAGCGCTGAATTCGGATCGAGTTCTACTGCCTTTTCGACTTTTTGAAGGGCCTCCAGAATGTCCGCAGATTCGGGTTCGGATTGCGATTGGAAATCAAGCGCCCAACCCAGCACAGCGTTCGCCAACGCAGAGTTAGGATCGAGCAGCAGCGCGTTGCTGGCGTTGGTAACGGCTTCCTCGTATCTCCCGGCAAATACCTGGATTCGGGCTAACTCCGTGTAGTAATCGTCTTCCAGCGGATTAATGGAGATCGCCTCATGATAGGCCTGCTCTGCCTGCGCGAGCTTGCCGGCCTGGAAGAGGCTGTCCGCCTCCAGAATGATCGTTGCGGGACTGCGGGTAGGGATGGGGGTAACCACAAATAGCGGCGGTGTTTGAGGCACGACCACGCGCTCCACATAAATCACACCGGCGATGAGCAGCAACAGAAGCGCGACACGCCACGGGCTGGACCGTCGGGAGCGTCGCTTATTAGTATTCCACTTGCTTCCGCTGAGATGCATGGCGGTGGGTGATGATACCACCCAGAAATTATTAGCGTGGAAGAATCTGAGGTGGCTGACAACGGTATAATGCCGCCCGTGCAATCTGAAGAGGATTCCAGCTCTCGCTCATCCTGGCGCCCGCTGTTATGGGCGCTCCCTATCGCCCTGCTGCTGCTGGGTCTGGCGGCTGCAGTGGGGTATTTTGTTGGGCAGTCTGAGCGCGACCAGGCGGAATCCGAGCAAGTCAGCTCCATTATTCAGGAGCAATTCACCCTCGGCCTGCTAGATCTGGATGAGGAACGCTTTGACGTCGCTCGCCAGCGGTTTGAGTACATTATTCAGCTGAATCCTTCATTCCCCGAAGCTCCGGAGCGGCTGGCAGAGGCACTTCTAGGGCTAAGCGAGCCTCTCGCATTAGTTCCAACTTCGCCCGCCGTGACGCCAACCCCGAACCTCTCCCCGGTTCAGGAAATCTTCGACCAGGCTCAAGCGGCATTTCAGGATGGCGACTGGGATCTAACGATCGCGCATCTTCTTGCCATGCGAGCCAAAGACAGCGAATTTCGGGCGGTCGAGGCCGATGGATTGATGTACGCCGCTCTGCGGAACCGCGGTATCCGCAGGATATCCCAGGACAAATTGCTGGAAGAAGGTATCTACGATCTGAGTCTTGCGGAAAGCTTCGCACTCCTTGACGAGGATGCAAACAACTGGCGAAGCTGGGCTCAACTTTACCTGACCGCAAACAGCTTTTATGGCCTCAACTGGGAGCAGGCCGCCTTCTATTTCGAGGTGGTCTATTCCGTAGCCCCGGGTATCCGCAACGACGTCGCATGGAAGTATGCTCAGTCGCTAACGATGTTTGCCTTACTGCTGGCCAGCGGCGGAGATCCGTGTGCTGCGGAAGAATATTTAGATCTATCGTTGGAGGTGATCATCAACGAGGATCTGGAACCGACCGCTACCGCTGTTCATGAAGCGTGCCAAACCGCGACCGCCCCGCCCCCCGCTCCGCGACCCACCGCCACCGCGACCGCAACCGCGGATGGAACGGAACTGACGCCCACAGCCGAACCTCCCACACCGGAGGAATGATGCTGGAACAAATCGGTCTCACCATCGCATTCTGGCTTCACATGGCAGCCACGATTGTGTGGATTGGCGGGCTTTTCTACCAGGCGGTCGTCGTCAATCCAGCGCTCGAACGCTTCCCGGACCAGCGCGGCCGGCTGGCGAATGACTTGCGGCGTCGGTTCCAGCCGCTGGCCTGGCTGAGCCTTTTTGTACTCATTGGGACAGGGTTGCTCCAGATGTCAGGAAATCCAAATTACGAAGGGCTCTTTGCCATTTCCAACCCCTGGTCACGGTCTATCCTGGCAAAGCACGTTGCGATCGGGCTGATGGTGCTCGTGGCCGCCTATCAGACCTGGGTGCTTAACCCTCGCCTGTCCTTATTGGCGTTGAAGCAGGAAGCTGCAGCCTCCAATACGGTGGCTGGCGAAATCTCCCGCTTGAACCGCGTGAGTTTGGCGCTCGGCCTTCTCGTGCTCGGGCTCACGGCGCTAGCAAGAACAGCCTAAATATCCCCCTAGTCCCCACGGGCATACAACTTGCATCATTGTGAGCGGAGGTCTCGAACATCCGATGATGTTGCAGTTGTCTCTCTGGGCTGGGATCGTAGTGCTCTACCTCGGGATTGCCGGGGCGGTGGGTGTATTCACCCGCCAGGCGAAGGTTGGAAAAGGCAGCGCGAAGGATGGGCTGCTTGCCGCTTCCTATTCGATTGCGCTCTTCATCCTCACCTCGGCTCTAGTGCTATCGATGGCTGATTGGTCGGTTGCAATGCGAGGCATGATACTGGCGCTTGGGGCAGCTGCGGTTTGGGCAGCCTACACTCGGCCAGATTGGATTCCGGAATTCGTGTGGCAGCGCACTTTCGCACATCGCTACCTTGCGGGCGCGATGGCGTTAGCCGCGCTCTGGGGGATTGGCCAGGCTATGGCCGGGTCCTCAGCGGCTCCACTACTAATTTCGATTTCGGCGGTGGCAGCCGCAGCTGCCTCGTCAGGCACTGCACTAAAGACATCCCCCATCGACGCAAGCTAGCCACCTCTCAACTTCCCCAATTCTGAGTGAGGTAAAATGACTCGCCCGGTTTTCCCGAGGCAACTCAAGGTACCTCATGTTCGAACTCATCTTCCTAGGCACATCGGCTTCCGCCCCTTCTGTACACCGAGGGCTTAGCGCCCACATTGTCAGCTTCCGCGACTATCGCATCCTCATTGACTGTGGTGAGGGCACCCAACGCCAGATCCTCCGATCGGGAATCGGGTTCAGACGTCTCAATCGAATACTCATCACGCATGGCCACCTGGACCACATCCTGGGGCTGGCCGGCCTTCTTTCTACCTTTGCCCGATGGGAAGCGGTCGAAGAACTGGAGATTTGGGCCAGCGCCTGGGCGCTGGAGCGCATTAACGATCTGCTGTTCGGCGTGGTCCTTCGCGGGGCTCGTCCACCGGTGAAAATTGATCTCACCCCCATTGAACCCGGCGTGCTAATAGAGGACGAGCATTTTAAGCTCTCGGCCTTTCCTGTGGAGCATCGCGGGCCTGGAACCTTCGGCTTTTCCTTCGAGCAGACGGCCCGCCGCCCATTCCTGCCGCAGCGCGC
>Ga0255055_10002010_pt1 | contig 14428 bp, 12 predicted proteins | sample JV7_2_27_MG_FD_188633 | JGI IMG/M metagenome (GOLD analysis project Ga0255055, IMG submission 188633) | Seawater microbial communities from Jervis Inlet, British Columbia, Canada - JV7_2_27 | ecosystem: Environmental > Aquatic > Marine > Inlet | place: Canada: British Columbia | collected...
CGCACATCCCGATGTGAACTTGATCTTCGGCGCGGTGATCGATCCTGCGATGGGTGAGGATCTGCGCGTGACCGTTATCGCAACCGGCTTTGAGCGCACAGGTGGGATGAAGCGATCCTCCTCGCGCATGCGAAGGCTCGCGCAATCTGCTGCAGTTCAGGAGCAGGTTCAGAGCGAGACCGTAGAAAATGCGATTCCGGCGGACGAGTTTGTGCCGCAGACGATCGACGTTAACGACCTAGACATCCCAGCTTTCTTGCGACGCCGCTAGCCCGCACGGAAGCGTTATTGAAGCTCGCTCCGCCTGCGCTTTGGGTCTTCTAGACCCTGAGGCTATTGCGGGGACCCTATAAGCCGCGGGTGCCGGACCCTCCTCCCGGCACCCGTTCTCATTCCCCGGTCGATCCACCTGACTTGCCCCAGCGCAGCTGGGGGCACCCGTTCTCATTCCCCGGCCGATCCAACTGACGTGCCCTAGCGCAGCTGGGGGCACCCGCTATCTAGTTCCCATTACTAGAGTACTAAAATCTTTAAGGTCGATTCACCCCCGCGGGGGTTGGCCTGCATTTTTCACCGTGCTACAATCCCCGTCCCGTCCGGAACATATTGGGTCAACACCAAGCCGTTCGGAATATCTGGCGCCAAACAAGTGTTCTAACGGGAAAACTACCAATGCAATGCCCGTACTGCCAAGGCAACCAAACAAGAGTGATCGACACCACTCACGATGCCAAAGGTGGCGTGCGGAGGCGGCGAGTATGCAAGGTCTGTGGCGAGCGGTATAGCACTTACGAGCGGGCCATCCTTACAGCCCCGCTGCTGATAAAAGCAGACAACAGCCGTGAGGAATTCGATCGTGAGAAGCTGGCTCGAGGGGTCACAATCGCATGCGCGAAGCGACCAGTTTCGGCCTCAGATATTGATAGATTGGTAGGGGAAGTCGAAGCTAGGCTGCAATCGCTAGGAAAGCCGGAGATCACGGCCCGAGTGGTGGGGGACCTGGTCATCAACGGACTGAAAGAGCTCGATCACATCGCATATATTCGCTACGCGATCGTGTATCTGGGTATGGATGACCTTCAGGACATTCGGAACGAGATCGACCAACTCCTGGAAGCCTGAAAACAAATGAATACGGCCGCGGTTTAAGCAGTATTAAAAAACCGCGAGATGTCGGGTGTAGCACTCGCCGTGGGGAAACTTTCTCCAGCCTGCGCCCGAGTATCTAATCTTCTCTGCTGGAGGAGCAAGAAGATGCCCTGAGGAGGGTGGAATGCTGGAGACCTCGGATCCTGAGGTGCGGGTACAGTCAAAAGAACTCGACCTGTCGCCAACACCTCCGCTCCCGGAAAATCTACCAACAATAGAGTTAGCCGAAAACGCTCGTACAGTCTTGATGAAGCGCTATGTTCGGCGCCAATCGGACGGCGAGGCCGGCGAAACCGTGGACGAGATGTTCTGGCGAGTCGCCTATCATGTTGCGGCTCCAGAGGTCGAGTTTGACGGTGACCAGGTAGCACTTGCACGCCAGTTTTACGAGCTGCTCGTTTCCAAACGATTTTTCCCCAACTCACCGACCTTTACCGGCGCTGGCACTCCGCTGGGCCAGCTTGCGGCTTGCTTCGTGCTTCCGATTTCGGACGACATGGGCCGCGATGAATCCGGCATTTTCCAGACCTTGCGGGACGCGGCCCTGATTCAGCAGACCGGTGGCGGAAACGGATTCTCCTTCAGCAAATTGCGGCACAAGGGATCCTTAGTTAAATCATCCGCTGGCATGGCAACCGGGCCGGTCGGATTCTTGCGAGTGTATGACAAGGCATTTGGAGAAATCGCCCAGGGCGGTACGCGGCGCGGAGCAAATATGGCGGTCTTGCGGGTCGACCATCCAGACATTCGCGATTTCATCACCTGCAAAGTAGACGAAAACCAGATCACTAATTTCAACATCTCGGTTGGAGTGACCGATGCGTTTATGGAAGCGGTGAGAGGCGACACCACCTATGATTTAATCGCACCTTCCTCTGGCAAGACCGTTGAGACCGTTCAGGCGCGCGAGATTTTCGACATGATAGTAGAGCATGCCCATCACAACGGTGAGCCGGGCATCTTATTTCTGGACTCTGCCAACCGAAACAATCCAGTACCCCACCTCTATGAGTTGGAAGCCACAAATCCTTGCGGCGAACAATGGCTCGGGCCTTATGAAAACTGCTGTCTGGGATCCATCAATTTGGCGCAGCACTGCGGGGCGAGTGGCGCGGTGGATTGGGATACGCTCGAAGAGAGCATCGTTCTCAGCACGCGCTTCCTGGATAACGTGGTGAGCGCTAACGCCTACGTGCCCGCCGTGCCTCAGCTTCGGGAAGCCGCAATGCGTGCTCGGCGCATTGGCCTGGGAATCATGGGCTTGGGCGACCTGATGTACAACGTGGGAGTTCGTTATGGATCGGAAGAAGCGCAGGAATTTGCCGCCCAGGTGATGGAGTTCGTTCGCTATCACTCGATGAAGGCCAGCATCGAGCTGGCAAGCGCACGCGGACCGTTTGAGGCCATCGAGGGAAGCATCTACGATCCAGCCAATCTCCTTTGGTCGGCTCCGACCGCGATTGATGCTTACCACCGGCACTTTGGTCGACCAGATCTCGATTGGGCCGAAATAACGGAAGGCATTCAGCGTCATGGAATTCGAAACGCGGCCCAGACGACTATCGCGCCCACTGGCACCATCGCCACTGTCGCAGGCTGCGAGGGCTATGGATGTGAGCCGGTGTTTGCCCTGGCGTATATCCGGCATGTTGATGACCACGGGACGGATCTCAAGCTGACCTATACCAGCCCGCTGTTTGAGCAAGCGTTGCTGGATGCGGGGGTTGACGATGATGCACGAGCACGCATCATTGAGCAGGTAATGGAAGACGGGAGCTGCCAGCATGTGGAAGAGGTTCCGGAACACGTTCGGCATGCCTTTGCTGTCTCACAGGACATCACGGCCGATGAGCATGTTCGCATGCAAGCGTCTATGCAGGCATTTGTTGACAACAGCCTGAGCAAGACCTGTAATTTCCCCGAAGGGGCAGTGGTTGATGATGTAGCTCAAGCTTACTTACAGGCTTGGGAGCTCGGGTGTCGAGGACTGACCGTGTATGTAACAGGATCGCGCCAGAAGGTGGTGCTCGAGACAAAGTCGACCGCAGATAAGCAATCGGTGACAGAAAATAACGACGATGGATTTGCCGAGTCGCAGCTCCAGATGTGGATGCCTGGAAAGAAGCCTCGCCCAAGACGCCTGGATGGCTCGACCATCAGCATGGAGACACCGGTCGGCAAGGCGTTTGTGACGATCAATCAAAACGGCGGCGATCAGCCGTTCGAGGTTTTCATTACAACTGCTAAGGCGGGTTCTGAAACTGCAGCTGTATCGGAGGCGATCGGACGATTGATCTCCCATATCTTGCGTCTGGCATCCCCGGTGATGCCGCGCGAGCGCCTGGAGGAAGTAGTTCGCCAGCTGTCGGGAATCGGCGGCGGTCGGCCAACAGGATTCGGGACCGAACGAGTACTGTCATTGCCGGACGGTGTGGCGCGTGGATTGGCCCACTATTTGGGGGAAACTGAGGAGCCTGTTAATACCGTTGAATCGGAGATGATTCCCATGGTCATCGGGGATCTCTGCCCAGATTGCGGCGCGGCTTCAATGGTGAACGAGGAAGGCTGCCGGAAGTGCTACTCCTGCGGATTTAGTGAGTGCTGATCGGCCGAACGCCAATCTTGTAGTCGTCGAAAGCTCTAAAAACCCCTCGAGATCAAAAAATCAGTCGGTGTAGTAAAATTCGCATTGTGCCCCTGTTGCGGGTGCCTTCTGATCATCGCGGTGATGATCACAAGCCAAGTTTAGAATCATCCCATCCACAAGAGTGCGCCAGAGGAGAAAAATGGCGATCACCAAGCCAGAAGAAACCATTGTTAACGAAGTAGAGGAGCAACGCCCTTTGTACCCGGCCGGCGTGCTGAGCCGCCAGGAAAAGGACGTGCTCATCGAACGCGGCGCCAGAAGCCTGTATCGCTGGTACACAACCCGCTCGCAAAAGACGCGCAGCTGGCACCCAGATCAATCATTTAACTGGCGGGCCTTGCGCACGGATCATTCGACTGATGTAAACAATGTGATCGAAGGCTTCTACGGAATAGAAAATTACGCGCCGGATTACACCAGCAAACTGACCCACATGATGCGCAAGAGCTATGGTCGTGCGAATTTCCAGATGCGTTGGGGTGCGGAAGAAGAAAAACACTCAGACTTGTGGCTAAATTGCATGCTGTTCATGCGTTTCCGGTCGCCGGAGTGGATCGAAGATTATATGCAGTACCTGCGCAATGGAGAGTGGAAGCCACCCTGGGAGGACCCGCTGCATGTGGTCTTGTACGTCGTCATCCAGGAACGCGCGACGCAGCTTACCTATCTCAATATGGCCCGCATAGCCAGCGGTAAGAGCGACAAAACCGGATTCACAGATGCTGCCGACCCTGAGCTAGAAAAGATCTCGCGCACCATCGCCACGGACGAAGCGGCTCATTACAATTTTTTCTTGGAAATTGCGCGTCTCTATCTGTACTATTATCCCGGCCAGACTATCGAAGCACTGGTTGAAGTTATCGAACACTTCGGGATGCCATCCATGGAACTTGTTCCGGATGGGGCAGCCTTCGCGGAGCTCGTGCATCGTGGAGGCATTTATGGCCCACGTGAATATTCGGGCGACGTTCTCAAGGTTGCACTCAAGAATCTCGGCGTCCACAACCGCAGGGCGCTTGAGAGAGGCGTCAAGCGCTCGCGCCAGGTGCCCGATACGAATGGCAATATGCGTGACACGGCGATATTCGACGGGTTTGATTACGAGGTCGTCGAGTCATCCGTGAAGCGCTTGTTTGGTCGCCTCAAAGAATATGAAGAGGAAGTCGGCCTGGCAGACATTATCCCCTCCGAGTTTGTGGCAAGCGGTTATTCGAGCCGCTAGCTAGAAATACCCCAAAAATACCTCCTGTACCCTCATCGCCTGACGAACGGTTGAATCAGTAGTATCGAATCTCACTATAGGGTGCGTCCGCCACCTCCTACTATGTAGCTACAGGCAGCATATTCACTTCAGCCATCATGGATGGCTAGGCAATTGAAGACCGCTTTCCAGCGACAGAGGCATATCGCTTGTTGAATGAGCGTCCTGACATCATTAGATCAGCGGTGGCGGGGATGCCTCCAGGCTCACCGGGCAGGGACAATCAGCCGTCACTCGCATGTTCTCATGAATACATTGAGCAACCACTCATAAGGAGCCATGTCCATGATGGAGTCATTGCTTAAGGAATGGGACGGAGAGACCGTCATCGTGCGCCATGATCGGCCCACCGAGGCCTGGATCTACATTGCAATTCACTCTTCACGCCTCGGCCCGGCAACCGGTGGAACACGAATGAAACATTACGATAGTCAAGAAGCAGCGCTGGACGATGCTCTTAGGCTGGCCTGTGGCATGACCTATAAGTTCGCGGTACCCGGGCTCGAACGGGGAGGGGGGAAGGCAGTTATTTCAATTCCAGAGAATCTGGATCCGGATGCTCGCCCGGATCTTCTCAGGCGCTACGGTGGGTTAGTTCATCAGCTTGGCGGGATTTTCTATACAGGTCCAGACGTTGGCACTTGCACTGAAGACATGGACATTATCGCAGAAACCGGTGCTCCCTATGTCTTCGCCTGCTCGCCGGAGGCCGGAGGAGCGGGATCAACTGGCCCACTTACGGCACTGGGAGTTTTCACCGGCATCCAGGTTGCTTGTGAGACTGTCCTCCGGGATGAATCTCTGGCGGGTTGTAAGGTGCTAGTGCAGGGAGCGGGCAGTGTCGGAGGAATCCTCATAGAGCATCTGCGCGACGCAGGAGCCGAAGTCATGTTCAGTGATATCAGTGAAGAAATCATCCAGCAGTATAGAGATGAAGTGGGGCTGCAGTTTATCCCTGGCGATGAAGTCTATGCAGCAGACTGTGATATCTTCGCACCTTGTGCACTGGGAGGCATACTGAACGAAGCCACAATCCCTCAGTTGAAATGTCGATTTATTGCCGGTGGAGCCAATAATCAGCTGGCGTATCCTGAAGACGCAGAACGCCTTCGTGCGAGAGGTATCGCTTACGCTCCTGACTATGTGGTTAGTGTTGGCGGAGCTATGGGGATAACAGGGATGGAGCTACAAGGTTGGTCTCAAGAAGAAGCTCAAGAGAGAGTCACCGCCAGTGTCCGTCATGCGCTTCGGCGAATCTTCGAGATTGCGGAGGTGCAGCAAATCACGACGGATGAAGCCGCGCGGCAAATTGCGCACGAGCACTTAGCTCAGGGACTGGATTAGACACAGAATTGCTTCCGAAAGGCATATTAATTTTCAGAGATAGTACTCATTTCGCCTGAAGCGGTTGGATCTTCTTAGCATCGACAGTCATCAACATATTCGTTATATTAATCATCATAATTGACAGTCTGTTCTACCATCGCCTGTTCAATGAAATTTTGACGAGTAGAAGCACTCTCGCGAATACAAGCACTCTAGCGAGTACAAGCAAAAGGTCGATTGCAGCCGCCAAGACGCATTTTTACTGTAAATTGATAATGGAATAGGTGAGGCGCTACTGAGGGAGTAACAGAATGAGAGAATCAAGCTCTGGCATTGGCCGGCGAACTTCAATATTGAAGGAGATCATCCAATGGGATCACTTGCCGATCTAATAGTGGCGTCTTCCAACGATGCGGAAGCTATTGTGGCCTCCGAATACCCGTTAGCTAGTTTTAAGGGCGTCAATGTCGACGGCCTCGATCCGCTCCAGATTGCAGCACTCCATTCAGTACTTGCTGACAAGACACTCGAGGAGTTGCTAGGAAACTATGAGCCCATCGCTGCAGGCTCGGATAGCGGCCCATGGTTGGTGAAAATTCCTGAGGACCTGATCGCGACTCTGGCCAATGTCTCTCCGGATAATCAAGCCTCTATTGGAAATCAGTGGGTCACCTCAGACGCGCTTCAGGGGGCGGGGTGGTCTGAACAGGACGTATCTGGGTATCTTGCTCAGCTCGTTCATTTTTCTCAGGTCGTCTCGTTTGACAACACGGAGCTATTTCTCTGCGCGTATGATTGATTAGCGGGTTCCGCACAATTGCTCGCAGACCGTGGGTATCACGTGCGGAGTAGCCTCGCTCCGCAAGAACGGTGTTTTCGAGGGAGTCGCTTGAATCGGCGAATGCTTGGCGCAATCATCGTGTTACCAGGCACGGCTGTCGTCTTTGTTCCGGCCGCGCTGGTATGGTTATCCCGAGATTCTCGATTGGCCGCGATGCCGTCGAACTACTTGCAGCCCGCATTCTGGATCGGGATATTGGCTATCACTGCGGGTATTGGCCTAGCTATTTGGACCTCCAGACTATTTCTATCCGTTGGGGAAGGCACCCCCGCACCCTGGGATCCCCCCAGGAAATTCGTCGTCCTCGGTCCTTATCGTTACGTTCGAAATCCGATGATTATCGGAGTATTGCTCATTCTGATGGGAGAGGCATTGCTGCTCCATTCTGCTTTGATTGCCGCCTGGATGTTGGTCTTTTTCCTGCTTAACGCTATCTACTTCCCAGCTATTGAAGAGAAGGATCTGGAACGCCGTTTTGGAAATCCGTATCGCGAATACACGAAGAATGTTCGCCGGTGGATACCGCGTCTGAGTCCATGGATAGAGGCATAGCTCGGAACTATTTCTTTGCGCTTATGATTGATCGGAGGCTGCCGCTCGATGATTCAAATTACACTTGATCCACGCGCAAGGCGCGTAGCAAGCTTATTGGTCCGGCAGGTTTTGAAGGAGGAGGATGGCAATGGCTAAGGACTTGACTGTACTCTTGGAAGATCGCCCAGGCACACTCGCCGATATGGGAGAGGCGCTGGGAAACGCTGGTGTCAACGTCGATGGCATGTGTGGCTTTCCCAGCGAGGGGAAGGGTGTACTACACCTTTTGGTAGAGGACGCTGGAGCTGCGCGTGCCGCTCTTGAAGGAGCTGGCATCGAAGTCGCTGGCGAGCGCGAGGTGCTGGTCGTCGAAATTGAGGATCAGCCAGGCGCCTTTGGCGCGGTCGCACGCAAGATCGCCAACGAGGGTGTTAATTTCGATCTGACGTACCTCGCGACCAACACCAGGCTCGTCGTTGGTACCAACGACGTGGAGAAGACTCGCGCGGCACTTTAGCGCGGCTTAGGCACATAGCGCACGTTCCGTCCGTGATTTGGTGTTGCCGCGAGCAGCGCACCCATGTCATATGCATTCCTAATTTGAGCAAGTGGCCTGTCCTCCATTGGCGCGGGCGTATTCATCATCCTGGCACGTATCGTTCCTTTCTGGATTGGCATTCTCATGCTGCTAGCTGCAGTTTTACCGATCGGCATAGTAGGACTGCCATCTATCCTTCTCAATGTCTTAATGGGAATTGGGCCTATCCTTTTCGGATTCTGGTTGTTGCGTGAGGGTGGTCAGATGCAACGGAGGGTCATATGAAGCTAAGAGTCGGTGATCCATGGATGCCCGCGCCGGAATATAGCCGCACACTTAAGGGTCTCACAATCAACCTATTGGTCAAGGAGATTGAGCCCGCCTTGAATTTCGCCCAGGAAGTTCTTGCGGCGAAGGTCGTTTATTCGGATCCGGATATTGCCGTCCTATCCGCGAATGGGGCAGAATGGATGATGCACGCCGATCACACATACGACAAGCATCCGATGGGCGGCACGGTGTCTTCTGGCGAAGCCCGCGGAGCCGGCGCCGAGATCAGGCTGCACGGCTGTGACCCTGATGCGGCGGAGCAGGCAGCTCAGAACGGTGGCTATGAGGTGATGTCGCCAGCTACCGATAAAGGGCATGGGGTTAGAGAGACGTTCATTCGTGATCAGGACGGGTACGTTTGGGTGCCTGACGTCTTGCTCCCAGAAGATGAGTGATCCTAATTAGCGCGAGGATAGGAGAGTTTCGCTCGAAATACTTCTTTATTCGGCCAGCGCCTCTCCGCAGTTCGGACAAAGCGCGGTCCCCGATTCACTAATAAAGCCACAGTTGTCGCAAGCGATAGGCTGCTCGTATCCGAGTGGCCCGCCACAGGCCACGCAGCTGGGATCCCCGACCAGATTTGCCGTTCCACAATAAGGGCATGTAAGTCGACGCAGCCGCTGGGAGATCTCGTAGGAGGCTCCGTATGTGGCAGCGGTGTCTTTCAGGGTGTCCATGATTCGGTCAGCGAGAGTCAACGAAGAGATGTCCTGAGCGACATCGTCGAGCCGACCGAAGATGGATGTCGGGCGAAGTAGCGTCATAAGCGCAGTCTGCCCCAGGCTGGCCGCGAGCCCGAGCCATTGCTGTTCCCCGAGGTTCACGTGTACTCCATCTTCCACTGCTGACAGGTGAACGGTCATCGCGGTCGAACCGCCGGATCGCCGCCTCTGGGCGGTGCCAATCTGCACCACCAGATTGTTGGGGCGCCCGCGCTGCTGCGCGCGCATACCGCCACGGTTGAATTTGGCGAGCAGCGCGTTGGCGAAGTCCTGCGGCGTGATCTGGCCGTGAAATGTACGCTGGTCCATTGAACTCTCCGAATAAAGCTAAGTATACGATCTGGTGCTAGAGGGGCGGAATGTTGAGCTTATAATTTGTCCGCGCTAGCCTCACTATGACTTTGACCAATCGAAGCCAGATATGCAAAACAAGCTAATCAGAGCCATCATCGCGCTTCTCGTCATTCTGTTGGCGGGCAGCGTAATCCTTCCGCAGGCGTTCGCGCAGGAGGAGACCCCCACTCCATCAGCTGAACTAGAACCAACCCCGCAACCTGATCCCGAGGCGACTCCCGATTCCGAAGCGACGCCGGAAGTTTCGATCGATATTGGTGAGAATCTTTCGGATGCCGCAGCCTCTGTCGACCTCTCCAGCCTAGAACCCGTTGATCTGTTACGCCTGATCATAGCGATCGTAGTAATTTTGGTGTTCACGCTTTTTGGCAGACGGATCGTGACGAACTTGCTCAATCGATTTGCCGGACGCACGGCGACGAGCTTTGACGATGAGCTAATTGAACGCATCCAGGGTCAAATCCGCTGGTTGGTTGTCGTCCTTGGAATCGACATCGGAACAAGCATCGTTTTCTTCGACAATGATGCCATCAGGGATGTCTTCAACAATGTCCTGTTCTGGTTCTATTATGGATTTCTGATGTCAGCTACTTACACAAGCATCAAGTTCTTCTTCGAGTGGTATGAAAACCAGCTTGACGAAGAGGAGAGCCGGGTCGCGGTTTTTCTTCCTATTCTGCAACGATTCGCCATGGTGCTCTTCATTGTTCTCGCGATAGTAATCCTGCTCGACCAACTCGGAGTCAATGTGACCGGATTGGCGGCGGCAGCCGCACTTATCGGACTCGCGATCGCCCTGGCTGCCCAGGACATAATCGGGGATTTAATAAGTGGTTATGTCATTTTGATGGATCGTTCTTTCCGCGTGGGGGACAGAATCGACATTCCCGGCCAGGACGCATGGGGTGATGTTGTTGAGATTGGCACTCGCACTACCCGAATCCGCACTCGTGAAAATAATTTGGTAATCATCCCCAACTCGGAAATGGCAGACGGCCAAATATTGAACTACACATATCCAGACCCGAACTTCCGGCTGCAATCGGACATCGGAATCGGATATGGCCAGGATCTTGACCGAATAAGGCAGGTGCTTGGCGATGCAGTGCGCGGCGTTGATGAAGTGTTGAAGGATCAGCCCATTCAAGTGCTCTTCATAGAGTTCGCCCCGGCCACGATGACCATTCGTGTGCGATGGTGGATCGATACGTACGCCGATAAACGCGTGATTCAAGACAAGGTCAATTCAGCGCTTCAAGATGCAATCGAAGAATCTGGGATCATCTCGCCTAATCCGATCATGGACCTCAACGTCAAGATGAGGGGTGTTTAACAGGAGGGACCTTAAAGTGTGGCTATGCAATCGATCATTCTCCCTGGCAGGTAATCGAAGCGTGAACGTAAGGGAATTGACATCGGTGCGGGGCGATAAGGTCAATCAAGAGGAGAAATCATGAGCTACCTGAATTCATTGAAGCCCAACTCAAAGACCATTATCAAGGATGCCGTTTCTGGCTTCTCGACAGGGTTGTTCAGCATCCCCGAAGGTATGGCCTACGCCCAGCTTGCTGGGGTCAACCCTGTCTACGGGCTGTACTCGGGTATGGTGGCCACGATCGTCGCCGCTATGTCAACTGGCACGATCCTAATGATCAGCACCCTCACAAGTGCCATCGCCTTATCTACGGGCAGTGTGCTGGAATCGGCGGGGCTCGATGCGAGCTCCGATCCAAGTGCCTTATTTACCATCACATTTCTAGTCGGGACCTACATGTTCGTGATGGGATTGTTGCGCCTCGGCGGCCTCATGAGTTTCGTCTCCAACGCGGTGATGACCGGTTTCGTCGCTGGCGCATCGCTCCTGATCATTATCGGTGAGCTGGGCGACTTTTCTGGCTACGATCCGGTTGGCGCCAATGACTTCGCCGAGATCATCGACTGGATAACCAATATCGGTCAGTGGGATCTCGCTACGACGGCGGTAGGGACGATTACCGTGGTGATGGTGCTGGTTCTCAAGCGCATCAAGCTGACTAAAAAAATGGCCTCGATTATTGTCCTCCTCTTGATGTCGGTCGTGGTCTACATCTTCAGCATTTCGGTGGAGCTGGTCGGTGACATTGCAACCATCCCCAGCAGCCTGCCAGCACCGACGCTGCCTGACTTCAGCCTGATACCGGAACTGGCGCTAGGCTCGCTCTCGGTAGCTCTGGTTGCTCTGGTGCAGGGCGCTGGAATCAGTACGGCCTATCCCAATCCTGATAAAACCAAGGCTTCCACGAACCGGGACTTCGTCGGAGAAGGGTTGGGTAACTTGTTTGGCAGCTTCTTCCAGTCGATGTCGACTGGCGGTTCGCTCTCACGCACCGGCATCAGCGTTGGAGGCGGTGCCAAATCTCGCTGGGGGGGAATCTTAGCCGGCATTTGGCTGGCAATAATCGTGTTGCTTTTCGGCCCCCTGGCTGAGCTAGTGCCGTTAACGGTGATTGCCGGTCTTTTATTCGTGATCGGAGCCGAGCTGATCCTGGCTCGAGTGCCGAGCATGAAACTTGTTGTCCAGACTTCTTGGGGCTCCACTGCGGCTATGGTTCTAACTTTCGTTACGGCATTGCTAATTCCGCTGCAGTGGACGATTTTCCTGGGCGCCGGACTCTCATTAGTGCTCTATGTTTATGCCTCCTCCAAGACGGTTCGAGTTCATCAGCTTGTCCGTAATAACAAGGGCATGTTCGAAGAGCGCGAAGTACCGGAAACCTATCCATCGAACGCTTCAACGATCATTAGCATCGGCGGCCAGGCTTTCTTCGCCGAAGTACCGGTGCTGGAGGAGGAATTGCCTGCCCTTGAAGGGACGCAGAATGCGGTTGTGATCTTCCGCCTGCGCGGCAGGGAACATGGCGGAAGTACAGGATTGAGGTGGCTAGAGCGATATCAAGCCGATCTAAAGGCTGTGAACAGTACTCTGATGCTGTCTGACCTGGAGCCGGTGTTCTATGCCGAGCTTGAGAAGATCGGCGTGCTTGAAATCTTTGGCAAAGAAAATGTCTTCAAGGCTCAGCCAAGCATGGGTGGATCACTCATCGAAGCCCTCGACGCGGCCGATAAGCTGCTGGCCGCTCGCACCACATCCCAGGCTGTAGAGTCGTTAGACGACGACCCAGACAACTGAGTCACGGCCGCCACGCGAGTAATAGAGCACCTATGATTCTGCGGCCAAATCAGGACGGCGGTTAACGCGGCACGCGTGACCGCCGTCTGTGCATTGCCGTGATTTTGAGAGTTCGGGGAATCTGCCTATGCGGAATAAGCGAGGCAATCTGAGAACCGGGAGGGAAGTGATCTAGATGGAAGGGTTAGGGTTCGCTCGTTCGAAGGAGTACTGGATCCGCTTCGGCTGGGGGGTGTTGATCGGATTCCTGGCTGCGCTCGGGGTGTTAGGTTTCAATTACGTGATGAACCTGGGCCTAGCGGCACTTTGGCCGGAGGACACGGGCGCCGAGCCTTTCTCGGGATCCATCTGGATTATTGCAATTCTCACCGTCGCGGGGCTTATCGTCGGCCTAATTCACCAATTCATGGAGGCCGAGGATGTGGACGCGGTGACTGGAATCGTGTCGGGAAAGATCAATACTAAGCCGATCCCGGGTGGACTCCTGGCCTCGCTCGTTTCGCTGGTTGGCGGCTTTAGCGTCGGTCCCGAGGTGCCATCCGGTATGCTCGCTGGTGGCCTGGCTCAATGGATATCTGAGCGGCGCAAGCTAAGTGACGAGACCCGCAAATCGAATATCACCAGCGGCATCGCATCGGCATACGGTGGGTTATTCACCGCGCCTTTGGGCTCCGTCCTCATCCCTTTTGAACTGCCGCATCGGCAATCGCTGGCGTTCTATGGAAATATGGTTATCGCAGGGGCAGCCGCGACCATAGGGTTTCTGGTCTTCTTCATTGCCGGAAGCGACCAGTTCGCCGGCTTGCTGCGACTTCTGGACCTCCCGACCTACTCGCTTCTACCCTGGCATGTTGTGCTTGCGGTCCCGCTGGGTATCTTGGGGGCCTTGTTGTCTGCTACTTATGGACTGTCGATGGGAGTATTCAAGCGACTGGTGAAGCCGCTTGATCGCATGCCGATCGTGCGGAACACGCTCGCAGGATTCCTGCTAGGACTGCTCGGATTTGCGCTCCCGCTCACTCTCTTTCTTGGATCGGATGGACTGGTCACAGTTACTGAGAACGCCGCTGAGCTCGGTGTCGCGCTATTGATTGTCTACGTGTTCGCCAAGATTCTGGCTACCAGCGGAGCAATCTCGACCGGGTTCATTGGTGGCCCCATCTTTCCGCTCTTCTTTGTCGGAGGGACGGCCGGTACAGTGGTGAGCATAATCTTTCCTGAAATCCCGGTATCACTAGCTGTGGGATGCATGATGGCCGCGGTAACCGCCGGCGTGATACCCATTCCTCTGGCACTCGGTGTCTACACGATTCTTATCGTCGGTCTTCCTCTCACCGAGGCGGTGCCCATCCTGCTCGCAGGGCTGATCTCATTCATGTTCATGAAAGGAATAGTGGCGAAGACCCACAAAACACCCCCTCCGGAAGCCAGCCAACAAGCCTAAGCAACACTGCGTATTCCAACTTCGGAATTACTTGGGTATGATCAAGGAACGAATCCCGAGCTTGGTGAGGACATAAAAGGAAGGAATTGAAGCATGACCAGTTTGACAACCAT
>Ga0255055_10002011_pt1 | contig 14427 bp, 12 predicted proteins | sample JV7_2_27_MG_FD_188633 | JGI IMG/M metagenome (GOLD analysis project Ga0255055, IMG submission 188633) | Seawater microbial communities from Jervis Inlet, British Columbia, Canada - JV7_2_27 | ecosystem: Environmental > Aquatic > Marine > Inlet | place: Canada: British Columbia | collected...
TGAACGTCGGACAAGAAAAGGGAGAACATTTTACGGCTGCGAAAATTATCCCAAATGTGAATTTTCATCCTGGAAAAAACCACTGCCGGAGCCCTGTCCTAGCTGCGGGGGATTGTTAGTAGCCGCAAACAAAAACCATACCCAGTGTATAGTATGTAACCTGGAGTTTAAATTGGATGAGATCCAGAAAGAAACCGGATAATTATCAAGATTAATTCAAAAATACAAGCGGTGGAATAAACAGTTCCACCGCTTACTTTTTTAATCTAGGCGCCAGCGGGTTCATTCAGGCTGATAAACTATGGAAAAAGATTAAATTTGGATTTCTTTGAATGGGAAAAATGTGATTGACAATGGCATAGACCTTGCATCTAAAGGTTTGAGGTATCAGAATAGTTGAGAGCATTGCAGGAAAACCGTCTCTCGTCTACAATATCAATATCTGGCCTCCAGTTGCTTCAACTTTCAATATCACATGGAGATTGATTATGGATAAAATCCAGGAGAATTTTAAGAAAGGTTTTAACAGCCCTCCCATCATGGCTGTAATCGGAATCGTAGTGGGAATTATTCTAGGCCTGCTATATGGATGGGTGATATCCCCTGTAAAATTTGTGGATGGTTCAATCACACAGTTGAGAGAGGATCTGAAAACAGATTATCTGCGCATGGCCATAGATTCCTATGCGTTAAATCAGGATGCAGCCTTGGCTGAAGAGCGCTTTGACCGTCTTGGTGAGGAAGCTTCGACCTATTTGTCCGAGGTGGAGTTTAATCCTTCAGGGCAGTTGATCAGCGATATTGATTCTTTTCGGGACGTGGTAGAGCTGACCTACCTAACAGATGGGTTTGATGATATGGTGACCGAGGAAGAGCCTGGCAACAACCTACTCAAGTGGGCCTTGCTGATCACAATTGTATTTGCAGGTGCCTTGGTAATCAGGTATTTCCTTGGAAAGCGTGCTGCCGGGAACGCAGCTCCTAAAACCGCTGTCAGTATGGCTCAGGAAATCACCTCCAAAATCGATTCCACTAATTTTGATGAGCGGGGAGAATCCCCTCCCATGCATCAATTTGTGACAACCTATGTATTGGGAGATAATCTTTTTGATGACTCCTTCAGCATAGAATCCGCAGCCGGGGAATTCCTGGGAGAGTGTGGAGTAGGAATTTCTGAAGCGATAGGTGTGGGGGAACCAAAGCGGGTGACGGCTTTTGAAGTTTGGCTATTTGACCAGAATGATATCAAGACGGTTACAAAAGTCCTGATGAGTGGACATGCGTTTTATGATGATGTTATTCGGTCAGAACTGGAAAAGAAAGGCGAACCCGTCCTGGCAGATCCGGGAGTGGAGTTTGTCATGGCAACCAATAATCTGCGCATTATCGGACGGGTGATGGATATGGGATATGGAGAAGGCCCTCTGCCAGAGGAAAGCTTCTTTGATCGGCTGTCCATCGAGCTGTCTGTCTGGCCCAATGATGGGGCGGAAATTGAACCGGAACCATTTGATTTTGACGAATTTTAGAGTGTGGTGAGAAACCCAAGGCTCCCGGAGCTTTCAAAACCCCGGGAGCCTTTTTACTTTAATAACTCCAGGAATCTATTTGATTAATCAATCGAAATGATCTTAAGCTCAAAAACCCCGTCGGGAGTTTTGATATTCACGGTATCTCCTACTTGTTTTTTCAGTAAAGCGCTGCCAATAGGAGAGACATGAGAAATTTTATTCTGGATTGGATCTGCTTCCTTGCTTCCAACCAGGAAGTAAGTCTCAGGGGGAAAACCCTCTTCCTGCACAGTGACTTTACAGCCCACGCTGACAGTATCCTGCCCGTTTGATTTCTCTGCCGCTATTATTGCAAAATTAAGTATATATTTGATTTCCAGAATTTTACCTTCCAGAAATCCCTGGTCTTCCTTGGCTTTGTGGTAGTCAGCGTTTTCAGATAAATCGCCCATTTCAATCGCTGATTTTAGTCTGGCAGCAATCTCAATCCGCCGAGGTCCTTCGAGTTCTTCAAGCTCCATTTGAAGCTTGTTTTTTCCTTCTTTTGTTAAATATATTTTTTCTTCGTCCTGCATGTCGTCCTAATCCTTTAATAAGATTACCTTATGGTCTTTGTGTTGGATCAAATAACTTCTGGTGTTCATCAATCGCAAACCGGTCTGTCATGCCTGCAATATAATCACAGATGGACCTCTCCAAACCTTTTTTCTCAATCTTGTTCTGAATGTGGTTTGGCAGCATTAGTGGATCCTTCTGGTAGGCAGTAAAGAGATCGCTGATGATCCGTTCCGCTTTAACCTGCATCCGGATGACGCGATGATTTTGGTAGAGATTCTTATATAGAAAATCTTTAAGTTCCCGGTTATTTTGCTGCATGTGATCGCTAAAACTAATCACATTGTGGGGTAATTTTTGCAGATCTTCCACGGACGAAACCCCGCTTTGCTGGATTTTCTTATCTGTGTTCTTAATTACATCCTCAACCTCAATTCCAATCATCTGACGGATAATCCTATTGCGGTCTAATTCGGTCAGTTCGCTTCCTTTCCAACCGATACTTTTCACCAGGATTTTCCAAAGAGCCAGATCCGCAAGCATAGAGGCAGATATCAAGCCAGACCGCAGTCCGTCGTCAAGATCGTGGGCAGAGTAAGCAAGCTCATCTGCCGCATTGGCAATCTGCGCCTCAAGGTGACCCCGCAGGTCTGGGCTAAAATCTTCTGCGTCTGAGATGTCATACTCGGTTTCATGTTTTACGATACCTTCCCGGGTTTCCCAGGTTAAGTTAAGTCCCGGAAAATCTTGAAAACGATTTTCAAGCTTGGTGACAATCCGTAAGGATTGTTTGTTGTGGTCAAATCCTCCCCATTCTTTCATCAACTGGTTCATAATCTTCTCCCCCGAGTGACCAAAAGGAGAGTGACCCAAGTCATGGGCAAGGCAGATGGCTTCTTCGAGATCTTCATTAGCACCTAGTGCCCGGGCTATTGTGCGCCCGATTTGAGCTACTTCGAGGGTATGAGTTAACCGGGTGCGGTAATAATCGCCTTCTGCGTTGAGGAATACTTGTGTTTTGTATTCCAGCCGGCGAAAAGCGGTTGTGTGCAGGATTCGATCCCGGTCACGCTGGAATGCGGTCCGGTATATAGGGGTGGAATCAGGGTATTCGCGTCCTTTACTGTTCTTGCTGCGTATTCCGTAAGGCGCCAGACAAAGATTTTCCATTTCTTCCCGCATTTCTCTTGTAATTACCATTTGTTCCTCGCTTCCCCTCTGTAAATGAGCAAATCCAGTTTAATGTAGGGATGGGACTCTGTCAACCTGAGCTTATTTTTCTGAGGATTGAATCTGATCTGTCAGATTAATAATCTCCCCATAATAGTTTTTTAGGGCTTGATGCGCAAGATGATTCTTTTCATTTTCTGATCGGATAAACCGGGTATAGGGCGCAATTGTATCTTTTATCTCCTGCAGATCGCGCTCAATTTCCTGATTAAAGTGAGTTGATAAGGAATCTGTTAACTGATCACGCATCGCTTTAACTTTTACCCGCATCTCTTTTTTTGCATTTCTCCGGCGGGTGGGGATAATGAATAAGCCCAGAGCTGCCATGGCTCCTGCCAGCAGAATACCGGTAACATCAGTTGCCATTGTTGTCGCCAGCACCGTCACCAGAGTTCCCAAACCAACTGCTCCTGCGCTTATTGCAGCTGTTGCCGCAACTGCATTTTGAGCACTGCGGGCGATTTGATCTGCTTCCCGGGTTTTATCATAAGTATCTACTACCCGATTTGCCTCTTTCTGGATGCTGTTAATCAATCGTTCCCGGTCGTATATGAAATTTCCGATATCCCCTACCATTCTGCCTTTATGTTTCTGCCGTCCCTCTGAAATATGATTGGTAATGGCTTGCCACTGTCTTAAATTGGCATCAACCAGCCAATCGATGATCACAGTCACTTTTTGTTCAATTTGAGTCGGAAGATCGGCAACTACCATCTCCTCATAATCTTTCTGAATTTTCTCTTTTTTCATCAAATCAAGGATCCTGCCAAAACGGATGTACTCGGTAAAGAAATCCTCTCCGCGCTGTTCCAATTCCAGCAGGATCTTGATGATGTCCGATATTCTGAGCTGGAAACTTTCCAGCATATCTTTCCGGAAGATGATCAGCTGATCTTCCACATCCTTGATCAAATCCAGATCGCCCTGGAGTAATTTCAACCGGTGGTCAAAAAACTCCGCATACTGATTGGACAAATGTTTGCCTACGCCAAGCGGGTTAAGCAGTTTAAGCTGTAAGCGGCTTTCCTGATCCAGGGTTGTAATGATATAGGATTCCAGCGCTTCAAATCGACTTTCTTTCCACAACTCGGGCTTTCCCTGTTTGGCAATAAGTGCCTGTTGGGCGCTGATTGGAAAAATATCAGGTGTGGTTTTAAGCGTTGTTTTGGCATTTTCTGCCACAAAATCATAGATTTCTTCCAGCGCTGCGGGAGATTGAAGGATGTCGATTTTGTTGATAACCAGGACCACCTTTTTCCCCCAGGCACGGATTTTTTCAAGGAATATCCTTTCACTTTCGGTGAAAGGACGGTCGGCAGAGGTGACAAACAGGATTAGATCTGACCGGGGGACAAAAAGGGAAGTGATTTCCTCGTGTTCCCGGATGATAGCATTAGTCCCGGGTGTGTCTACAATGCTGATTTCTTTAAGAAAATCTGCATCGAATGTTAAACTCTCAATGTTTTCTGAAAGGCTGGTTTTTTCTTTTTCCTCTCCATACCGCAGGATATTCACTTTTGTGGTTGTGGGAGTCACTCCTTCTGCAAGAATATTGTCTCCCAGCAGGGCGTTGATAAAAGCGCTCTTTCCAGCATTGAATTCACCTACCACAACCAGTAAAAAGAAATCGTCCAGCTGTCGGATGGATTCCGTTAGCGCTTCTTGATCTTCTTCTTTTACCTCATATTCAGCTAACGAGAGCCGGAGCCGGTTTAAGAGATCCCGTTCCTGTGTCAGAAGCCGTTTTTGTGTTTTCGATAAGATGTCCATTCATCCTCATTGATTTTAAAGGTGGTATCCATTATAACCGAAACATTTTTTGCGTTATCTGTGGAAAGTAGCGGGTGAATAATAATCCAGAAAGTTAGCCGTGCAGGATAGTGCCTTTAGTATCTCCACCCAGGATGGATTGAATGCTTTCCGGGGCTTCGCCTGAGAAAATGACGGTTTCCAGGGTCGGAAGCTTATCACTGAGCTGAAGCATTTTTTTCACTTTCGTTTCCATCCCTCCTGTAACATCGGGCGCTCCAGACTGATGGATTATTTCCTGGAGTGTGGGCAGATCAGCTGGTGTGATTTCCTTAAGTAGGGAGGTACAGTCTGGGTAATCTTCCCACACTCCGGGATCCTTTCCAGCAAGCAGGATGCGCTCTGGTTTAAACTGAAGCGCTAAATGAAAAAACAGATCTTCAGTGGACAGGATAGTCCCCCCGCGATCAGTATCGAAGACCACATCGCCATATACAACAGGCAGCAGACCCTTCCTCAAAGCGGACTGCAGTGGCTCTAGATCCCAGGTAATAATTTTCCGTTCCTGGGTGATTACCGCAGCAGAGGGGGGAAATGCAAGTGCAGATACACCTGCTTTCATTAATGAATCAAGCACGATTCTATTTAATAATGATGCATCGTACCTGACTTCAGCAAAACCCCGCCATTCCTCTGGAGCATGTACGCCGTTTAAGGTTCCATATTTTTTCCCGGAAATATGTCCAAATGATCCGGAACCGTGCCCCAGAATAATTTGCAGTCCGGGGTTTTTGTGAAGAGAGGTAGCTATCTCCCTGGCAATGCGGTTGATCACTTCCCGGCGAGGGGAACGGGCGGTGTGTTTGTTGGTGATAAGTGATCCGCCGAGTTTTAGAAAAACCAATTGATCTCCAGAGTGGTTTGGTCCGATATTCACCATAAAAGTATTGTAGTCAGAGCTTGAGGTTGGGTCAAGAGATGGAATCAGGGCGGGTTCAGGCATCACCCTGTTATAAGTTGTTTATCAGGACTGTTTCCTGGTGAGTTTTTTGATTATCCCCAGAAACCAGGCCAAATCAGTTTAACCACTGAGTCAGCGATAACAGCCAGGATAAACCAGCCACCGAAACGCCGGGTGTGATGAAACGCCGCTGCTACATAATAATTTGGCCACACATCTGGAAAATTTTCTGGTTTCTCATCAGGCTTTGGGCTTGAAAGAATGGGCCAGATTTGAACGAGAACGGGCAGCGCTGCCAGCACCAGCAGCATCACCGGCGTGAAAAAGTGAGTGAAGATCAGGTAAATGACCATCAGATACTCCAAAATAAGCAAGATGGTCATGGTCCAGCGAGCCAGTGTTTCTCCCAGGACTACCGGCAAGGTATAAATTTTACGTTCTTTATCCTGCCCCAGTTTATCAATATGTTTGCCAAATAGCATCGCGGTCACGCCAAAGGCGTGCGGTAAACTCGCCAGGACAATATTCCAATCCCAGGGTAATCCGGTGATGACGTAATATCCGCCCCCAACCATTAGAGGTCCCCAAACAGCCAGCACGGCAAACTCGCCCAGAGCTATGTATTTCAGGGGAAAGGTGTAAAAAAGAACAAAAAAAGCGCCCAATCCCATCAAAAGCCAGGTATATTCGCCCCTCATGATACCCAAAGCGATTCCGCAGGCGGCAGCCACAGCGCCAGTAACAGCAGCGTAAGTGAGCAGTTCCTTCTTGGTCATCAAACCGTGGAGCAGAGGATGAGGTCCATATTGAGCCCGGTAGTAATTATCTTCGTCTACACCGCGAACGAAATCCGTATAATCATTTAAGAAATTATTTGTGCCGTGGGCCAGGAACAGCCCAATGGTGACTAAGAGCCAAGGCCAGAATTTAAACTCGCCTGCGCGGAAGGCAAATATTCCTGCTAACACTGTAGATAAAATAGTTGTCACCAGGACAGCTGCCCGGGTGGCAATTAACCAGCGGGAAACCAGATCCAGCTCATCCCACTCTTCTTTGCTGATTTTGGGGATGATCTGTAAGGCTTTTCGCCACATTGATATGTTCATCTTTTGTTATTCTCCTTCTCAAAATAATCCAACCCATCATACCACAGGGACCATTTTCTATTTATGAAGAAAAAGTTTTAGAATCAGGCAGAGAGCAGACGATTTTTCCGGATTATTACCCTGAAAATTAGGTGGATGGGATAAGGGAGTTCAGGGTATAAATTGCGCCTGATTTGGTTAATGCCTTGGTGATTTGATCTATTCCCTCATCCACCAGAGCAATGATATTTCCCCCCAGTCCACCGCCGGATAGTTTTGCTCCCAGCGCCCCGGCTTTTCTTGCGGTATCCACAAGTAAATCTAATTCTGGGGTGGAAACTCCCAGTTCCTGCAGCAGAATATGGTTCTCATCCATCAGCGGACCAAGATCCACCGGAGAGCCAGTGTCTATCAGTTCTTTTGCCATCTTTGAAATCTCGCCGATAGACTTAAATAATGAATCATACCGGTCGGGGTCGTTGATCCAATTTTGACGAACCTGCTGAATTGCCTCCTTTGTCTGCCCGGGAATTCCGCTCCCAGCGATCAGGATTGAAAATGGGGTGCCGATTGAGAGAAACTGAAACGGCTCGCCCTTTAGATAATAAATTGGTTTTTGGTGGGCAATGACTGTATTGTCAATTCCAGAGGGAGTGCCATGGTGGATCTTTTCCACTTCAAAGGTGAGGTGAGAGACCTGTTCATCTGTAAGTCTCTGCCCTAAAAAGGCAGAGAATGCCCGGATTAAAGCCGTTGACACAGCTGCTCCCGAACCTAACCCTGATGCAGCTGGAATTGTGGATGAAATCTGAATTTTGCAGGCTGGAATTTCACCCGGGTCTTTATTACCTACCACCGCCACAACAGCCGCACGCAGAGGATGATTTGGATCCAACTCCATTACAGCGGCTGAGAGAGAGATGTCTGGAGCATCAATTTGGATTTCACCGGAGCTCCCGCCGATCACAGCATTGACGATGGCTCTGGTCTGGACAGAGGAGATTGGGACGGCAATCGCAGGTTCGCCATAAACGACCGCGTGTTCGCCAAACAAAATGATTTTCCCGGGGGAAGTTGCAGTAATTGCAGGCATGGATTAATTAATATAAAAAATCATCAGGATGCTGAATAACCAGAGCAGGATCGCCACTTGAAGTGGGCGATCGGAGAGGGCAATATCCTCTGGAGCTCCTCCTTCTCCAATCTGGATCAAATAAAGGTAGCGGAAGATCCCATACAGGACAAAAGGAATGGTTATCATCATGGAATGATTTTCGGGCAGGTTTTCCGCCGAAAAAGTATACAGGCTGTAGGCTATAATGGTGGTTCCGGAAACGATATTTATCAGCTGATCCAACAATTCAAGTGAGTACCCATCAAGGACAGGTCGTGACTCGCTGGAATATTTGATCTGTAAAACCAGTTCAGCCCGCCGTTTCCCTAAACCTATAAATAAAGCAAATAGGGATGTTACAACGTACAGCCAGGGGGAAAAGCGTTTCACCTCAATTAAAGTAACACCACCCGTCACCCGTAGGACATAAAAGGACGCCAGGATAAGCACGTCGATCAGGGGAACATGTTTCAACCAGGAGGAATAGAACAAATTCAGGATTAAGTAGAGGGCGCATATTCCAGAAAATGCTGGCGAAAGAATATACGCCAGTGGAAGTGATATCAGGATTAATCCTATTCCTGCGGCCCAGGCGGCCGATATTGGAAGTTTGCCAGAGGCAATCGGGCGCAGCTTCTTTTTGGAGTGGTTTTGATCTGCTTCAAGATCGGCAATATCGTTAATGATATAAACAGCGCTGGCGATCAAACTAAACAAGACCGCTCCAGCCAGCGTATGAAGAAAGGCGCTTTGGTCAAGCAGCTTCCGGTCAAAGACCAGGGCGGTAAAAATGAATCCGCTCTTGACCCACTGTTTCGGGCGCATCGATTTAATCAGGGCTGCAATCATAATAAAATAATAGCACGATTTACGGGGTGGTGGTAGGGATTGCAAGTATACCCCCTCAAATCAGGGGGCATGTTAAAATAGAAGTTATGGCGAATAACAAGCGAGTGGATCAGGTTTTGGTAGAAAGGGGCTTGGTTAATAATCTGGAAGAAGCTAAACGCTTTATTATGGCTGGTAAAGTACGTCATCTGGGGCAGGTGATTATGAAAGCCTCGCAAAAAATTAATAATGAGGACGAAATAACCCTTATCCAGAATTCAAAATTCGTTTCCCGGGGCGGGGAGAAGCTGGGGGCAGCTTTTACCCAATTTCCATTGATTGTCAGCGATCGGGTATGTGCCGACGTTGGCGCCTCTACAGGTGGTTTCACCGACTGCCTGCTGATCAATGGCGCTTCCAGAGTTTACGCGGTTGATGTGGGCTATGGTATTTTGAATTGGCGGCTTCGGAATGATCCCCGGGTTGTGGTCATGGAACGAACCAATGCCCGATTCCTGGTAGCCCTGCCTGAACCGGTGGAATTCATCACTGCAGATGTGTCGTTTATCTCGTTGAAAAAAATCCTCCCCGTAATAAGCAACTGGTTCCCTCCCGGAGGAGGAGAAGCGGTAGTTTTAATCAAACCTCAATTTGAGGCGACGAGAGAGGAATCTGCCCGGGGGGTGGGAGTGATTATTGATCCGGAAATCCATCAGCGGATTTTAACCGAAATATTGAGCTCGGCCTGTGAACAGGGCTATCAAATCAACGGACTGATCCGATCTCCCCTTGTTGGGCCGGAGGGGAACACAGAGTTTTTGGCCTGGTTGTCGTTTCCCGGTGATCAAAGTTCAAAGGAACCAATCCAAGCCTATATCTCATCCCTGTTTTAACCACTACCGAGGATTCGGCAGAGTTTTTAATCATTCGGAATTAATAAACTTCAAGGAAAACGGCAATAATGCAAATAATTACCAGAGACCGCATGTTTTACAGGTTTTCATTATATGGATTTCTTAAAAACCTGCGGTTTTTTGATCCCTTCATCCTGCTTATTTTTCGATCCTACGGATTATCGTTTTTACAGATCGGGATTTTGTACTCCATCCGGGATGTTGCCACAAATATTCTTGAGATTCCGACCGGCGTCATTGCTGATTCGTTTGGCAGAAGGCGGGCCATGGTCGCGGCTTTTTTGTCTTACATCGCCTCATTTTTGGTATTTTATTTTCTGAAAGATTTCATTTTCCTGGCTCTGGCCATGGTGCTATTTTCATTCGGGGAAGCTTTCCGTTCAGGAACTCATAAAGCGTTAATTCTTGAATATTTGAATATTCAGGGAATCAGTGATCTGAAAGTTGCCTATTACGGTTTAACCCGCAGCGCTTCACAATTAGGATCTGCGATTAATGCCCTGGTTGCCGCTGGTCTTGTATTTTATACCGGCGGCTACCGGGTGATGTTCCTGGCTTCCACTGTTCCCTATTTATTGGATCTATTTAATGTAATTTCTTATCCTAAAATCCTGGATGGAAAATTACATCGGGTAAAGAAAGGCGAGATCTGGAGTCGGGTAAAAACAACCTCCCGCGAATTTATCCAGATATTTTCAGATAGATCAGTTATGAAAGCAATCCTAAACAGCGCCAGTTTTTCGGGTGTATTCAAATCCGCGAAAGATTATTTGCAGCCGATACTGGCAATATTGGCACTTTCTGTTTCTGTTTTTTCTAACCTGGAAGATACCCGCAGGGAGGCGGTTATCATCGGTTTGGTTTATTTTGGGATTTACTTTCTCACCAGCTTGGCTTCCAGGAGGGCTTATATATTCAGCGAACGGTTTAGCAGCTTATCACGGGCAGTAAATTTCACTTATCTGCTTGGAGCAGGGATGCTGATCCTCTCTGGAGTGACAGCCAATCTGCAGATTATCCTGCTGGCAGTAATTTGTTTTCTCGGTTTGTATGTGATTAACAACATTCGCCGACCAATCAATGTCGGGATCATCAGTGATCAAATCTCATCCAAGATTATGGCGTCAGGACTATCAACAGAATCTCAATTTACAACAATTTTCTCAGCCATAGCTGCCCCCCTGCTGGGATTCCTGGTAGATAGTTTCGGTGTGGGAAACGGGATTACACTGATAGGAATAGGGATGATTGCCCTGTTTTCACTGGTCCGAGTAAAGTAAGGTGCTAAATTGTATTCAGGATTTCCCTGAAATATTTCCAAGGTACTGGTGCATCGGGTATACTATGCCCTGTTTATGGATATAAATAAAATACGGAATTTTTCAATTATCGCTCATATAGATCACGGCAAATCTACTTTGGCTGACCGGCTGCTGCAGATTACCGATACGGTGTCAGCGCGGGATATGGCAGACCAGGTTCTGGACAATATGGACCTGGAGAGAGAGAGGGGAGTGACCATTAAAGCCTCTGCGGTTCAGATGAAATATACTGGACTGGATGGGCATGAATATGAATTGAATCTGATCGATACGCCCGGGCATGTAGATTTTGGATATGAGGTCTCCCGGGCATTGGCAGCCTGTGAAGGGGCCCTGCTGGTCGTGGATGCCGCGCAGGGAATGGAAGCTCAAACGATTGCTAATATGTATGCTGCCCTGGAAGCAGATTTGGAAATCATACCAATCATTAATAAAATAGACCTGCCGGCTGCCAGACCGGATGAGATTGCTCAAAATATAAGCGATTTATTGGGAACTCCTCCTGATTCCATTCTCCGGATTTCTGCCAAAGATGGAGAAAATATTCAGCCTGTGCTTGAAAAAATCATTCAGGAAGTTCCGCCTCCGGAAGCTCATACGGGGAATCCGCTGAGGGCTTTGATCTTTGATTCCCATTACAATTCTTATCAAGGCGTTGTTGCTTATATACGGATCTATGATGGAATCATCAACAGGAAGGACAAACTGCATCTGATGGCTGCCGGGAGAGATGTGGAACCTTTTGAACTGGGGGTTTTCTCGCCGGCAATGACACCAATAGAGGTCCTCTATCCGGGAGAGGTTGGATATATCGCAACTGGATTAAAATCAGTTCATGAGTGCCGGGTTGGCGATACCATTACCTATGCGGATAACCCTGCTCTACAGCCCCTGCCGGGGTATATCCAGGCAAAGCCGATGGTTTTCGCCGGTTTTTTCCCGGTGGTTAACGAGGAGTATGGAAATTTGAGGGATGCCCTGGAAAAATTGCAGTTGAATGATGCTGCCCTGGTTTTTGAACCGGAATCCTCTCCGGCCCTCAATTTGGGATTTCGGTGCGGTTTCCTGGGGATGTTCCACATGGAAATTATCCAGGAAAGATTGGAACGGGAATATAATCTGGATATCATCGCGACTGCCCCCTCTGTAAAATACCGCACTCTTTTGAGGGACGGGGAAGTGATTGAGATTGATTCGCCAGCGGATTTGCCTGACCGGAGCCATGTGGAAGAAATCCAGGAACCCTGGATGGATTTGCAGGTATTTCTGCCCCTGGAATATTATGGTCCGGTTATGGAATTGGTGACCACGAGAAGGGGTATTTATATAAGCCAGCATTACCCGTCACCCACCCGGGTGCAACTTAATTTTCAGATTCCTCTCTCTGAATTGATTGTTGATTTTTTTGATTATTTAAAATCAGTCACCCGAGGGTATGCTTCCATGGATTATTCCTTTGCCAGCTACCGGAAAGAGAATTTGGTTAAGTTGGAGATTCTTGTCAATGGAGAGCCGGTGGATGGAATGGCATCCATAGTGCACCGGGATAAAGCCTACCGGAAAGGGAAGGTTCTTGTCAACAGATTAAAAGAAATAATTCCTCCCCATCATTTCGCTGTGCCAATTCAGGCTTCGGCAGCTGGAAAGATAATTTCCCGGACAGATGTGAAGGCCTTCCGCAAGGATGTCACTGCAAAACTTTATGGAGGAGATGTGACCAGGAAGAGAAAATTACTAGAGAATCAAAAAGAAGGCCGGAAAAGACTGAAAAGAGTAGGAAATGTTGACCTCCCACAAGAAGCTTTTATGGCTGTACTGAGACTCGATGATGATTAAAGTGAAGGCAAATAAAGCTCAACTCAGGATGGTATTTGGGATCATGATCAGTATAGCAGCACTTGCTGTCCTGATCTGGTTTGTTGATGGGAAACAAGTTCTTTCTGCCCTGAAACAGGTGAATTTGATCTGGATTGCGCCGGTTCTGGTTCTGTTGTTCGTATTCCTCATGACCCGGGCAGCAGCCTGGAGGATAATATTGAAGAGCAGGATTTCATTTGGGAAATCCTTTCTGATTTTAAATGCAGGATACTTTGTAAATACGATCCTTCCTTTCAGAATCGGTGAGGTAGCAAGGGCTTTTTTGTTAATCCCATCAGGGTTCACTTTCTGGGAGGCTTTTCCGACCATTATCTTGGAACGAATGTTTGACATCGTATTTGCCGTAGGCCTGTTTCTGACAGGGCTGACGTTTGTATTAAATTTCTCTCAGGGAATTGTGTATGCATCCATCTTGGGGGGATTGGTTCTGCTGGGATTTGGAATTTTGTTTTTCCTGGTAAAGAATCAGAATCAGGTATTGGCATGGCTGGAGGGTGTATCCCTTCCCTGGACCAAGGGTCAAATCTGGTTGATTAAACAGCTGCGGTCAATTCTTTCCGGACTAATTGTCCTCAAAGATTCCTGGCAGTTCATGAAAGTCCTTTCTTTCATGTTTTTAAGCTGGGGGATCGCAATTTTGTATCAATATTTCCTGTTAAAAGCATTCATCCCGGATGCGCAACTGATCTGGGCTGTGTTTGCGCTGGGCGCACTTGCGCTGGGGGTGTCCGTACCCTCATCTCCTGGTAACATAGGTTTATACGAAGCAAGTATTACCCTGGCATTAACAGCCTTCGGCGTGGACCGGGCAGTGGCATTTTCTTACGCACTTACCAGCCATATCTTAAGCCTGGCGATGACAACCCTGTTCGGCTCTTTTGCTTTAATACGGGAAGGATATGATCTGCGGGACATCTGGCAGTTCAATCAACAGCAGGTAAAGGAAGAAAAATTATGAGCAAGTGTACTTTGATAACTGGTGGAGCAGGTTTCATTGGGATTAATTATGCGGCCCGCCTGCTCGACCGGGGTGATCAGGTAATCATTTTTGATAATTTATCCCGCGCTGGGACTCCCGGAAATATTGAATGGCTCAAGAGTACTTACGGGGAAGACTCTTTCCGGCTTATAGTCGGCGATATCCGTGATGCTGATGAGATCAGATCTGCCGTTGAATCAGCCAATCTGGTCCTGCACCTGGCTGCCCAGGTTGCAGTGACAACATCAGTTATCGACCCCAGAACTGACTTTGAGGTGAATGCCCTTGGCACCCTGAATGT
>Ga0255055_10002012_pt1 | contig 14421 bp, 7 predicted proteins | sample JV7_2_27_MG_FD_188633 | JGI IMG/M metagenome (GOLD analysis project Ga0255055, IMG submission 188633) | Seawater microbial communities from Jervis Inlet, British Columbia, Canada - JV7_2_27 | ecosystem: Environmental > Aquatic > Marine > Inlet | place: Canada: British Columbia | collected...
TTGATGTCATAGTTGGTGAAAGCCGAAGGTGAGGAACCGACATCAGAGTCTGTGTCGTCGGAGTCGTAATGGTCTGTAAACCGGATAGAAAGATCACGAAACGTGGCCCTGATCGAGAACTCTCGAGAGGGACCAGACGCGTAGATAACCAGATCAGAGTCGAAGGTGCGCATAATACTCCTGCGCGCTTCGCCTCCAAAGCGCTATCCCCTATTGTACACTGTGCGAAAAGGGTTACTTGTCTACCAGCTCGGAAGCTTCATCAGTCATCTCGGCTTCCATCTCTCGCAGCGTTACAGGGGCATCCGTCTCGGGGTGTCGTCCATCGATCCGGCCAACCAAGAACTTAGCGAAAGCGTGGATAGCATGTGTAGACTGAGCACTCCCCTGCGCTTCTCCAAGCTTTTGTTGAACTGTCCTCATTTGTTTCTGGTAGCTCTGCTTTTGCTGCACAGAGCTTGATGCTTTCATCAAGTTGTTCAGCATTTGGACCTTGCCGATAAGCCTGTTTACGGCTTCCTTGTTGTCAGCGGTGTCCTTCTTATATTTCTTCTCATAGCGTTCGAGCTCTTGCCTTGAAACATACATACCCACCTCGTATCCATAAAGTAGCTGGTTGAATAGCCGGCATTTCTCCGGTACCCACACGGTCTTGCCTAAGCCGCCCAGGTAGCCGCCCCAGAATTCAATGCCGGGCTTCTGGTAAGCCCACTCAGTGTTGCTGGCTGCCTCAACGCCGAAAATACTTATCTCTTCGATCTCGTCAGTTATTGCTGATAGCCCCAGCGCATATGTCAGGCTGTTGGTGAAGTACTTGCTCTTGATTCTGTCAGGCCCACGGATAGGAAAGTTGACCTGATCGATGACGTCCTCAAGCGGGAACCTGCGAGAGCCCGGGATGTCTGCGTGCTCTTCCTGCATCCATATCGTAATGTCCAGTGGCCTGTCACTCGGTGTATATATACCCCGCTTACAGTACTCACACTTTTTGACCTTGGAGCGAACGCCCTTCTCATAATTGAATTCGAAGCCGGTGGTCTCACATACACGGCACCCTGCCTCTTCATTGCGAAGCCACCAATAATGATTGGGCTGGTTGGGGTTGTTCGCCCGACTAAAGTCTTCAAGCTCGTGGATCTGAAACAGGTCATCCAGACGCTTCAGGTAATCCAGCTGACCGCTCTCATTGAGAGCCCATACAGGATGCTCATTAGTGTGGTCATCACGCGTGCTGCGCGCCATGCCAACAAACTCTACTTTGGATTCAAACATGAAACCTCCAAAGACATTGTACTATGGACCACTGGCCCGAACAATAGTAACTGGGATGTAATAAACATTCGTGGTGCTGTCTATAACGGGCAGTTTTGGCAGCTCGTGAAACTCGCCCAAGAGATGCACGCTGTAGACATCACCTAGATGGTCTGTGTAGGCCAGTGCTGTCTTTGTCACAGCTGTGATGCGGAACTGATCGATGTCTCCATAGACATCGGAGTCGGTAGGTTGCACTGGTACCTTGAGCTTCCCTTGCCAGAGCAGGGGGACCGCCGGCCCGTATGTAACGTCCAGAGTCCCACCTAACGTGTAGCGCACGCGCGCCGGCTTGCGCCGCCTGGGCTCAAACTGCATGAAGGGGGCTGCATATCGATAGCCGTCGAGAATCACATAGTCATTCATTAGGTGGCCACTATCCTTATCAGGTTGTCTACTTCGCGGACCTTGTCGGGGTTGGCATTGTCAAGAGCCTCTACTAGATCCTTGATGGCATTGATGGTGAGTAAGGCAGACCCGACATTAGACAGATCGCTGATACCACCGAACAGATCCTCTGCCAAGCTCCCGGTTTGACCAAATGCTGAAATTCTGCCGGCGCTATCAGGAATAAAGACTTCCTCTCGACCGCCATCGCCGACGACGACCGGCACATCGGCGTGTACCGGCCCACCGAACTGCATGTGGTTGAAGCGCCCTACGATCCCGGCCGGCACGTGCAGTTCGTGACGTCCATCGTCCAGGTGCACCCACCAGGCGTTGTTGTATGTTTCAGGACCTGCGCCCTGGCCCTTGTCGAAAACAATTACTCCTGGATTATCAGCATGCGGATGATCGTGGCCACCACCCCCACCACCGCCACCACCAGTAGTAGTAGTGCCGCCATCATCGCTACCACCGCCATCATCATCCCAGTCGGTAGGACCCTCTCCGTCATAAGGATCGTTCCCCATGTCCCACGGGCCGGCGCTTACACCTTCGCCGACCAAATTCATAAACTCCTGGATGACTGAATTGAACTCGCTTTGTGCTTCAGCTGCACTCAAGACGCCAGCTGTGTACTCGGCAGCAAGACCCTTTCTCTTATCCAGAGCATCTGTAACTTGGTTATTTATGTCGAACAGTTCTTCCTGAGCCGTGAGCATCTCGGCCTGCATGGCCAGCTGCTGCTCTGCGAACTCGCGCTGCTCTTCCCAGTGATCTCTGCGGAGATCTCTGAGCTCATCTTCTAGCTCGCGCATCTCGAGTGTAAATTCACGTGCCTCATTATGAGCTTCACGATTGAGCTCCATGTTTTCTTCGAAATGATCCTGGCTCATCTCGAAGCGCTCGTTCTGCCATTCAACACGTTGTCCGTGGCGAGACATTTGCTTCGCGAAATCTTCATCTTGCCAAGCTTCCTGTTGCTCTTGACGACTTCGATCTTTCTCGATCTGCTCTTCCTCAAATTCGTGCGTGACAGTCGCCCGTTGTTGCTGGCGTATCCCAAGCCGGCGTTGTCGCCCTGTGCTGAAGCGGATGTTCTCCTGGAAATCTTCCTGTTGCCAGCCCCACTGTGTGGCTCGCATATCATCTTGTGCAGCCCAGTCCTCGCGTCGCCACTGGCGTTGTACGCCAGCCCTACCTATGGCAGTACCAATATCTTGAGCGCCCCACTGAGCCTGCGTAGCGGCCTGTTGCATAGCAAAGGCCTGGTTCTGCGCAAACTGACCTTCTTGCAGATCCATGCGGCGCCCGCCCATTTCCCACTGGAAGTCCTGGTACCCTCTGGAGAGGGCAGTCATTTGGTCTTGAACACCCCACATCTCTTGCTGGAACGCACCTTGACTGGCGAATTGCTGTTGAGCTATGCCGAGCTTGTCCCACGATTGCTGGAACCCCAGCCTCTTGACGTCTCGCTGAGCCTCTAATAGTCCACCCTCTATGAAGCCCTGGCCAACCACGCCCTCTGTCGAAACTCCCGCCGCACCCAGCCAGCCTTGAGCAGTTGAGATCCCGCCCATCTGGACATCACCACTGCGCTGGAAGAGCGGAGCATGTGTATCAAAATCCCACGTGGTTCTAAAGTCGCCAGGCCCGTACACCGCAGACTGCGAGATCTGATTGCCAGCCGCGAACTGCCTGGCCATCTGTTGGCCTTGCTGACTCATTACTCCACCACTCTCAAGATCACCGTATCCCTGAGCTGCTAGGTAGTCGCTTAGCGCACCAATACCTGCCTGCCCACTAGCACCCATCATCAATTGATTGGTGGCCTGTGCCTGCACGCCAATTGCTCGAACCTGATCGGGTGTAAATGTTCTTTGAGTTGTAATGGTATCGCCTGCCAAGCTAGACGGCTGGAAGAACGGAGCTCGAGTCTCTCGCGTCACCATTGCTTGAGCAGCCTCTGGAGACATGGCACCTGATGCCACCATCGAAGCCACATCTTGTTGTACCTGTCCAGACCAGTACGCCTCTTTCCCTCCAAACCCAGCACCGGTTTCCTGGAACTCCCATGGAGTGATGGACTCGCCTGTCCCGAATCTTCGAGAGAACTGATTGGTGCCGGGAACATATTGCTGGAACCGCGCTGCTGTACCGGGATCACCCTGTGCAAACAATTGATAGGAGCTTACATTTACTCCAGCTCGGGGATCAAACATCTGACCAGTTTCAGCTTCCCACAGCTTCTCGCCGGCATCCATAGCTGTGCCGCCTATCATTCCGCTAACCATAGATGCGGCAACTTGCTGATTTACACCAGTGCCACCAGACATTCTGAGAATCGACTGCGCCATCGGGTTGAGAATATCCGGAGCAATACCAGTGTCTTTGGACAACTGATTCCGGAACTGGAACATAGCATTTACCTGTTGATCGGGAGACATTTGAGCAAGATCCTCCGCACGCATTGTCTGCGAGACCCTAGCTACCTCTCTTGCTTGTATATCAACGTCGGCTCTCCACTCCTGAACAGCGCCGCCGCCACCGCCCACCAGGCCCTGGACTATGCCAATGGGAGTATTTAGACCTCGTATGCCAGTCACGTTGTCTGGACTAGCGACGGCGTCGCCAAATCCTCCCAGCCAGGCACCAATACTTCCAAAGCCAATGTCCCAATCTTGTTTCTGCGGAAGCCACCCGGCCAGTCCTTCACGAGCAGCCCCGGCCTCTCCAGTGGGTATGCCCGTTCGACCATATGCTGCAGCAAGACCCTGAACAGCACCCTTGGGGTCTTCAGCCATATTGATAGCATAGCTGCCTGCACCCACAGCGCCTACTACACCGGCGGCCACGGGACCCAAGAAGCCAAAGGCTCCACCCATCAGAGTGGAGCTTGCAAATGAGCCCATAAGGCCGGCCGCTGCCGCGGGTCCAGCCATGGCCTGGAGTGGCGCAGTAGCCTCCATGAGGCCACCCTCTCCCATCATGCCGCCCCACATTTGCTCGAATGTCCTGCCCCTAACCTGCTTGGCGCGTGCTCTACCGGCAGCTCTGTGCATTGCGGGAGCCGCATCTGGTGTTCCGCCAACCCCCATTTGGTACATCATAGCCTGGTCCTGCATTTCCATCTGACCGTAAGCCTCGGCCTCTTGAGCCATAGGATCTACAAGAGCACTGCCTATTCGAGTTAGATACATAAGGTCAAAGAATGTCATCATGCGCTGCTCGCCACGCAGCCTCTTACCGAAGGCAGCTTTTGCCTGCTTGAACTGGCCGCCTATCCCCTCGCCAAACTCACTTTCCGGGGGACCCCCCACTCCTCCTACGCCACCGGCGCCCATGAGCTCTGACATACCGGTTGTTGCACCAGAATACGCTCGCGATACCTCGTTTTCCCATCTCTGGTCTCTCTGGTCTACTGGAACATCCTGGAGCTGTGCGAATTGCTTGATGGATGTATCTGTTTTCTTCCAAGTAGCCATAATTTCTTGGGCTTCTTTGGTAGTGGTGTTCATATCGCCAAGATTCTTAGTTACTTCTTTGATCTCTGCTGTCAGCGCACCCAAATCTTCACCGGTAAGCTTCTCAAATCCCTGAGCAGCATACCGGGCACTGGCTTCGTGAGCCTGCCCTATGTTTGCCTGTTGCGCTGGAGTCAGGGCGCCCGGAGCGCTTCCAGACTCTGCATAGCCTCGCTGTCTGAGGTTGGTCAGGAAGGTGTCAGAGAAATCTCGAATTGCAACAGCCCCGGGGTTCTGATATTTTCTGCCCGGCTGTCGTAGTTTAGTTTGGAGGGTACCAAACCTGCTTGCTGATACTTGTTGCCCCTCGTTTTGCACCAGCTCAGATACTTCCTGCAGCATTGGAGTGGTCATCCACTCTGGTCCACCAGCAGCCTCGTATGCCCGAATCTGCTCCTCGTCCAGAGGAATACCAGCATACACAGCGCTCATAACATTGGTGACTCCACCCGACCAGGCTACATAGTTCCCGCCTGTTCCGGTCTGAGCGTAAGCATTTTGAGGAGCGTTTTGTTGGTAGGCTGCCTGATTGCCGAGATCTCGCCTGGCCTGAGCTGCGGAAGGACGACCTCCGGGCATGCCGGTGGCCGCACCTGTAAACCCAGACCCAGACGCCTGCTGTTGTTGTTGCATCCAGCCCATTACAGTACCGGGAGGCAGCAGGCCCTCTTGCGGGTCCATGCCGGGGTCGTAGTCGGGGCCGGCAGCTCGTGGGCCTGTTCGCCCACGTATTGTGTTGGCAAGAACTGCTCTCTGCTGAGCGTTGGGCCACTGACTTGCTGGTATCTGGCCCTCAACAACTTGACCAGAGGAACCTACGTGACTCTGAGCTCTGCTTCGGCTAGAGAAGACCCAATCGCTGGTTGTTGGGTGTCGACCACTGGTACCATGGAACACCGACATCATATCGTCGTTAGGATCATCCGGCGGGGGTGGCGGGGGTGGAGGGGGTGGAGGAGGCGGCTCTTGTGGGGGGAGCCCACTCCCTCCCCCTATTGTTCTAAGATCAATGGCACTCTTTACAACTTGCGATGACGGTGGCGGGTTACCCCTCATAACCTCAGAGAACGGCCGACCAGGCATACCAACCTGACCCAGAGGTGTCTGGGCTAAAACACCTGACGTCACTCCTAGTCCAGATGAAACCTGACCGCCCAGGCCCTCAAGAAACTCTTGTCCTGAGATTCTCCCCCGGGGGTTATAGTCAGACATTGGATCAGTAAGCATTCTTGCTTTTCCACCAGGCCCAAGGGTGGCTCGAGAGCGCATGAACTGACCGACTTCCGGATCCCACTCTCCGCTCTCTAAGTCAGGGCGGGCCTGCTCTAGGAACTTCATTTCCCAGTCAGCAATTTGTTCTCCCTGAGCCATTCTTCCTTCAATGTCCAAGACTCTACGACCAGCACGGTAGGCGCCTTGTCCGTAAATCATGGCACCAAGTGGTGTCTTTCTAAAGTACTGACGGAACTCCGCGGCTTGTCCACCTTCAAAGGGGAACACTGCTTGAGCTCTAGTCGCCATGTCGTCTGACCCCGCCTTGAGAAGGTAGTCGTACATACCTGGAGCCTCTTGCTCCATTCGCTCCTGACCACCCAATAGAGCGGCTACCCCTCGTGCATCCATGCCTTGCTGCATAGCGGCAGAGGCAAAGCCGGTGAGTAACTCAGTCTCCTGAATAGCGGCGCGAGCCGGATATATACGACCGCCACGCTCCTGGAATTCCCCAAGCACACCCTGTGTGATGTCGCCAGAGCGTGAGCCTGCCCGGCGCCACATCTCAGATGTCATTGGACCAAAGAGGCCCTGTCCAGCCTGCGATAGATTGGAAAACGCCGAACCCCCTTCAGGGACATTGGGCAACTGGCTTGTGTCCACAAGAGACTGCTTGATGCCTAGCAACTGTTGCTGGGCACGATGAGCTTCACCCTTGTACACTTCTGCGTCTCTGCCCTCAAGAAGACCGGCGTGCTCTGACATATAAAACCTCATTGAATCGCCAAAGTTAGACGCCAGTCCAATCATTCCCTTGCCCAGAGACTCAGCTGCTCGAACATCTCCTAGTTCACGCAAGCTAATATCGCGCGGGGGAGTTAGCTTTGATTCCGCCCAACCCGAGAGCTGACCAAAATCCAGAGCAGGCTCTATGGCCTCTCGAGCCTTGCCGCTTTCGGCGTAGCTCAAAATGGCACCCGCAGATAGCATCTCGGGCCTTATTGCGCTTTCCTCCATGCCCAGATACCCAGCAAAAGCCTTTCGAGCAGCCGGTATCGCCTCCGGATACATGTTCTCCATGGTGGTCATAAACTTACCGCGCAGCTCGCTTGTCATCTCGAGGCCAGGTACCCTAGAGGTCAGCTCGGCTATGATAGTGGCAGTATCTTTGTCTGCGTCAGCGGACTGTTCTTGGAACGCCTCTGCTGAACGTCCAGTGTAGGCGACTCCCCGGAACGACTTGGCATCGAGAACTGGATTACCTGCAGCACGCTGCCTCTTGGCAGCTTCGCTGGCTGGCATCAGCTCTCCAAAGATAGAGTGCTCACCAGCATCCGGCCACCGCAAGAACGCAGCCATGGCCTGTTCGTTTGTCCCCTCAGCTCCCAAAGATTCCATGATTCTGCCGTACTCTGTGTCTGGAATCACGATCCCTGGCGCGCCACCTGTGTCCACGCCTCCTACGTATTGCAAGCGACCAGACAAAGACGGCTCTGTCTTGCCCATAAAGGCAGACTTGACCACACCCTGTTGTTGAGCAAGCGAAGTGAGGGCACCCATGTAAGAAGAAATCTCAGGGGTAGCACCCTCTGTTCCGCTACTAATTTTATTGAGCATTCCTTGCATCTTGAAGCCCACTTCTGACACGGGGCCACCGAAGGCTGTAAATGTTTGAGTTTTGAGGAGATCTTCTGGAGGAGGGAGATAGGCCGTCTTCGCCATGTCGCTGTGAATAGGCATGAACTTACCTCGGAACGGTGAACCCTCTGCAGCCATTGCTTGTAACATGTACTTCAGCGGAGGCTGCTCTGTCCCACTTGGTCCATACATGTCCGCCAGAGGAGAGCCCGCAAGCTCAGTTGCAGCCATCGCGCGAGCTCGCTCTACCGGCAATACCATTCCGCCCGCTCCTACAGTCTGAGTCATCTCTGCGCCAGGAGGCAGCGCACCGGATGCAGCCATTATCAAACTTGCATATGGAGCTGCTGTTTCTCTTGCTCGCTCATAGAAGGCGCCGGCTACCTCTGGGTTGTTCTGCGACATCGCAATGAGATCATTTAGATTCATGCCGCCAACTCGACCCCTTTGCGGAGACTCCGTAGGCGCCACGATCGATGGAAGCATCATGGTTTCTATCTTTTGCTCGAACTGCCCCTGCCCCTTCGGCCCTAGATAAAATGCCCCCACGGGAGCGCCATGTTTTTCCCCAACCACTCTACTTGCCAGAGCGCCTCCTGGCTGCATCATTTCTCTCCAGGAAGGATCGATCGGTGGAGCCATCCACTTTGTTTGGATGGACCCACCAGCTGACTGTATGGCTTGTTCGAATTGGGGACGGATATTGGGATCTGTAAACATGCTGCGCATGGCAGCTACCACTTCGGGCTGAGCACCCCCGCGCAATATGTCGCCCTCAAATGCAGATGCGGGAACCCCAAGCTTTATCATTTGCTCGGCACCTAGAGCGTTGACCAACTGCTCGGCCATGAACGGCGAGCCCTTGACCGACTCTCCACCCAGAATAATGTCTGTCTGCGGCTCGGCACCCATGCCCTGGAGATCCTGGTATCTGGTCATTACTGATTTCACACCCTGCATTTGCAAGGCGTGGCCACTGGTCCACGGCGACAGTTGCTCATACCCGGTAGTTACATATGGATGAGCACCCTTCTCACCTGGGAAAAACTCGACCTCACCACCAGCTGAAATCTTCCTTCGCAGGTCACCCTTGGCGTCCAAGACGTTTAGCCAGGATGAATATGCGTACTGTTCTTCAGCGGTCTTGGGGTACTTCTGCAAAATGTCTACACCGTGACCGCCAATTTCGCTACCGCGCCATTGCGGAAGAATATCCTCTGCGTACTGCTGCACCAGACCGCCCAGCTCCGGCCCGTACGGCAAATTTAGGGTGGCAGACTGGGGTATATACGAGGACGTGCCCTTACGGGCCTGTGGGTTCATTCCTATTCCAAAGCCCATGACATTTACAAAGTCTTCGCCAGGCCTCTGGGCTCGATCGTACATGTAGCCAGCTGACTCCATGATGGGCTTACCGGTCTTCATGGCCCAGTTGGTCATCTGATCATAAGACAGCGGAGTTGTAAATGTCTTGCCCTGACCCAGCTCTAGCTGACTGAATGCAGATCCTCGACCGTATGACTGGCCAGCACCGGGGAATAAGAATCCAGGGGCGAACTCGACATTGCGCTGTACTCCAGAGCGCCTGATTGGAGCCCCGCCTGGCGCGTAAGTCTCTTGAGCACCAGTCAATCTCGACTCTACCGGATCTTCTCCCCAGATGTTGAAGAGCCGGCCGGGGTCTTCTAGCCCTATCTTCTCTCGGGGCTTGTGTCCTCCATAGGCAGAGATGATGGATGTGTCATAGCCGCGCCCGCCCATGCCCATGCCGGGAATGGCCTCGAAGGCTGATGCGTGTGTAAGCAGGGGGCCATACTGGAACCCGGACGCATTTCTTCCCAGGCCCGATACGGTTGGATAGCTCTCGGGGAACTCAGAGCGCCTACGCAAATAAGACCATGGTGTAGAGTGGGACTCATCTAGCGGCTCCGCACCCATAAAGTGCTGAGCGCGCTGCCACGATACCCACTCGGGTGTCGCCGGCCCGCCCGTCGAGAACCCTGCACCATACTGGGAGCGCTGATAAGCAAACGGGTCTTGGAGCTTGGGCATAGCCTCCGTGGAGCCCTCGATGAGCCCTCCCACAAACGTGGACATCGCATCTACGGGGCCAGTCTCAGCTCCACCCATCCATGAGGGGTGGAAGCCGGCGCCTGAACTGTAAAAGCGTTGTGTCAGTGGGTCAAAATCTGTTTTGATGTGTCGGGTGCCTTGTGGGCCGAAGGTAGATATGGTTTGCCCACCAGTTTCACCGCGAGGCGTGAACTGAAACAGACTGGCCTCTTCACCATACTGGTAGGCCAGTGCTGCTTGCAGATCGCTGTACGCGTCTCTGACGCTAAGTAAATTATCCCACGGATTCGGCACGGTCTACTCTAATCTGCTGGTCGTAAAACATACCCTTACCAGCGGCGGCCGCCTCCAGGCTCTTCAAAAGAAGCCACGGTTGCTGTACGTACCCACCGTCCGTGAACTTCATTCCCAAGTTAGTCAACGACTCAAGCAAGCTCAGCTCAGAAGGCTTGGGCACACTCGGCTCCAGTTTCGCCATCTCTGGGCTGGTGGCCTTGAAAGACTCGTGGGCGTAGTACCCAAAAACGCTCTCACGTATTGCCAAGAGCATGTCGCTCACTTGTTGCGGGCCGTTCTTACCCTCTGCGTTAGCTGCGAAACATGTCCCACTGAGGGTTCTTTAGCAGAACCTTCGTGTGGATCTCCATGGCAACGGCTTCGGGCAGTTTGCCCCAAGCGACTAAGAATGCTTCGCGGTCCATAGCCAGGAACGGATCCCCGGCCGGCTTGCGTCCGATGTTGAACAACGGAACTTCGTCGCCAAGATCATCGCCTTGTGCATCAAGATCCTGGAATCTGATGTTGCAATCCACCAGAGTAAGGAAGACTTCGAGAGCTCTGCGCTGTGAGAATGTCGACTCGGTCTTGACCTCTACCGTGTTCGCGTTCTCTTCGTCAGTGCGATAGGTTCTCGACTGCTTCGCCCACAACTCGTCGCGCGCTGCCACCTCGGCAACGGTAGCGGGCTTGATCGTCACAAAGGCTTCGCTTTGTGGATCAGACTCGGTCAAAAGATACTGTTCTGGCAGGCCACGTGTTATTACTAATCCCATGATTTACCTCCTAAAGGCTTGGGCTCGGTCTGGCTCTATTGTACACCATAGAAAAAGGGGCCTCCACCTCCCTCGCTTTACACCGGTACGAACAATCCGTTTCTCACTCTGAAGTTATCTATGAGGATGCCTTCGTCTTTCTTGGCACCCCATTGATACACACCACAATGAGTCTCTGCGTTTTCTGTCTCGCCGCCAAAAGAACCGAATTCTGTAGTGTTGAGATACGGCACCATGCTCGTGCCGCTATCTAAAACCGTAAGGACGTTCCAACCAGGGTCTATTGCGACCGCTGTAATATCTGTGGCATAGGCTTGACCCCAAGAAACAGCACTCATGGGAGTGATCAGTAGGTTATTTACGTCTATTCTGCAAATCCACCCACCAAACCTATCAGCTGAGGGATCGCGCGCTCGTATCCATAAAGCGATAACGCCCGTACCTGTTGCCGTGGAATCTATATAAACCAGGCAATCGGTAGTTATGCCCGCACCAGCACTTGGAACCAGGCCATGATTGATAGCGCTACCATAGTGATTTTCAGGTCCGGCCGCTCCTACAGCATTGTTCTTTATGACCCAGGCCGACCCCCAACCCTTGTAGTCCCACGTATCACCCTCGCGATTGGTTACATCAGGAGTTCTGCCTTGCAGGCTTAGGTCATCCGCGCCCGTAAAGCTATCCTCCACAACGTCAACAAGTGGAGGCAGCGGTTTCGAGCTAAAGGTCGCCCTTACTGCTGGCATTATGGTCTATTTCCTAACTCATAGGTATCTACGTATTGGACAAACTTTTCGCCGGTGCCACCAGATGAATAGACAAAGTAGCCAACATTGGTGTTGCCAATGAGCTCATTGACTGTGCCGCTGTTCTTCCAAACATCATTGAGATAGGTGTTGTAGTCACCAGCGGCATTCACGGTCACCCTGATGACGTCAGTAGGAAGCGTCCAATTGATTTTGGTACCGTCGACCTCAGCCAGGCTGCCGCCTATTTCTTTGTAGACCCAGTACCCGCCGTCATCACCCAGAAGGCCTATCCAGTTTGCGTTATCGACAATCCTCCAGCAAACGCAGAGGTAGTCGCCGCCAACTTCTCGAATCGTCATTCCCATGTCTTTGGCAGTCACGCCAACATCAATAATGGCAGTTTCATTTGTCAGGCCGTGTAGATCATTGGTGTCGGCCTCGCTAGTCATGGGGTCGCCGCCACCTGAGCCCCAGCCATTGCCAACGCTATCTTCGTCGGGGGTATGCAGATTGATGGTCGTGTCGATCGCCTCTACAAAGTTGTCGAGGAGAAGACGACCACCGCCGCCTCCTCCTCCTTCATCAGCGTGCTGAACAACGTCAGGCCCAACGGGTACTGATAACCCGCTGGGCTGAGTTGTAAAGGATCCTATTGTAGGTAGGCCCATTGCTTAGACAGACCTTTGCTGAACCATCACTCGCACGTCGATTGAGTCGTCTACTGATCCCGTAGTATCAAACACCTTCAGTGTGTAACCTGCAGGTAGGATCAAAGTCGCCGGAATCGGCGTGGACATGTAGTTCGTATCTCGCACCTCTGTTAGATCAATTACGCCGGGTGCAAAGACATAGCTGTAGGACGGGACCACTGGCTGAACTGCGCCAGGTACGAACCTTGCGAGTATGTCATCTGAATCATCAAGGACCTGGACCTCAAGCTGGCGATCGCTATCGCCTACATCAGAGTCTGGGTCAAAGTCAACATAGATGGACATCACGTGGTACTCGGTACTTGCAGGAACCGCGAGCAATAGTTCGTTGTCCGAGTCAGCGCTGCCCAAGATTTGAAGTGGGCTCCACTCGCTGACTATGGTAACCGTAGCGCCGTCCTCTAGGGCAACGGGGATCGGGTTATCGCTATCGACATCTGTGTCGATAAGCTGGAGGGTAGCATCAAGTGCCCATGCGCCACTCTGTGTTGCAGCAAGAGTAGCACCAGCCTCCAGCGCAACTGGAAGTGGATTATCAGTATCCACGTCCGAGTCGCCGAGCTGTACTGTAACGTCCCAGTTGCCACTTTGAGTCGCAGCTACTGTTCCGCCATCTTCCAATGCTACTGGAAGTGGATTGTCGGTGTCGACATCGGAGTCACCGAGTTGAAGTGTGGCGTCGAACGAAGCACCGGGCTCTATAGCCACGGGGACAGGGTTGTCAGTGTCAACATCCGAGTCACCCAACTGCATGGTTGCATCTACCGCATACGAAGCCAGAGCAACGGTAGCTCCGTCTTCCAGTGCAACTGGAAGTGGATTGTCGGTGTCAACATCGGAATCTCCGAGTTGAACAGTCGCATCTACTGCGTATGAGGCTAGAGCAACAGTGGCGCCATCTTCTAGTGCCACCGGCAACGGGTTATCAGAGTCCACATCGGAATCTCCGAGTTGAACAGTTACATCCCAGTTGCCACTTTGGGTTGCGGCCAGTGTAGCGCCGTCCTCTAGGGCAACGGGGAGCGGATTATCGGTGTCTACATCGGAGTCACCAAGTTGCAGGGTAGCATCGAGTGTGCCTTCTACTGCAACGGGGATCGGGTTGTCAGTGTCAACATCCGAGTCGCCAAGTTGCATAGTAGCAGACCACACACCACTTTGTGTTGCCGCAACAGTGGCACCATCTTCCAAAGCTACTGGAAGTGGATTGTCTGAGTCAACATCGGAGTCACCCAGCTGGACGGTTGCATCGACCGCATATGATGCTAGTGCAACGGTCGCACCATCCTCTAATGCAACAGGTAGTGGATTGTCACTGTCTACATCAGAGTCACCGAGCATTGCTGTGGCGTTGACCCGAATTCCATCGTCAAAGACTACTGGCAACGGGTTGTCGGTATCGACGTCAGAGTCACCAAGTTGCACAGTTGCGTTGACGTCGTATGACGCTAGCGCAACGGTCGCGCCGTCTTCTAGTGCGACTGGTAACGGATTGTCGGAGTCTACATCAGAATCTCCGAGTTGTGCTGTGACAGACCACGAGCCGCTTTGTGTCGCGGCTACTATTCCACCAGCTTCTAGTGCTACGGGGACAGGATTGTCGCTATCGACATCGGAGTCACCGAGTTGCATAGTAGAGCCGATTGAAGCACCGGCTTCCAGGGCTACTGGAACAGGATTATCGCTGTCGACGTCAGAATCTCCGAGCTGCAGCGTTGCGGAGATTGAAGACCCAGGCTCTACTGTCACCGGGACAGGATTATCACTG
>Ga0255055_10002014_pt1 | contig 14407 bp, 11 predicted proteins | sample JV7_2_27_MG_FD_188633 | JGI IMG/M metagenome (GOLD analysis project Ga0255055, IMG submission 188633) | Seawater microbial communities from Jervis Inlet, British Columbia, Canada - JV7_2_27 | ecosystem: Environmental > Aquatic > Marine > Inlet | place: Canada: British Columbia | collected...
AAGGATCACACGACGAGTGCTCAAGCGAGGATCATCCGCATAGCTCAGTACACACAGGTACGCCGATGCAACGTACGCAATACGATGCTGTAATCGTCGGCGCAGGACCAAACGGACTGGCAGCTGCCATCACTCTGGCGCAGCAAGGCCGGTCCGTCGTTATATTCGAAGCGGCCGACACAATCGGTGGTGGCACGCGCACCGCCGAGCTCACCCTCCCGGGATTCAGGCACGACGTATGTTCCGCTATCCACCCGCTAGGGATGGCTTCGCCATTTTTCCGCGCGCTTCCCCTTGACCGTCACGGGTTGCAATGGATCCAACCGAACACTCCACTGGCACACCCGATGGACGACGGCACGGCGGTACTGCTTTCCCGCGATATGCAAACTACGGTCGATGGGTTGGGGAGCGACGGCGCGGCTTACCAGCGGTTGTTGACCCCATTCGTCGAGAACTGGCAGGCGCTTGTAGACGGGATTCTCGGTCCGCTACGCCCACCCAGGCATCCGTTCTTGATGGCCCGGTTTGGACTACACGCCATACGATCGGCCCGAAGCCTGGCAAGCGCGCGGTTCAAGAGTGAACGCACCAGAGCCTTATTTGCGGGTCTGGGAGGGCACTCCATGATGCCGCTGGACACAATACTGACCTCGGCCTTTGGGATCATGCTTGGATCTCTGGCACACGCGGTCGGATGGCCGATGGCAGCCGGTGGGTCACAAGCCATTCCGGCCGCTCTAGCCGATTATCTTGACGCGATGGGGGTCGAAACCGTCACGCAGCAACGGATCCAGAACCTGGATGAACTTCCACAGGCCAGGGCAGTCCTGCTCAATACTGCTCCCGATCAACTGTCACAGATTGCTGGCGGACGGCTCCCTGCTCGATATTTGAAGCAATTGAAACGCTACCGTTACGGTCCAGGCGTATTCAAAGTGGACTGGGCGCTGGATGGCCCGATCCCCTGGACCGCGCGCCAGTGCCTGGAGGCGGGAACGGTTCATGTGGGGGGAACCATGGATGAGATTGCGGCGGCCGAAGGGGCGGTTGGGCGCGGCGAGCATCCGGAGCGGCCTTTCATTATTCTTGCCCAGCAGTCACTTTTTGACAGCAACCGGGCTCCGAAAGGCAAGCACACTGCCTGGGGCTACTGCCATGTTCCGAACGGTTCGAGCGTAGATATGACGGATCGGATCGAGGCGCAAATTGAGCGCTTCGCACCCGGCTTTGGCGATCGAATCCTGGAGCGCCACACCCACAATTCAGTCGATATGGAAGCCTACAACGCCAACTACGTCGGCGGAGATATCAACGCTGGGATCCCGGACATTCGGCAGATCTTCACGCGGCCACTTCCCAGGTTGTCCCCCTATACGACACCGCTTAGAGATCTATACCTCTGCTCCTCCGCCACACCGCCGGGCGGCGGGGTTCACGGCATGTGTGGTTACCATGCGGCTCGGGTGGCGCTGAAGCAGAGTCTGAAATGAGAGGAGACTCGCTGCGCTCCGTCTGAATCGATTAGGGCTGTCCCCTCGAGGACAGCCCTATGTTACAGCCTGATGACCGGTACGGATTTAGGCTAACCTTCTAGCCCAATCGCAGCCAGGTTTTCGTCAAGCTGACCTTCTGTCATCAGGCCAATGTGCTGTACTTGAATCACGCCGTCAGCATCGACGAAGAATGTGCTGGGGTAGTTTCGGTTGCGGTAGAGCTCCTGAACCTCGGCCCCGGGGTCCAACAATATTTCAAAGGTCAGGCCTAACTCATCCCGAAAGTCAGCAACAATACCCGCTGGTTCGTCGAAATCAACCGCCAGTACCAAGAAACCTTCGCCGGCGTAGCGCTCGAAACGATCTTGAATGTGCGGCATTTCAATTCGACACGGAGCGCACCAGGTTGCCCAGAGATTGATCATGACCGGACGTCCGCGCAGCTCGCTCAGCGTAATCTGCTCGCCCTCTAGATTAATAAGGCTGAAATCTGGTGCAAGCGCACCCTGACGCGGCGCAACCTCTAGAGCTGCGAGATCTCCCGAGTCGGCTGCCGTAGATATCGACGGAGCTGCCGGGAGCGTCGCAACATAGGCTATCCCAGCCAGTGCCGCGATCCCCACCGCGCCGATCAGTATGCTTCTACCTAGAGATGATCGATTCTCTTCTATCATTCCGATTTCCTAGAGACCAAAGTCCACGAAGAAACCAAATCGTGCCAAAGCTTCAAGCGTGCCGGTGAGCAACATGATGCCTACCACGATAAGGATTACACCTGTACCCATTGAAATAAGTTTCACCGCTCGCGTGTGGTTTCGCATGAGTTCTGCCACCCTCCCGATGCCTAGCGCAGCCAGAAGGAAGGGTATGGCCAGGCCAATGGAATAAGCGGTCAGCAGCACTACGCCTTGGCCCAGCGCGGCGCTGGTAAGCGAGAGGGTCAATACTGCCCCCAGGACCGGGCCTACGCACGGTGCCCACCCGGCGGAGAAAAACACCCCCATCATGGCCGAAGAAGCATAGCCAGAGCCGGACTTTGGCTGGTACGCGCCTCTTGTGTCGTAGTCCAGGAAGGGGATGTTGATAACCCCGATCGTGTGCAGGCCGAAGATGATGACTACGATCCCACCAATGCGGGCGAGCCAGACCCGAAGATCAAATAAGATGGCACCAATCACTGATGCGGCGGCACCCAACAATATAAATACGATGCTGAAGCCGACCACAAATGCCACGCCATGCGAAAAGGTGACCCAGCGATTCTCGATCACCGCTCCCTCGGGGGTCACACTACGACCACCGAGATAACCAACGTATGCCGGCACGAGCGCCAGCACGCAGGGCGATAAGAAGGAAGCCAAGCCAGCTAAAACGGCCAATCCGATTGTTACGTTGAGTGGATCCATTTTTTCAATCTACCTTCTGTGTTTAGAGGCATGGGACCAAGAGGGCCTTGGTGCCCGCAATAAGTTTGATGCTTCACCAGCTTGACATCTTACAATGCGCAACATGAATATTTGATTATATAAATCATGCAGATTAGGGAACTGTTTAGCAGAGATTAACAGCGGGAAAAGGTACTCACTGTACGGCGGCATACATCGGCTATTGCGGGCTCCATGCGGGATTGATAGTATGGGCGATCACGGAGCAGATAGGCTAAGACGAGGAGCGATTATGCATCGATGGGTAATTGGAGTTGATCTGGGCGGCACGCTTATCAGAGCAATCCGCACCGATCTTGCAGGTGGAAAGGGTGCTCGTGCTCAGATGCCTACCGAGGCAGAGCAGGGTGGTGAGGCTGTATTAGAACGGATCTGTTCTGTTATCGAAGAGGTCATCCAAGAAGTTGACTCCGAAGAGGTGCTCGGGATCGGTGTAGGAGCACCAGGGCCGATCGATGCATCCGGCCGAATTTATGATCCGCCGAATCTTCCCGGCTTCGGAGACCTGTCGCTCTCAGGCTACATACACGATCGCTTCGGACGGCCGGCTTTCGCAGGCAACGATGCCAATCTGGCTGCTCTTGGGGAGCATCAGTTTGGTGCGGGTCAGGGGGTCGATGACATGGTTTATCTGACCATCAGCACCGGCATCGGCGGTGGGATCATCAGCGCAGGCAGATTGCTGCTTGGCGCCAGGGGATACGCAGCCGAGGTCGGACACCAGACTCTGGTTGCCGGTGGACCAATTTGCGGTTGCGGCCAGCCGGGTCACTTAGAGGCACTGGCCTCGGGCCCGTCTATCGTTCGCAATGCAAAAGAGCGCATAGAAGCGGGGGAAACATCGCGTATCGCCGAATTCGGCGACGATATCACAGGCGAATCGATCGCCGAGGCTGCTCAGGCTGGCGATGAGCTTGCGCAGGATTTGTTTAGGCAGGCTGGATTCTATATTGGCCTTGGACTGGTCAACCTCATCCACATCCTCGAGCCCCAACGAGTGCTCATTGGCGGTGGAGTGAGCCTTGCCGGCGATCTGATCTTCGATCCAATTCGAGAGACAGTTAGGGAGCGCGTGATGTCGCCAGTTTTTCTTGACGTCGAAATCCTGCCTGCCGCTCTGGGAGTGGACGTAGGTCTGATGGGGGCTGTTGCGCTGGTACTTTCGAGCACCGCCTCGAGCAGCATGGCAAGCGTGTAAGTAGCGCCTTCCCACGGCAATGGTAAAATGCCACACATAATGTTCCGCTGAAGCACATCACGCGCGCTTTTCCTCTCGCCGGAAGATCTTAATCTTCCGACTCACCCACCGGATTCTTCAGTTAGTCAAGAATCCACCGCGAGGGTACGCGCGGTGGACCAAGGTACTCGGATGCCGCTGGCGCCGAGATGTTCTTGATGCGCGTACGCGCGTCGCATAATTGAAAATTGACCGATCAAGATTCAAACTTCGACCTGCAGCAGACTTTAGCTGATCGCCGCATCATCGGGCTTTGGCGGCTCATGCGCGGCTACCGGCTGCTATTCTTCATTGCTACCCTGAGCATCGGGGTGGCGGCGCTCGCACGCGCCAGCACCTATCTGCTGCTCGGGAAGTATGTCGATGAGATCCTGGTAGCCGAAAATGCCATTCGTTTGCTCCCCTGGGTAGCTTTGGCCTTTCTGGGTCTGGCTCTCATTCAGGGCGGCGCTACTTATCTCAGCGGTCGGCTGGCGGGCAAGACAGCGGAAGGAATCGCGAAACGCATACGCGACTATTTGTTCGATCACCTGCAGCGTCTGCCCTTCCGCTATCACGACAAAGCGCGCACAGGCGAGCTTGTCCAGCGCTCAACATCAGACGTAGATGCGATTCGCCGCTTTTTCTCGGAGCAGGCCATCGGCGTTGGCCGCATCGTCTTGCTCTTTGTTGTCAATTTGGCGGTGCTTATCAGGCTGGATCCGCGATTGGCGCTGCTATCAGTGCTTGTCGTTCCAATCACTATCGGCATGTCCTTCTACTTTTTCCGAAAGATATCGGACGCCTACGAAGCCTACCAAGAGCAGGAAGCCACGCTCTCCACGCGGCTTCAGGAAAACCTATCCGGTGTGCGCGTGGTGAAGGCCTTCGCCCGGCAGGATTTCGAACGATCGAAGTTCGATGCTGAGAACTGGGAGAAATTCACGCGGGGCCGCCGCGTGCTTCGATTGCACTCGGTCTACTGGCCGATATCCGACATCCTCTCCAGCTTTCAATTGCTGTTTGGCTTGACGATTGGAGCCTTGATGGTGATGGACGGAATGATCACCATCGGCACATACGTGGCATATGCAGGGCTAATCATCTGGATCATCTGGCCTATCCGAAATCTGGGGCGATTGGTGACGCAAATGTCCTCCGGCCTGGTGTCCTATGGGCGGGTAACCGAACTCATCAAGGAGCCGGAAGAGCCCTTGAACGTGGGCGAATATGTTCCAAGCGAAGCCCCAGCAGGTGGACTGGATTTTAGTGGGGTTGAGTTTGAATACGAGGCCGGCAGTTCAGTGCTCAGAGAAATCGACTTGCAGGTAGAGCCAGGGCAGGTGGTTGCTTTGCTGGGGCCAACCGGATCTGGAAAGTCCAGTCTCGTGAACCTGCTTCCCAGGTTCTACGACTATACAGGCGGCAGCTTGAAGCTCGACGGGGTGGAATTAAATTCCTATCCACGCAGTTACCTGCGCGGCCATATAGGCATTGTGGAGCAGGAGCCTTTTCTATTCTCGCGAACCATACGTGAAAACATCGCCTACGGCGTCAAACGCGAGGTGAGTCAGGACGACATTGAGGCCGCCGCGCGCGCGGCCGCAGTACATGATGTGATTCTTACCTTTCCTGAAGGCTATGACACATTGGTCGGTGAGCGGGGCGTCACGTTGTCAGGCGGGCAAAAGCAGCGCATCGCCATCGCGCGCACGTTGCTTGCGAACCCACAAATCCTGATCCTCGACGATTCCACCTCTTCGGTCGACCCGGAAACAGAAGCTTTGATCCGCGAGGCACTGGAACGCTTGATGCAGAATCGGACCAGTTTCATTATCGCTCATCGTATTCAGAGCCTCATGCGTGCGGATTTGATCCTGGTGTTGGATGGCGGCAGTATCGTCCAGCGCGGCACGCACGAGGAGTTGCTCGAAGAGGGAGGCCTCTACGAGCAGATACACGACGCACAAACGCGCATCGAAGACGAATTAGAGAAGGAAATCGCCGGTGTCTGACTTCGGTTTCGAAGAAGAAGACTTCACTACAGCCTTCACGGGACAAACCTTGAGGCGCATTTTGGCGCAGGCTCGCCCACATTGGCGCTGGGTTCTTGGATTCCTGCTGGCCATTGCCCTGGTCTCAACTGTCGATTCGATCTTCACCTTCATCACCGCAAAGATGATCGACGATGCCATCCTGACCAATGACCGGGCGGTCTTGATGAAGTGGGTGGCGCTCTACGCGGGTCTGATCTTTTTTTCTGCTGCCGGTGTCTTTGGGTTTATTTATATGGCTGGAATTTTGGGCGAGCGCATCCGCTATGACATGCGGCGCACCCTATTCAACCATCTGCAGGAGCTCTCGCTGTCGTACTTCGACCGGACCCCGGTCGGTTGGATTATCTCGCGTGTGACCTCCGACACCGATCGGGTGGCGGAGCTGGTGACCTGGGGCTTGTTAGACGTCACCTGGGGCATTCTGAACATCCTTACTGCCATGATCTTCATGGTGATCATCAATTGGCAGCTGGCATTGATCGTGTTTGCCTTTGTTCCGGTGATCGTGATCTCTGCACTCGAGTTCCGCAAACGAATCCTGGGCGAGTTTCGGCTGGTACGAAAGATCAACTCCAAGATCACCGGGGCTTTCGCCGAAAGCATTACTGGCGTACGTGTCACTAAAGCGCTTGGCCGCGAAGAGCAAAACCTGCGTGAGTTCGACGGGCTAACCAGCGATATGTATCGGGCTGGTTTCCGGGCAGCGTGGCTCTCTGCGCTCTTTCTGCCCATCATCCAGATCGTCAGCTCGCTGGCTGTGGGCGCCGTAATATGGTTTGGTGGCCTGCAGGTCCTGTCGGGCGCCATGACCATCGGTGGCATCTCGGCGTTTGTGTCTTACATCGTGTTCATGCTCTGGCCGGTCCAGGAAATGGCAAGAGTTTACGCCGAACTTCAACATGCCCTGGCCTCCGGTGAGCGTGTCTTTTCACTGATGGATTCGATTCCGGAGATCTCCGACAGGCCAGAAGCATTCGATCCGGGCAGCATCCTTGGCGACATCGAGTTTGATCACGTTGACTTCCACTACGATGCCGATAGCCCCGTCCTGCGTGACTTTTCGCTTTTAGTCCCGCGCGGGGAGACCATCGCGCTGGTAGGGCCCACGGGCGGCGGCAAGAGCACCATCGTCAACCTGCTTTCGCGTTTCTATGAGCCAACCGGCGGTGAGATTCGAATCGGCGGCCAGGACTACACAAGCTTCTCACTGGAGGCCATACATTCCCGCCTCGGAATGGTGCTGCAGACCCCTCATCTATTTTCCGGTTCGGTTCTGGACAACATCCGCTACGGTCATCTGGAGGCAGACGACGCCAAAGTGGTAGAGGCGGCCAGGATCGCGGGCGCGCATGACTTCATCGTTGACATGGAAGATGGCTATGAAACCGAGGTAGGAGAAGGCGGGGTCTTACTGTCGGTAGGTCAGAAGCAGTTGATCAGCCTTGCGCGGGCTATTCTGGCGGATCCCGAGATCTTCATCATGGACGAGGCCACCAGCTCGGTGGACACGCTGACCGAGGAACTGATTCAGCAAGGCATCGAAGCCATGATGACCGACCGGACGAGCTTCATCATCGCCCACAGGTTGTCGACTATCAAACGCGCGGATCGTATTTTGGTGATCGAAGAGGGAAACATCGCTGAAATGGGCAGCCATCTGGAATTGCTGCGTGCCAAGGGCCACTACTACCGACTGTACACCCAGCAGTTCAGGCGCCAGCTCGAACGAGAATATGAAGTGCTGGGCTCTCCAAGCGCGACCCCGGCTTAGCTTTTCACTAATCCCCGGAGGTTTCGGCTTCGACCGGATCTGGTTCAGCCTCGATAGGTTCTCTCTGGCTCAAAAAGACGTCGAGCGATTGCATTAAGCTTGCGACCGCCTCCGGCCGCGCCGCGTAGCGCCGGTCCTTCCCGTGTTCCCCAATCCGAAACTGAACCAATGTTGCCAGTCGCAAAACGTCCAGGTGGTGTACTACTGTAGACGAGCGGAGCCGCAGTCGCCTCGCCAGCTGAGAGGGAGTGAGCGCCTCCTCCGAGAGGTACCGCAAAATGCGCAGTCGGGTCGAGTCCGATAGTGCCTTAAGGCCGCGCAGCAGCGCATCCGGAACGACCTCTCCCGGCACCAGAGATGCATCCAGAGGACGAGCCCCGAACAGGATGATCTCACGATCTTCCGCGACCTGATCGATGATAAGCAGCGGTGATCCCCAAAACGATGGGGTCAGGACCAGGTTTGACGTCTTGAAAATTTCCTCCAGTATCACTCCCTGAGAGAGCTCTTCTAGCAGATCCGAGAACGACATGCCGTCTGCCAAATTCCGTGCCCTCTCAAGCCCCTCTTCCAGGGCCGGCCGAATCCGATTCTCTTCCTCGGCGAAGAAGACTTCATAGTAGGCGCGCAGCGCCGTCAGAAATCTCTCTCCAGACTCATCAGCCTCTGCAGACAAATCAAGCGCAATCTCGACCGCTTCTCGCTGGAGCTTTTCGCCTCCATGCATCTCTTTGGCCTGACTGATGATTTCGTCTAATTGGGAATCGTCCCATGTTCCTCTGTCTCGAACCTCCAGAAATACCTGTTGGAACGATTCCGGATCTCCTGGCTTTCGCGCCAGCATTTCCATACGATCTGCCGGTGCCATTTCCTTGAGTGCGCTTAAGGCAACTGCACCGTCCTTTGGACTTGGGAGGCCATAGACCCAGTGAAACGGCGTTGTCATTTTGGCCTTTTTGAACTGCTCCAGAGTTTCACGCTCCGTGACAGGTAGGCGCGAACGCATCCCTGCCGCCCATGCGGCACGCAGCCCGAATGTTGACGGTTCGTGCAGCACTTGGAGGCTCAGAAACATGTCGTAGGCAGTTCCTAAATCCCAAGAAAGGTTCGGTTCGGTGTTCTTGTTTCCGTTTTCGGACATTCTCTTCTCCTGGCTGACTTAAGTATTGCTAGGCAGGAACAACTTGCTCGCTGGCGGTATGCTCCGTGCCGTCAAGTATCATTTCTGGTTCTTCATCGTAGTCCGGCAGGATGTCCTCGATATTGCGTATCACGGGGACCAAATATCCGGCCAGCGAAACCGCGGTTCCGAGCAGCGCTGTGACTATGAAGATCAGTGACATGCCAGCCCCCGTCCCGGTGCCAACTAAACCGCCGAAGGTAGATTCCAGGCTTCCCCCAACTTGCATTGCAGGCTCAAAGAAATTGTCGGCAAGCGGGCCGGCCAACAGAAAGGCGATCGGCGCTGTGATCTGCGCCATCAAACGCCGCACCGAGAACACCCGTCCTTGCACATCAGGGGCGACCTTCGATTGCCAGATCGCCTGACTCGAGCCCTGGATGATTGGAATAAAGAACATAAGCAGAAATGCTCCCGCGGCCCAAACCAACGTAGTCTGCCCCAGCCCAAGCAGCGTCAATCCAAGCAAGCTGGATAGCGCAAGCCCTATTAGGACTCCATTGATACGTCGCTTGGGTCCTCCCCAGACGCTTAAGAGCAGGCCACCGAACAGGCCACCGAGACCGAAGACCGCCATTACTGTACCGAGGGCGACCTGGTCATCGCCGGTTCGTGCCAGGATCATTGGCGACAACAACACCATGCTGAAAGAGGCGATGAAGTTGATCAAGAAAAAGATCGTGAGCAACCCTGTGAGGCTCGGTCGCCTCCATATATAGCGAAAGCCATATGCTGATTCCTTCCAGATGCTGCCCTGGCCTTCTTCTCCGGAAGCTGATTGCTCTGGCTGCGGGATAAAGATCACAAACAATGCCAGGATCGCCACCAAAAAAGTAACGATGTCGATAACAAGGATGCCGCCAATTCCGATTACCCCGATCAATAGTCCGGCCAGGATGGGCGAGGCGATCATGGCGCCGCTATGGACAAGCGAATGGATGCCGCTCGCGCGTGCATACTGATCCTTGGGAAGCATGAGCGTGATCGCGGCAGAGTAGGCTGGGAACTGAAAGGCTTCGAATGCCGATGCAAATGCAGCTGTTACAAACAAATGCCAGATCTGCAGCTGATCGGTAGCGAATAGGATTAAAACCACAATGGTCATCAGAACCGCAGCTAGATCGCTGAGCATTAAAACCAGTTTGCGATTTGATCGATCGACGATCGCCCCCGCGATCGGACTGAGCAATACGGCTGGTGCGAAAGCAAAGAAGCCCACAAGAGCTAGCGTGGTGACCTCGCCCGTCAACTGCCAGGCAAAGATCGTTATGGCAAACCGGGTCATGCCCGTGCCGGTCATCGAAATCAACTGACCGATGGACATGATGCCAAAGGCCGTCATCCCTTCTGGCTGGCGTTTCGCAATCGTTCTTTCTATCAATCCACTCACATTTGTCTCCTCACCTGATCTTTACCAGTTGAAGATTGCTACCTGGATCGCTCCTTGAGATTCTTCGCCATAAGCAAAAGGCTCAGATCTATTTGATCTGAGCCTTTGCGGGCTTCAAAAGCCTTGCATCGCCTAGCAGGTTCACTTCGTAGCATTCCAGCCGGCGTCCAACCCTCACCATCGCGCCACCCAACCGGCAGGCTACTCTCGCAATCACCTGTCTTGGATTAGGCCGTGGTCTTCGAGTGGGTCGATGGCCTCCGGAGTCGCCGTTGGTTTGCTGCATTCTTGCTCGGGCAACTATGGACAGTTCTTCGATCATTGGGTCACCTTCCTTGCCTGCATTTCCTTGCAACAGTAATTATCGAGTAGATCAGTATCTACTAGATCATTGTGCACTAGATAATAGTCTAACATCTGGTGTTTGTCAAGCACGGGATGTCGAAGCGCTCAATTGGTCGGTATGACTCGGGCGCTTCGAGGAGCGCAAGCGATGCTAGAATCGCCCCATGCCCGGAATCATTGAACGCTACCGGCACTATCTTAATCTGCCAGCGGATGAAGAGCCCGTTACGCTTTCGGAGGGCGGTACACCGCTGATTTCTATGCCGCGGCTTGCATCCGAGTTGGGTGCGGCCGAGCTGCACATCAAGTTTGAGGGCTCAAACCCCACCGGATCGTTCAAGGACCGCGGCATGACCACTGCCATCACGGAGGCCGTTTCACGGGGAGCCAGCGCGGTCATCTGTGCTAGCACAGGCAATACGGCGGCCAGCGCCGCTGCTTATGCGGCTCACGCTGGCCTGCGTTGTGTGGTGCTACTGCCGCATGGCAAAGTTGCCAGTGGAAAGCTGGCGGCCGCCTACACCCACGGAGCCGAAGTGGTCGAAGTAGAGGGATCTTTCGATGAAGCTCTAGCGCTCGCCGTTCGGCTGTCAGAGCGAACTCCGATCGGCCTGGTCAATTCGCTCAACCCATACCGTCTCGAAGGACAAAAAACGGCTGCCTTCGAGATTTTCGAGACGCTTGGCTCCGCTCCGGACTGGTTGGCTCTTCCGGTAGGCAACGCCGGAAATATCAGCGCTTACTGGATGGGCTTTCGTCAGTTTGCAGATATGGAGGGAGCCGAATTGCCGCGTTTGCTTGGCGTTCAAGCCAGCGGATCCGCGCCCCTGGTTGAAGGGCGCGTCATTGAACATCCCGAGACAGTTGCCAGTGCAATCCGAATAGGCAACCCCGCACGTGGAGAGCAGGCGCTGGTCGCGGCGGAAGAATCGCGCGGCCGCATCGTGGCCGTTCCGGATCAGGCCATCCTGGAGGCACAGCGCGATCTGGCTCACCAGGGGATCTGGGTCGAACCGGCTTCCGCCGCCGGCCTGGCCGGCCTGCGGTCTGAGGCGGCGACAGGTCGCTTAGATCTGGGTGGCCGACGCGTGGTGTGCGTCTGTACCGGGCATGGGCTCAAGGACCCCCGCCCGTCTTCGGAGCCCACAACTCTTATTCCGCCAAAACTGCAGGCTCTGGAAAAGCTACTTAGCTTATGAAATCGATATGTCTACAAGTGCCAGCCAGCGCGGCCAATCTAGGCCCCGGCTTCGACACGCTTGCGCTGGCGCTGGATCTCCATAACGAACTAATGGTAGAGGTCACGGATGGCGAACTTGATATTCAAGTGGAAGGTGAGGGCGAAGGCCAGCTGCCGACCGATGCTTCTAATTTAATCGCAAGGGCCGCTTATCGCTTCTTCCGCGCGGTGGACACACCTCCCCCAGGGTTGCGTATTCAATCAACCAACCGCATTCCGCTCAGGTCTGGATTGGGTTCATCCGCGGCTGCCATTGTGGGCGGCTTGATGGCCGCGGATGCGATTTCAGAGACCGGTATGGGGCGTGAGCAACTGTTGGAAATGGCCTGGGAGTTGGAAGGGCACGCAGACAATGCGGCAGCGGCCATTCTTGGAGCACTGACCATTGTCGGTCAATCGTCCTCCGGGCTGATATCCGCCAAGATCCCAATCCCGCCGATGCAATTTGTGATCGTTACGCCTGAGATCGACCTGCCAACCTCCAGCATGCGGGACGCGCTTCCCCGCAATGTGCCCCTGAGCGATGCGGCCCTCAATCTGGGACGGATGGGGATCGTAGTGGAGGCGCTTCGCCAGGGAGACTTCGATCTCCTGGCAAAGGCAACCGAAGATCGCCTGCATGAACCTTATCGGGCGCCGATGATCCCTGGTTTCTTTGAGGCGCGTTCCGCCGGCTTGAAGGCTGGAGCGGCCGCAGTCACGCTGGCAGGTGCAGGCCCCAGCCTGATCTCATTCGCGGCCGATCGGCATGAGGCGATCGCCGCAGCGATGGCCGAGGCATTCAGCGACCCTGTTCGGACATTCGTCCTAAATTCCGAGCCGGAGGGAGCACGGCTGCTCGACTCGGCTGATTGAGAGATCGTGGTCCCGAATGTGTAATGAACATATGCTCTTGGCGAGCTGTAATGTTCTTAGCCCTTAGAGGCCTTTAGAAGGGCTGTTTGAGAAACGCTTGGCTCTTACTGATCGCACTACCGCTAGCGGCATGTGCTGGTACCGCAGCTACCGAAGCGCCCACCGAAGTTCCTCAGCGGATCCAAGATGAGCTGAAGACTCTTCAGTTGACGGTTTTGGAAGAGATCCGACAAGCTGTTGCGGATAATTTCGTATATTCCGATTTCGGTGGTACCGATTGGGAATCCGAAGCATCGCTCGCACGGCGCCGCGTAGAAACAGGGTTGACAGAGGAAGAGTTTGCGATCGCCGTGGATGACATGGTGGCCGCGCTTCCCGATGGATCCGCCGGATTTATGACTCGCGCGGAACGGGTCGAGGCCGAATTCCAAGCCAGCACGCTCTATGAAGGCATCGGCGCCTTTGTATCGTTTAGAACGGAGCCCGTACCTCGGGTGCTGCTGCTTTCGGTTATTGCTGGTTCACCCGCAGAAGAAGCCGGCCTGCAAGCACACGACGCGATTTATAAGGTCGATGGTTTTCCAGTCACCACAGAGGAGGGCCTCTCCATTATTGAGCGGGTGCGAGGGCCGGCAGGTACAGAAGTGCTGCTTGAAGTAGCGTCGCCGTCGCAGGATGCAAGGGAGGTGATGGTTCGTCGTGATCGCGTCACCGCCACAGACACTCTCAAGGGCGATCTGCTTGCTCCAGGAATAATCTATGTATTGGTCCCAGTTGCGGTCGACAATACCCTTGCCGAAAGGGTGGCCGGTCTGCTTCAGGTATCTGAGATGGAGCAGGAACCGGCGATCGGTTTGATACTCGATCTTCGGATCGCGGGCTCTGGTTCCAGTTGGCCGCTAACTGAAATGTTGACCCTGCTGGGCGAAGGGCCAATGGGGCAATTCGCCACGCGTGGAGGGGAACAGCCGCTCGTGATTCCGGGCGTCGATCTCGGTAATTCACAGAACATTCCATTGGCGATCCTGGTAGGTCCCGATACCAGCGGGGCGCCGGAAATCTTCGCCGGAGCGCTGCAGGGTACCGGGAGGGCGACCCTTGTGGGATTAGGCACGAATGGCAGCGTTTTGAGCTTCCGTCAGCAGACTTTGTCGGACGGTTCCTTGCTTACTTTCGCTGATTCTTCCTATATTATGCCGGGCGGCAGCGATCTCAGCCTGTCCGGACTGACACCAAATTTTCTGGTCCAATACGATTGGGACCAGGTTACGCCTGAATCGGACCCGGTTATTCTAGGCGCAATCGATTTGCTGATTGGCGCACTGGTTGGAGATTAGAGTTTGGAGAGTCCAAGATCGTCGGAAAATGCCGAGTGCTACAATGAACGAACCTCTAGTTAGGGTCCAAAATCT
>Ga0255055_10002016_pt1 | contig 14396 bp, 12 predicted proteins | sample JV7_2_27_MG_FD_188633 | JGI IMG/M metagenome (GOLD analysis project Ga0255055, IMG submission 188633) | Seawater microbial communities from Jervis Inlet, British Columbia, Canada - JV7_2_27 | ecosystem: Environmental > Aquatic > Marine > Inlet | place: Canada: British Columbia | collected...
GAACTTATGGTCCAGATTCAAAATCGAGCTATTACTGAAGTATGGAAAAATTCAGAGATTTCTTTTCTGTCAGATGCTAACCGTTTTAGCGACTTGAATTTAACTCAGACGACGACCAACTTTACTGAGAAAGTACATGCTTCTGAATTATGGGAGAAAGGATTTCTTGGAGAGGGTACTAAAGTTGCAATTCTTGACACTGGAATTAAAACCAATCATCCAGCATTAAGTCAGACAATGGACTTAAACGAAAAAGTAGTAGCATCTTGGAATTTTATTGAGCAAACAATGAATGTTGAGGATGATAATGGACACGGAACTGCAGTAGCGGGTATCATCGGAAGTAATGGCCTATATGGCTATATGAAAGGATTGGCTCCCAATTGTGAATTTCTTATAGGGAAAATCCTTTCAAGTAGTGCTACTGGAACCATTGAAACTTTAATTCAAGGTATAGATTGGGCAATAGAAAATGAAGCAGATGTAATTAATTTATCTTTAGGAAAACCTGTATCTGATAAAAATTCACCAGAAGTTGAAGCAGTAAACAATGCTGTCAAACTAGGAATTATTGTTTGTGCTGCAGCTGGTAACACAAGAGGAATAGTTGATTTTGGCTATAATGATTTATTTACAGTTCTTAGTCCAGGAATTGCATCCCAAGCAATTACTGTTGGATCTATTGACAATAACAATATTTTGTATGAACGTGGGAGTGCAGGATCGGTAGCAGTGAACTATAATGAAAGCTCTAGTAGAGCATTATTCAACACTATCTCAACTGATGAAACATGGTTAAAGCCAGATATTTTAGCTCCAGGAGTAAAATTGAATACAACATCCAATAGTGTAAACACAGAAATAGTAAGTGGTACCAGTTATGCAACAGCTGTTGTATCAGGCGTCTGTTTGCTCTTACTTCAAGCTTATGTTAACACTGCACCATCAATAATGAAAAGCTCGTTTTTGGAAACATCTCAGTCTCTGAATATTGAGATGAATTCTCCATTTAATGAAACCATAAGTCATTTTGTTTCTACTTTATATCAAGGAGCTGGGGTGATAAATGCATCTTCAGCTTTTGATTACCTGCTGAATGCTTCTACTCTTTTCATTTGGCCTTCTAGAGCTCCTTTTACAAGACAGAATTATTTCCTAAATTCCCAAGATTCTTTCATTTTTCATCTATTTATAAACAAAGAAATAGAATCTCTTCAGATTAGGGTTTCGGACACGCTTTCTAATTTCATTACCATCTCTAATATACCAACCACTTTCAATATCGGACAGTACGATCTCAATATATCCATCTCAACAGAAAGAGCATATCAACGTAGATATAGTTCATATGTGAGTTTTATAGCAGATGAAGTAGAATTTAGACAAGAAATTGACTTCACAGTCCATAGTGCAAAGGGACGAATATTACTAGATTGTGACGAAATAGGAGATGATATTTTTTATTCTTTATATGGTTCATTGTTTGATATTATTGATATTTCAAGAGGAGTTGGTTTAATACCTTTAATCAACTCAAAAGATGAAAATTCAAAATCATTTAGTTCACTAGATTTGAATAATTATGAAGTAATTGCTTTAATGAATTTTAACAATTCTATTTACCATACAGTTTCAAATGACGATCTCTCAGTCCTTTCAGATTATCTGCTTCCTAATGGGAATTATGGTGCAGGAGCCTTACTTATTCTCCCTTCAACTCAAAGCGATTTACTAGCACTAAACAACTTACTTACACCTTTGAATATCTCTTATCTCCCCCTACTTGAGGATAACAAGTCTCTTGATTTTTCAAGCTATTACAATATTTTGAGCACAGAACCTAATATCATATCGGATATATTCATACCTTACCCTTTCAATATAACCAGTACAAATGAAACTTATCTGTCTCTTGACAATAGTTTTGTTTATGCTAATTTAAGATTGGATAACGGTTCTCTGTTGATCGCTGCAAATAACATTGATATGTTTCTTAATTCCCCATATCTTTATTCCTCAGAAACATCGAAGTTTGATGAATTGATGCTTAGTGCAAATTTTGGAAGTAATAGAGATATTTTAGAAAACTTACTTTTTGCAACATCGGTAAGAAGTTTACTAATTGAATATGACATTAATACTCTGGAAACAGAATACAAAGATAATGTTCTGATTACAATCAATATTTATAATCAATATAAAACAATACAAGATTGGAATTTCTATATGTCTTTAGATAAAAAAAGTGACATAATTTATAGATTCTATGATTTTGAGGATTTTTCAAATGGAACATATTTGATTTCTTTCAATCCATTTGACTATAGTGTAACTCCTGGAGAATATATTCTAAGAGTTAGGTCTTTTTCAGGAACAAAATCTTGGACAATAAATATTCTTGCTAAGGTTTCTTGGGGTCCGATAATTGTGGAGCTATCTCTAGTTGTATCAGTTGTTTTTCTTATCTTCTATAGACAAGTTAGACTTAAGAAGTAAGAATTTGGTAGACATTTTTTCCATACTTACCTAAGACATTCATTGCTAATGCTAGACTGTATATCTCTTTTGATGCAGCTAAAACAATATATCTATCCAAACTTTGCAAAATTACAAATCCTTCTGTACCTTTGATAATTACTTGATCTAAGTTTCCGCATTTGATTTGACTTACTGTTTGTTGTCCCACAGAATTTAGAGCAGAAGTTAAAGCAGATAAAACAACTGGGTCAGTTCCTTTTTCCGCGAAAAATGCTAATTCCTGTCCTTCAAAACTAACAACTGCTATTGCTCCTAGACTACATTCTCTAGAAATTTCTCTTAAGACTTGTAAAAGTTCATTCTTTTTCTTAAGGGGTAATTCATCTAACATTAATTTGAAAAGCACAAAACAATTATTAAACCTTTTTAGTCTTTCAAAATTACAAAATTCTATTTCTGTGTGTTTTACAAACAGGAGTTGTTGCTGTTTCTTGACCTTCCTTTGACTTGTAAGTCCACTGATTAAAGGAGTAAGCAGGTTTTCCACAAATATAACATGCTTTCTCTTCTTGAAGTGGAATCCGTTTTCTTGCTATTCGATTCCAGTGATTTTTGAAATCTTTGAAGACATCAGTGTATTTTTTATAAAGAATTCTTGATTCTTCATCTTCCTTTGGTTTGTTTCCAGTGATAAAAACAATATAACTCCAAACTGATATAGATATCATATTTCCAAATGATTTTAATGGAATATAGTAATAGCCATTGATTTTGATTTTATAAGATGTAGAATCTTCATTAAAATCAATTTTGATGTCTTTTCCATGCGAGCTTTGTTCAATGTCTAAATTATATTTTTTTGAGATATTCACCAATCTTTCACTTAATTCCTCAAATAACCAACCAGCACGCTGTATACCCCCCCTTCTTCTATATTTAGGGAAATTTATTTCTACAGTTGGAAATGAGATGGTTATAAATTTCTCATCAACAGCATTATTAGCCTGTCTTACTAAATATTCATACATACCGCTAGGAAAAGTAATTTTCTTTTTCTCACTATACAATTTTGGTCACTTGAAAGTCAAATTTCATAAAAATAAAGAAAAAACTCCCCTAAAAATCTAACGTAGCTTATTCTTTTTTAAGAGTCTCTTCAATTAATTTGAGTAATTTTGGTCTGTTTGCACCAATCAGTGAATTGAAGGGTTTTCCTTCTTTAAATACTATAAATGTAGGCAAGCTTGCAATCATATATTTTTGCGCGAATGAAGATTCTTCATCCATATTCATTCTCAAGAACCTCATTTTTTCTCTATATTTTTCAAAAAGCTGTTCAAAGTATGGTTCTATACTTCTACATGGACCACACCAAGGTGCCCATGTATCAACGATGATCGGTTTAATTTCTTCATTGAGAATTTCTTCAAATTCTTGCTTTGTTACATTTTGAATTTTACCCATAATTATCCCCAAATTTCTTTTCTTCTATTCGTATGAGAGGTTTTTGGAACAGATATTTATCTATTCGCTTCTGTATGTTTTCATGGAAACGAAATATAAATCTTTGTAAAACAAATTTATAGAAGCAAAGTTTAAGTATTTTGACTAGAACCTTAAAAAGTGAGAATATCTGAAGAACTTAAGATTTCTATTTGAATATAAAATCATAGTCAAACAAGGAGATGTCAGGTAATGCCTTCTCGAATACACAACGATATTGAAAGCCAAATCAAAGAAATAATCAAAGAAGAATATGATGTTAAAACTGATATTATTTGGTCAAAACCCCCTTCTTCTGATCTTGGAGATTTAAGTTTTCCTTTGTTTAATGTTTCAAAACTACTTGATCTTTCACCTTCCGAGTTAGGAAAAATACTAATTGAAAAATTTGCTTTCGAGAAGTTTGTTGAAAAAGTTGAATTTCAAGGAGGATTTCTTAATATGTTTTTCAAGAAAAATAGTTTTGCGGAGAACACTCTTCAGAACATTACTAGTCAATCAAAGTATGGACAAAGTTCTGATAGGTCATCAGAAAGAATAATAGTCGAACACACATCTAGTAATCCAACAGGTCCATTACATATTGGAAATGTTAGAGGATCCATTTTAGGAGATGTTTTAGGAAGGTTATACAAATTCTTAGGATCAGCAGTAAATATCAGATATTACGTAAATGATTTAGGAAAACAAATTGCTCCTTTAGTGATTGGATATGATTTACTTAAGGAAGAAGGAATAGAACCAGATATCAAAGTCGATCTGTGGATTGGTAAAATTTATGCAGTAATGAATACACTTCTAGAGATTAATCAATTGAAAAGCAGATTGTTATACTTCAATCTTGAAATATATCCTCATTCCTCAATTTACGAACTCAAAGATGAGGAAATTAGTAAATATCTTTCTGCAATCGAAACTTCTGTTATTGATGAGCAGGAAAGATTTGCAATGAAAGAGAGAATTCAAAATCTTGCAAGAGTACAAGAATCATTGCAGGAAAAATTACCTGATATCTATGAAAAACTAAGATCCTTGGTTTCTCAAAAAATCGAGGATTTAGAAAAGATAACAACAGATTATGTTCGAAAATATCAAGAAGGAATCGATTCAGAAATCGTTGATAAGTTTAGAGAAGTTACAAAAAAAGCATTATCTGGGCATGTGGATACTCTTCATATTTTCAATATTTTCCACGATGATTTTGACTGGGAATCAGATGTTGCTTGGTCCGGTGAAGTCGAAAAGGTTCTAAGGCAATTGGATAATAATGGATTTATTCGTCATGATGGATTAGCTAAATTATTAATGAATGATAAAATAGCATCTAAAACCAAGTATAAAGAAAAATATAACATTAAACACGAAATTCCCGATCTAATTGTAGTAAATTCTGAGGGGATTACTCTTTACACTAGTAGGGATATTGCATATCACATTGACAAATTACAAAAATTCGATGCTACTCACTGTTATAATGTGATAGCTAAAATGCAACAATTACCTCAGCTTTCTGTTCGACTTGCATTATACGGTTTAGGAAAATCAGATGAAGCTGATTGCATCACACATTTTGACTATGAATATGTTTCTCTTATTGGACGAAAAATGTCTGGAAGAGAATTTGAATATGTAACATTAGATGAATTGTATGATTCAGTGAAAAATGAGGTAGATCGTCTATTAGAAGATCGAAATTATACAGAAGAAGAGAACATAGAAATCGCAAAGAAGGTTGCATCAAGCAGTGTTAAATATCATATTCTAAAAATCGATCCTCAAAAAGCCGTGACCTTTGATGTCAAAAAAGCAGTTGATTTGAATACAAACTCTGGTCCATTTCTTCAGTATTCTTATGCGCGAGCTCTAAATATTCTCAAGAAGGCTCCAGAGAAAGATGTTGATGTTCAGACTGTTCTTGCTTCAATAAAAGATATTGATTTTATTATTGAGAAAAAAGAGGAGTGGGAACTAGTGAAACTGATGGAAGAATTGCCATCAATTTATCAGAGAGCTGTAGAAATTATGCGTCCTGACTCTGTAGCTAACTTTGCGTATACTTTAGCATCAGTATTTCACAAATTTTATGATGTTTGTCCTGTGCTAGCTGCAGATGATGAGAACATCTTGAAAACACGAATAATTTTAGTTTATTCTGTAGTCAAATGTTTAGAAAGTCTCTTCGAAATCATGGGAATCGATACACTGGAAAAGATGTAAGAGGAGCAGGAATATGGGGAATAAATCTGAAATCTATGGTGGTTTTGATTTAACTTTTATTGATATTAATGTATTACCAATCGATTCAGAAAATTCATCTTTAATCAGAGATTTTCCACCAATAGGATCACATCACACAAATTCTGAAATAGAGTTTCGACCTGGAGGAAATGGATTCAATCTATGTAGAACATTAGCTTCATTAGGAAATAAAACAACTTATGTAGGTCCTTCTTCATCTCATTTTGAACAATTGGTTGAAGACCTCGAAATTCCCTTAGATATTTATCCAATTGATGATGTAGATGTAGGTTTTACAGCTATCTTGAATCTTGAAGAAGGGGAAATACAATTTAATTCAGTAAAAGGTAATTTAGCTCCAGGAAATCTAAATCCTGAATTATTGGAAATCTACAACAAGAGTCCTTTGAAATCAATTAGTAATATTTCACTAAATTCAACATCTATCGAATGGGTTAGTTCATTATTGTTGAGTTTGATTGATCCTCAAATACTAGAAAAGGGAAAAAAGGATTATACATTTACTGAACTCGTTTCCATGTTTCAGGAAACTTCATTTGATGGAATATTATTTGTTGATCCATGTGATATCTCACACTTTCCAAGATTAAGTGAATTTGGACAAATACTTAAGCAATTAAAGAAATTCAACGGGGAAAAATTCCTTTCTGTAAACGAGTTTGAGATTGAAGCATTACAAGGTATATTCAATAAATCACCTAAAGAAATGTCAGAATTTCTTGATATACCTATCATATTCCATACCGCTGATAGTGTTAGGTATTATGGAAAAGAGAACTTCAAATTACCCGCAAAGACTCTTATTCAAAAGAGAACTTTTGTTGGTGCTGGAGATTGCTTTAATGGAGGATTCTTACATTCTCTATTCAATTCCTCATCTATCATGGATGCTCTTGAATTTGCAATAGACTCAGCATCTCATTTGATAGAAACAGGTAATTATCCTACAGTTGAATTGATACAAGAATAATAAATAAATAATAAGAATGACTAAGTTATAAATAAGTAGGTTAAGCTAACAAATGGAAGACTGAAAGTATTATGTCATTGAAAGTGGAAGACTCAAAAGAATACAAAGCTATCCAACAGAGAATTGAATTACTAGGACTACTGAAACAATATTATGGGGGTGGTGCAAATTTCTATGATTTTGAAACAGGAGATATTCCACTTAGAGATCTAATAGCATTTATGAGCGATGAAGGATATCCAAGACGTCTTCCAGAGGAGGAGCATGTACTCAAAAGAATTGATGAGGAAATATTGGAGTTGCAAAATAAGAAGAAAGGTATGAGATTGCAAGAAATGGAATCCAGGCATTTGAATTCATTATTAATAATTACTTCTTGGACAAAACTCATTGGAACACCAACCAAAGGAGTTTATCTGGATAAACCTGTTACTGATTTGAGACGAGATACTATAGTAATGCTAACAGATGAAACTCAAACCTTTAAAGAACTTACAGATGAACGTATCGCTGTTATTTTTGGGCCTGGAATTTATTACTCTGAGTTTGCTGTAGATCAAGGAAATTATTTGGAAGATTATTTGGAGATTAATGGTCTATGTTTGCCATTAGATATTCTAGGAAAAATATATACTGCAGAGAAGATTTATCATTCAGACAAAATTGATGCTACTATTACAGAGGTTTCTACAATTCTACCATTTCATATCCTTGAACAATCTGAATCAGTTCAAACGTATGTAAAAGGAATTATCAGTAGAAACGTTTTTCATCCAAATAAAACCGCAATTGAAACATTCAATAAACATATATCTGATCCCGACTCTTTTCAAATGAATGAAGGCTTTAAAATTATGTCAGCACATCCATTATGGTTCAATAAGCTATTAGTAGAGTCTGATAATGTGTTTAGAACTGGAAGTGGAAAACGAGCATATAGTACAGCGGGTATTGGGTCACTATCAGGGATGGTACACAAACTAAAACCAACCATTTTTACTTCTCCACAAAAAGAGAAAGAACAATTAGAACGAATTATTGAAATTGTCAAACAATATAGAGAGATGGGTAGAGAATTGTTAAAAGCTTGGCTTCCGTCATACAAAATCTAGTAAATTTCGATAGCTGCCATTTTTTCTAATGCTGCTTTTTCTACATTCTGTAAGCTTTCTTCACTCTTGTAGAAATTACTCAATTTTCTAATATCACTAATTGGTAAAGATTCTTTATCGATAGATTCAATTTTGAAATCAATATTCTTAATAAAATCTAATTCCTCATTTTCGTTCTCTTCTTTTGATCCCCCAAAAGCAACAACTAGAATCTGTTTGCTATTTTCTCGTACTCCAAATTGCTTTAGTGCATTTTTTATCTGCTTTTGACCAGATATTCTAATAAGAAATTCAGTTGCCTTATCTCTTGCAAAATTCCTTTCCTCATCAAAAGCTTTCTGTGTATGATATATCGCTGCAGAGATGTGTTTTTTACTTACAATCCATGTTGGATCTAGTACTTGTAAAGTTATCTTAGGGAGCTTTCTTGTTTTACTTTTTTCTATTAACTGATCCAGATTAAATGAGTTTGGAAGAAGATAGATACTATAGATAAAAGAATCCATACTATCTTTCTTCATTATCTACTTACAACTCCTTTGGTCCTCTTATAATTTCCAAGATCATTTTCTCAGTATCAATTGGTTCAAATGTAGAAGTTGCTAGTTTTACTGCTGCTGATAATAATCCTTCTGATGAAGAGTGAACTTCGAATAGAGGATCTCCCTTTTTGAATCTATCTCCTCTTTTAGCAACAAGCACAACTCCTGCTTCTTTGTCACTTGGAGCTCCAGCTTGCCTTGCGATTGTTGAAACAGCTGCACTATCAACACTATATACTACACCACCACTCTTAGCATTAATTGTTTCTATATAACTTGCAACAGGAATATCATCCTCTTTGATATTTGGATTACCTCCTTGAGCTTCAACAATTTCCTTAAATTTGGAATAAGCTTTTCCACTTCTTAGAATTTCTTCAGCAAATTCAAAACCATAACCTCTTGGACACCAGTTCTGTGATTCAAAGATAATCCCTGAAAGTGATAATGCTTTACGCATCAAATCACTACTGCCGCTTTGATCTGTTAGTATTTTCAACCCATCTCTAGCTTCAAGAGCTGGTCCAATCATACTCCCAATAGGTTTGTCTCCTGGACTTATTATGCAATCAACCTTTATCTTCAAAGAATACCCAATAGATGTGAATAATCCTCCTACTTCCTGAGCATTTTCTCTACGAATAACTTTTGCTCCTCTTCCAGTTGGCAAATCTATCAAAACATACTCTGAGCCAGCTGTTATTTTCTTGGATAATATACTTGCTACCATGAATTCTCTTGGATCAATTTTTATCGTTTCTAGAACAGAGATGATTTTATCAGAAATATCAGCGAGACCAACAGTTTCACCACTAACGATACACCCACCAGTGTTGTCTACTACATCTCTCATCTCTTCGAGAGATAATTCAACAGGCATCAATAGTTCAACAGAATCAATAGTTCCTGCTGGAGATGTTATTGCTCGAGTAGAAACTTTGGGAACTGTCAAACCACCAGCAGCGAGTATTGGAATCATGATAGGTGTAATTCTGTTACCTGCAATTCCACCAATAGAATGTTTATCCACAACAGGTTTCTTTTTCGGATGCAGAATCTGTGAATTATTAATTATTGCTTTAGCTATTGAGGTTGTTTCTTCTACAGATAATCCTTGTACTTGAAAGAGTGACATAAGTACTGCCACTTGTGTAGGATGAACTAAATTCTTGTCAATAGATTCAAAAATAGAATTAATTTCATCCTCCTTTAACAATTCCCCACGCATTTTCTTGTGAATTAAATGAATAATATTCTCATTTGTTATCTCTTTTATTACAACTTCCGCACCCTTTTGAATTCCATAGTCTTTTGATACTTTACTTGATATTCCAACATAATTTTCAGGAATTTTATCGCTAGTATGAGCTTTCAATCCGATATTGAAAGGCGTCAATTCGACTAATTGTCCTGGCATTATCTCATATTTTTGAGCCAAGTCTGAATTGATAAGAACATATTCTGGTTCAGAATCTAAGGTTTTTTCAATTTTTATAATTAATTTGACCATTTTATATTCTCCATATTTTTTGTTTCTTTAAACTCTATTTGGTACAAGACCTATAATAAGCGTTGTGAAACTACTTATTTTCAATAATACTTGCATTTTTGCATTGATAATTTTAAATGCGACCCATTTTGATATTAGTAATAATTATTAATCCGATTTGCAATAAGTATTACAACAATGCTAAACGATAATTCATCATACTACAAAAATGACCTGGACAAGAAGAAAGAAAAAGATTTCAAATGCTCAGGATGTGGATTAACAATGAATAATTATGATGAAAAATGTCCAAACTGCGAACGGCTTAATCCTGATTACATTTATCGATAATCCTGATGGAAAAATGATAAAAAAAATTAAATAAGCTGGTTAATTCATACTACTGAAGGTCAATAAAATGGCAAATATACCTTTACCCCCAAGTGGAAAAGAATCAGAAGATATCAATCCCGATGCTACTTGTGAAAAATATGATGCTATCATGGGTGGATTTTGTAAATACTACATAACCAAAACAACTGAATGTATGTTAAAATATGGACAATGCGATGGGTATGGAATCCTTAAGAAGAAATTCTAGTTTTATGCAATTTATCTTCTAAGAAATTGATCTAAGTCATTACTAACTTCTTTTACATTAGCAACAATTCTATTTTGCCCTGTATCTTTTGAACCATCTTCATTTATTGTAGCTGAAGTTAGAAAGAGTGGTTTAAAGAAATCTCGAATCATTTGTTTTCCATCACCCAGTAAACAGGAACAGGTTCCTGTATATTTGTCACCATCAGATCTTTTTACTCTGAAAAAACTGATGTGGTTTGCTCTATCTCTCCAGATAATTAGGTTTGCTGCAAGAATTATGTTATCTCTAATGATATGCCCCAAGTAAACATTTGAATCTAATCCTAGTTCGTAAAGTTCTGGACTAGGTTTCTTATCAAAATCAGTGAGTATCATTATTTTTGTATTTTTAGCTAGTTGTTTATATCTTTCAATTGGAACCCAATCAGTTGATTCCTTTACAATATAAGTGTAAGATCTGTCTCTTCGAAGAGTGTAAGCAGCTTGGTACTCAATCATTGCAGAAGCTAATTCCAGAAGTAATGGAGCTTCTTTCTTACTCAATTCAAATTTGTCAATTGATTGAATAGGTACTTTTGATTTAGCTAATAAACTACAGATAAGAACACCGATCAAATCATGAGACAAAGAACCAGATATTATACAACCAGAAGGTAACAAAATCGCTGGTAACGGATTCAAAGGAATACCTTTCTTTTCAGCAGAATCTCTACTCTTACTAACTTGGTGAACCTTCAATTTTACTTCTTGAGTTTTGAGAGCACCAAGGACAGCAGAAAGAAACTTCAACGTAGGTTTACAGTGGTCACAATTCTCTTCATGAATAAATATTTCAATTTCCATTTTGCCCCAACATACAAGCTACTAGCGAATAACTTAGATTGCGAATATATTATTATAAGTGTTTCTTTGTAATTTTTGAAATTAGAACCTATTAGCTGTGTTTTGAAGGTATTTCTCTTATTTTTTCTTTCGAGAAAGTATTTCACTTTGTTTCTCTTTTGCCAATTTGAGGGCTTCTAAAGCATGTGTGAAACAATCAAGTCTTCTCTCAGGTATTGGATCCCATCCTCGACCGTCACTGTTTTCAGCGAGCAATAGATGCTTCCAAAGTTCTTCGGAAATTTCATCAGGAGGGATTTGCATCATAAAAAATCTGACTTCATCACATAACCTTTCTAATTTTCTGTTGTCTTCATCTCGAGTCCAAATATCTAATCTTCTGAATGGTGCCCAAGAGCCTGCTTTCATGTATCCCAAATCTGTAGGTTTGTATTGTTCTAAGTACTTACTGGGAAGTATCATTTCATTATTCTTGATTTCTATGATTTTAAGAATCAGTTTCTCTAAGTCTTCAGCAGTCATTAATTTTCCTTCAACAAATCCTCTATATCCAAAAAACTCTATATCAGTTCCATAGGGTATAATTAATCCTTCTTTTTTTCCAACTTTGGAAATTAACTTCACAACTTTTTTCACAGATAGGAAAGGAAAACCAAGTAGAGTTGCTGAAGTAAATATAGACCAAGCTTGGGGTACTCTAATACCTGTGATGGTATTCTTTGCTGCTTTCAATTCAACAGGATAAAACTCAGCATTCTTTAACCGTTTTTTCAAACCTTTTAGTGCTTTTCGGAATCTGGAAATTCGCTGAAAAATACCTCTTGCTTTCATAAAATCAATTATGAAATGAGAAGCAGAATAATACGGATTATTGTACGGATTTGCATCATTTATTAATGGAGAACTCATCCCATATAATTCATCATCTATGAAAATATACTCAAATCCATATCTCTTCAAAATATGAGGTAAACTTGGATCATAAGCTAACTCGGGTAACCAAAATCCTTTTGGTCTGTAATCTAATGTTTTTTCCATCACTTGTAAATTAAATTCAATCTGTTTTATTGTATCTTCCACAGGTAGCAGCGGAAAGATTGGATGAGAATATCCACATCCTGTTAATTCAAATTGACCTTTCTCAACTCCTTCTTTTAGGAGATCTAGAACTTCTTTGTTTTCATTTTCAATTATTTCTAAAGTAACTCCAGAGAAGTTTAAAACAACATGAGCTTTAGGAATTTCGAGAAGAGTTTTCAAAACAGGTATATAGCTGCTTTCAATCACTTGAGGAATATTATCCTTTGGTATCTCTGCATATTGAAGATTAGCATGTAAAACAATTGTAGAATGCACATGAAGGAAATTAAAATTCAAAATATAAAGATTGTGGGAGATTCTTTTCAAATTTTTTCGAAATAATATTGACACCGTCCGATGAAGTAGTATGTTTAAACAAGCCTCCGAAGGTATTATATACAAAAGTAGAGATTTCATTTCAATGACTGTTCGAGAAATACGAAAAAATCCATTCACTGGAGAGTGGGTTATTTTTTCAGAAATAAGACAAGAACGACCTGATAGAGACAAAGCATTCTGTCCCCTATGCACTGGATCAGAGGAAGTTCCCTCATTTACCAAACCTCTCAGAATATCAAACAAATATCCTGCTCTAAGTTCTGAAGTGGAATATAAGAAATACAAACATGGTGAATTCTTAGAAAAAATGACTGGTCATGGAAATTGTGAATTGTTAGTCTATACAGACAAACACCAATCAAAATTTATCGATATGCCCACCGAAGAAATAAATCAGATTTTTGAAAAATGGATTCAAGCAACGAAGGAATTAGCTAAAGGTAGTTCAATAAAATATGTTCTCCCGTTTGAGAATTATGGGACAGATGTGGGAGCTACACTAATCCATCCTCATGGTCAAATTTACGCCTTTCCTTTCATCCCAAATTTGCTTAAGAAGGAATTTGATACAATAGTTGAATACAAGAAGAAAAAGAATCAATGCATGATATGTAATTATATTGATCAAGAACAAGCGAAAGATGAAAGAATTATTTATCAAAACCAACATCTTACTGCTCTTATACCATATTTTGCAAAATATGCTTACGATGTGCGAATTTATCCTCAAAGACATGTGAGTTATTTGCACCAATGTACTAGAATAGAAATGGTTGAAATGACTGAAGTCATTTTGAAGCTTATCAGAGCTTTAAATCAAATACTTGAAATGGAAATAAGTTATTCCTTGTCATTACATCAGGGACCTGTAAATACTCCGGATTCAATGGCATCTCATATGTATTTCAAGTTACATACTCCACAAAGGAATACTCAATCAAGGAAATTACTGGGTGCTGTTGAAACAAGTGGGGATACTTACATAAATGGTATTCTCCCTGAAACAGCTGCTGCTCAATTAAAAGACATACTAATGTAAGAAAAGGATAAGTTTGAAATCAACAAAAGTTGTTTAGATGAAACACTCACAACTTATAACAAGACTTTCTAATTTTCTCGAACTCAATCTATTGACTGGAATCTAAAATAAGCTTTATAATAAGAATTTACCATATTTA
>Ga0255055_10002017_pt1 | contig 14384 bp, 9 predicted proteins | sample JV7_2_27_MG_FD_188633 | JGI IMG/M metagenome (GOLD analysis project Ga0255055, IMG submission 188633) | Seawater microbial communities from Jervis Inlet, British Columbia, Canada - JV7_2_27 | ecosystem: Environmental > Aquatic > Marine > Inlet | place: Canada: British Columbia | collected...
ACGATGCACGGTCGCTCAAGTACGACGTGCACGATCCCAACCCATTCCCCTTCGAAGGCTACACAGCGACCATGCGGGTGAACGACCTGGGCGGAGGAAGCAGCGAGTTGGTGTGGTCTGCGGAGTACACTGCGACGGGGATGTCCGATCAGGAGGTCGCGGACATGCTGGACGGGCTGTTTCAGCAGGGCGTCGACGGACTCAGGAAGCTGACCGCGAGCGCCTGAGGGTCAGCCGTCCCTCAGTTGTCCGACTCCCAGTCCAGGTTGAGAGGCTCCTGCTCGGGGAACAGATCGAGCCGCGCCGCGCCCACCTCAGCGCGGAAGGCCGCGACATCCTCGGCGAAAACCCGGTTCACGTCCTGGAGGACCTCGGCGAGCTTTGCCTCGGCCTGTGCCCAGTAGAGCCTCTGTGACTCGGTCGGAGAGTCCCACGACGACCCGAGCGATCCGTAGGCCGACCGGAGCAGGCGCTGCACGGCGTCGGGATCGCCGCGGATGCCCTGGACATCGCTGTCGCCCGCGAAGCGCTTCTCCAGCTCGTCGAGTTCTTCCTCGAGTTCCTTGCCCGACTCCTTCAATGCCTCCGAAACGCTGTCGTCCTTTGACTCGACGTGCTCCAGGACCTTCTCGACCGCGTCGCGCGCCTCGCGGATGCGGTCCAGCGCCTCGCTCGCCACTTCGAGCCGCTGCTGCGCCTGTAGCTGGAACGCCAGCTTCTCCTCACGCTCAGCCGTAGTGATTTCATAGCGCGGGTCGGCGATTACGTCTACGGTGGCGCTTGCCTCATCGTAGCCGTGGTTCACCGTAATCGTGTAGCTGCCTGGTAGTGCGTAGGGACCCGAAGGCAGGAACGCATCCTCTTCGTCGTCGCTCTTGGGCCGGCGATAGCCGTCGCGCCGCAGATTCCAGGTCGTGCGGTTGATGCCGCTCTCGGCGGGTCCCTCGTAGCGGCGGATCGTCGCGCCAGTAGCGTCTGCTACCTCGACAGTGACGCTGTCCTCTGCTTCGGCTTCAGCGATGAAGTATGTGAGCAGCGCGCCGTAGGGCCGGTTCTCCCCGAGGAACATCGCATCGCCGGTGAAGCGTATGCCGGGAACCTGTGCCACCCGGTACTGGATCGTTGGGGGAACGTCGAACAGGTGTAGCGGCTGCTCGACGATGGAGGGATCGCTCGCCACTGCTCTGAGTGGGCGGACGTCATCCAGCACGTATGCCGCGCGGCCGTGAGTGCCGACCACCAGGTCGTGATCCCGCGGGTGCACGACGAGAGCCCTGTGCGGGAACCTCCCTAGTCCGTGCTCCCAGCGGAACCAGCTCTCGCCGCCGTTCAATGACACGTACAGCCCATACTCGGTACCGAGGAAGAGCAGGTCGGGATTCACCGGGTCCTGCTCCACGACGTGCACGAAGTTGAAGTCTTCGATGTCGTCCGTGACGAGGCTGCTCCACGAGCGCCCGTAGTCGGTCGTCCTGTACACGTACGGCCGGTTGTTGGCCCGGCGATGGTCCTCGAACACCACGAACGCCGTACCGCCGTCGAACTTCGACGCCTCGATGTGCGGAACCCATGCGTTGTCCGGCACGCCTCGTATGCGGTCCGCGACGTTGCTCCAGGTGGCGCCGCCGTCGCGCGTGACCTGCACGTTGCCGTCGTCGGTGCCCACCCAGATCACGCCCTGCTCGACCGGGCTCGGTGCGATCGTGATGATCGTCGTGTGGTTCTCCGCGCCGGTCACGTCGTATGTGAGCCCGCCGCTGTCGATCTGCTTCTGCTTCTCGGGGTCGTTGGTGGTGAGGTCGGGGCTGATGATGGTCCAGCTGTGCCCCATGTCCGTGCTCCTGTGCACGAACTGGCTGCCGTAGTACACCGCGCCGTCGAAGGGGTCGATCGCGATGGCCGCGTTCCAGTGGAACCGCAGGCGCGCTCCGTCCGGATGGGCCGGCCGGATCATCTTGCGCTCGCCCGTCTCCTTGTCGAACCGGAACAGGTAGCCGCCTTGCGACATCGCGTAGCCGTAACGCGGATGGTTCGGGTCGCTCAGCGTTGCGAAGCCGTCGCCGAAGCCGACCTCCTTCCAGTGGTAGAACCGAATGCCGCCGTTCTCCCACACGACGCTCGGCCCCTGCCAGGAGCCGTTGTCCTGCAGGCCGCCGTAGACGTTGTAGGGCGTCTCCATGTCCACGTTGATGTGGTAGAACTGGGCCAGCGGGAGGTTCTGCACGAAGCGCCACTCGTAACCGCGGTCGCGCGATATGTACACACCGCCGTCGTTGCCGTCGATGATGTGGCGCCCGTCCAGCGGGTTGATCCAGAAGGCGTGGTGGTCCACGTGCACTTCGCGGAACGGCAGCAGCGTCTCGAACGACTTGCCGCCGTCCTGGCTCACGTCGACCACACCGGCCACGTTGTAGACCCGGTTCTCGTTCTCCGGGTCCACCCTCAACTGGGCGTAGTAGAAAGGCCGGTTGGCGATCCCGCGTTCCCGATTCACCGTCTCGAAGCTGTGGCCGCCGTCGTCCGAGCGGAGCAACTCGCTCGTGTCGGCCTCCACCAGCGCATACACGATATTGGGGTCGCTGCGTGAGATGGCGAGCCCGATGCGCCCGATGTCGCCGTCCGGAAGCCCGTCGTCAGACGCCAGCTGTTTCCAGTTGACCCCGCCGTCCCAGGTGACGTAGAGACCGCTCCCCGGGCCGCCCGACTCGAAGAACCACGGCCAGCGGCGGTGCTCCCACATGGCAGCAAAGAGCTTGTCGGGGTTGACCGGGTCCATTACGAGGTCGGCCACTCCGGTCCGCTCGTCGACGTAGAGGACCTTGGCCCACGTCTCTCCACCGTCGGTCGTCTTGTACACGCCGCGGTCGGGACCCTCTCCCCAGGTGTTGCCGAGCGCCGCCACGTAGGCAACCAGTGGGTTGCTCGGGTGCAGGACGATCTCGGAGATGGCGCCCGTGTTGGCCAGTCCGACGTGCTGCCAGGTCTTGCCGGCATCCAGCGACTTGTACACTCCCGTGCCGGATCCTGCGCTGTTGCGGCGACCCTTCTCGCCGGTGCCGACCCACACCACGTCCGGCGCCGCCTGGAACACCGACACCGCGCCGATCGACGAGGCCGGGTGGTCGTCCATGAGCGGATTCCACGTGACGCCGCCGTCCACCGACCTCCACAGCCCGCCTGTCGCCGCTCCGACGTAGATGATGTTGGGATTCGCAGCGACCGCATCGATCGCCCCTATGCGACCGCTCATTCCGGCCGGACCGATGCTGCGGGCCTCCATGTTCTCGAAGATCGACGGCTCGACCTGCGCTGCGGCCGTGCTGCAGGCCGCCAGGGTGAGCACGAGGATGGATGTCGTGGTCTTCATCGAGCTGGTCTCCGGTAGAGCCGTGGGTACTTAAGCAAACCGGATGCCGAGGAGACGCAAGGTGTCGCCCTGGAGCAAAGTGTGGCCACCTGGCGCCGGTCGGTGCCCGGGCATAACATCCCGCGTATTCATTAATGCCTGTCCCTTTCGGAGTAGTCCCCGATGCGGCGATTCTCATCGATCCTGATGCCCATTGTGGTTGGCGCAGCGGCGCTCGGCCTCACGACAACCGACGCGGGCGCCCAGGCGGCGTACGACACGACGCTCTACAATGCGCTCTCCTGGCGCATGATCGGGCCCTACCGGGGCGGCCGATCGGTGGCGGCGGCCGGGCTGGTGAGCGATCCCATGGTCTACTACTTCGGCGGCACCGGCGGCGGCGTCTGGAAGACCGTGGACGCCGGGATGACGTGGCAGCCGATCTCCGACGAGACCGACATGGCAGGATCGATCGGGGCGATCGCCGTCGCGCCCTCGGATCCGAACGTAGTGTACGTGGGCACGGGAGAGGCCTGTCCCCGCGGCAACGTGTCGCCTGGGAACGGGATGTACGGGTCGACCGATGCCGGCAAGACGTGGAGGCACATCGGACTCCCCGAGGCGGGACAGGTGGGCGCCGTCGTGGTCCACCCACGCGACGAGGACCTCGTCTACGTCGCTGCGCTGGGACACATCTTCGGCCCCAACGAGGAGCGCGGGGTGTACCGCTCCAGGGACGGCGGGGCCACCTGGGAGCTGATCCTCCATCGGGATGAGAACACAGGGGCCATCGACCTGATCATGGACCCCACCAACCCGCGCATCCTCTACGCCGCACTGTGGCAGGTGCGCCGCCTGCCGCACGGCATGGAGAGCGGCGGACCGGGAAGCGGGATCTTCAAGTCGACCGACGGCGGTGACACGTGGACCGAGATCACGCGCAACGAGGGGCTTCCCGAGGGCACTATCGGCCGGGTGGGCATCGCCGTGTCGGCTGCCAATCCGGACCGGGTCTGGGCCATGGTGGAGGCCGACGAGGGTGGGGTGTTCCGCTCCGACGACGCGGGCGAGACGTGGAGCCGCCTGAACAGCGACCGGAAGCTGCGCCAGCGCGCCTGGTACTACACGCACATCTACGCGGATCCCGCGAACGAAGAGACGGTCTACGTATTGAACGTCGGCTTCTTCAAGTCGGCTGACGGCGGCAAGACCTTCGACACGCGCATCAGCGTGCCGCACGGCGACAACCACGATCTTTGGATCGCGCCGGACGACCCGAACCGCATGATCAACGCCAACGACGGCGGCGCCAACGTGAGCTTCAACGGCGGCGAGAGCTGGACCCGGCAGGACAACCAGCCGACCGCGCAGATGTATCACGTGACAACCACGATGGATTTTCCATACAAGGTGTGCGGCGCACAGCAGGACAACAGCACGATGTGCATCGCCAGTCGCACCTCCGGATTCGGGATCACGCAGCAGGACTGGCACAGGGTGGCCGGCGGGGAGAGCGGATACATAGCGGTGCGGCCGGACGACACCAACATCTCGTACGGCGGATCCTACGGGGGGTACCTGACCAGGCTGGACCGCAGCACGGGCCAGAACCGCAGCATCGCGTTATGGCCGGACAACCCGATGGGGTGGGGAGCGGACAGTCTCAAGTACCGCTTCCAGTGGACCTTCCCGATAGTGCTCTCACCGTTCGACCCCGACGTGATGTACGTGACGTCGCAGCACGTACACCGAACCAACGATGAGGGGCAGACGTGGGAGACGGTTAGCCCGGACCTCACCCGCAACGACAAGAGCCGCCAGGGGCCGTCCGGTGGCCCGATCACGAAGGACAACACGAGTGTGGAGTATTACGGTACGGTATTCGCGCTCGTGCCGTCCGCGCACGACCCCAACGTGATCTGGGCGGGGAGCGATGACGGACTGGTGCACGTGACGCGGGACGGTGGGCAGACCTGGGACGACATCACACCTCGCACGCGCGACCTTCCCGAATGGGCGCTCATCAGCATCATCGAGGAGTCGTCGCACCGGCCGGGCACGGCGTATGTGGCCGCGACGCGTTACAAGCAGGACGACTTCAGGCCCTACATCTTCAAGACCACCGACTACGGGAGCTCGTGGCGCAAGATCGTCGAGGGGATCCCGGAGACTCACTTCATTCGGGTGGTGCGCGAGGATCCCGAGCGAGAGGGACTGCTGTACGCGGCGGGCGAGTTCGGCGTGTACGTGTCGTTCGATGCCGGCGCCCACTGGCAATCGCTGCAGCTCGACCTGCCTCTGACACCTATTCACGACATGGTGGTCAAGGACAACGATCTCGTGATCGGGACCCACGGGCGCAGCTTCTACATCCTCGACGACCTGACACCGCTACACGAGCTGAGCGACGAAATGGCGTCGTCAGCGCACTACCTGTTCACGCCGCGCGACGCCTATCGGATGCGCGGATTCGGGGGGCGCAGCTTCCCCGGTGTGGCGGCCAATCCGCAGAACGGCGTGTGGGCGCACTTCTATCTCGCCGAGGAGCCCGCGGAGAACCAGGAGGTAGTGCTCGAGTTCCTCGAGATGGATGGGGACGGGATCAAGAGATACTCCACCACGTCCGAAGAGAGCGGGGAGGAGCTCGAGGCCGAGGCCGGGATGAACCGCTTCGTGTGGAACACGCGCTTCCCCGACGCCACCGGATTCGACGGGATGATAATGTGGGCCGGATCGACCGGCGGTCCACGCGCCCTGCCGGGCGAGTACCAGGTACGGCTCACGGTGGGCGACTGGTCCGATACGCACACGTTCCGCCTGTTGCCCGACCCGCGTGTCGAGGTGAGCCAGGCCGACCTGGAGGAGCAGTTCGATTTCCTGATCCGCATCCGCAACCGCGTGAGCGAGGCGAACGAGGCGGTGGAGCAGATTCGCGACATCAAGAAGCAGCTCGAGGGAGTGACGGAGCGTGCCAAGGGCCACTCCGACGCCGACACCATCGCCGCGGTCTCGAAGGACATCATGAAGCGCCTCGGCGAAGTCGAGGCGGAGATCTACCAGGTCAAGAACCGCAGCAACCAGGACCCGCTCAATTACCCGATCAGGTTGAACAACAAGATCGCCGCGCTCACGGGTGTGGTGTCGAGCGCCGACGCCAAGCCCACCGATCAGTCGTACGCGGTGTACGAGGCGCTCTCGGCCCAGCTCCAAGCGCAGCTGGACCTGTTGGACGCCATCGTGGCGAACGAGATTCCGGCGTTCAACGATTTCGTGCGGGAGCGGGACATCCCGGCGGTTCTACTGCGTGAGGACGATGAGAAGCCGGTCGGCATGGGGCGGCCGTAGGAGAAGTTGACGAGATGCTGCGTCCGAGGCGGGGTCCGGCGCGGGGTCGGCTCACACACTGGGCAGTAGCTGCGGGGCTAACGGCGTCCGTTGCTGTCTCGGAGCCCGCCCCTTGCCAGGACGTGGAGCCCAGGTTCCTGACCCCGGCGCCGGTCGGGATGAACGGCGCCGGGGTCGGCTACACCTTTTCCACGGGCGCGGTCCTACTCGACAAGACAATTCCGGTAGAGAACCTGGACGGGGACATCCACACGATCTCTGGGGCCCTCGCCCGGTTCTTCGGTCTGTTCGGGATGATGAGCCGGGCAGACCTGATCGTCCCCTTTGCCACCGGTGACTGGACTGGCGAACTAGGAGGAGTCGACACCAGCAGGACGGTGACGGGCTTCGGCGACCCCATAGTGCGTGCGGCTGTCTTCTTCGTGGGCGCACCGGCGCTCTCGGGTGCCGAGTTCATGCACTACGATGCGAAGACGGTCGCCGGGCTGTCACTCCGAGTGCGGATTCCGCTCGGCCAGTACGATCCCAGCAAGCTCATCAATCTGGGAAGCAACCGCTGGATGCTGAGTCCCCGCCTCGGCATGGCGCATCGCGCGGGGCGCTTCATCTTGGAGCTGTATAGCAGCCTGTGGTTCTTCACCGACAACACAGACTTCCTGAACGGGAATACCCAGAGCCAGGAGCCTATCCTGGCCCTGCAAGCGCACGTTACGTACCGCTTCCGACGCGGTTTCTGGCTCGCCGTGTCGACGCGCCAGAGCTTCGGTGGAGCGACCGGTATCAACGGGGCCGAGGAGACGAATCCGGAATCCAACAACAGGGTGGGCGTTACCCTGGCGATTCCGCTTAGGCATCAAGTGCTCAAGTTCGCGTTCACGACGGGCCTCAGTACCACCACGGGCAACGACTACAACTCGTTCTACGTCCTGTGGCAGTACGCGTGGGGTGGAGGTCTCTAGGAGGTTTGGAAACGGAGCCGGCCCTGGCTAAGCTTCTCTATCGGTCTCACGGCGAGCTAAACCATGAATGACGATCAGGTTTTCGATCAGGTAGAGGCGCTGTTTCGTACGCAGATCAACCCGGCGGTGGATCAACACGGCGGCCGGGTGGACCTGATAGATGTGGAGGACGGTGTCGTAATCGTCCGGATGATGGGTGGGTGCCAGGGCTGCGGCATGGCCGACGTCACGCTGCGGCAGGGCATCGAGGCCGCTCTCAAGCGGTCGATTCCCGAGGTGCAGGGAATAAGGGACATCACCGACCACTCGGCCGGCACGGACCCCTACATCTCCGCTTCCTCAAAGTGAAGGTGAGGCGGTGGGCCTGAGCCCGCCGCCGCGCCTTGCCCCAAGTTGACCATGTCAAACGGCCGCCCTCCCCGGCTGCTCCTCATCCTCCCCACAACTACCTACCGCGCCGGCGCATTCGTGGAGGCGGCTGATCGCCTCGGCGTGGAGATCACCGTGGCGTCCGAGAAAGACAGCGCGTTCTCGGAGCGCGAAACGGAGGGGCTGCTCACATTCGACTTCCGTGACGCGAAAGTCGTGGCGGGCGCGGTCCAGGCCTTTGCGGCGCGTCATCCGGTCGATGCCGTGTTCGGCGTGGACGACGACACCGCCGTAGCCGCGGTGGTGGCCGCGCAGGCGCTGGAACTACCGCACAATCCGATGACCGCGGTCGAAGCGGCACGCGACAAGCACAGGCAGCGTGAGATGCTCCAGGCTGCCGGCGTGCCCGTGCCGCGGTTCGCCCTCCACCGGGTGGACGAGGATCCGTCGCGGCTCGCGGCGTCGGTCGAGTACCCCTGCGTGCTCAAGCCTCTGGATCTCTCGGCCAGTCGCGGAGTCATCCGCGCCAACGATCCCGCCGAGTTCGTTGCTGCCCACTCCCGTTTGCTGGCCATCCTCGAAGCACCCGACGTGGTGGAGCAGGGACGGGTGCGCGACCGATTCCTGGTGGAGCAATTCGTCCCGGGACCAGAGCTGGCCCTCGAGGGGCTGCTCGTGGAGGGGGAGCTCCACATCCTGGCCCTGTTCGACAAGCCCGATCGTCTGGACGGGCCGTACTTCGAGGAGACGATCTACGTGACGCCGTCGCGCGCGCCGAAGGTTGTGCAGGACGCGCTGGTCCAGTGCGCGGCGTCGGCGGCACGGGCGCTGGGGCTGGAGCGCGGGCCCGTGCACGCCGAGTTGCGGTTCAACGAGAACGGTCCGTGGCTCATCGAGCTGGCCGCACGGCCCATCGGGGGCAAGTGTGGCCAGGTGCTCCGGTTCGGGGCTGACGGCGCGATCTCGCTGGAGCAGCTCGTGCTGGGACACGCGCTGGGGCTGATGGAGGACGTCCCGCCCCGGGAGGACGAGGCGGCGGGCGTCATGATGGTGCCCATACCGCGGGCGGGCGTGCTGCGTGAAGTGAAAGGCGTCGACCGCGCACACAGCGCCTGCGGGGTAACCGATGTCATCATCACGGTTCACCCCGGCCAGGAGCTGGCCACCCTGCCTGAGGAGTCCCGCTACCTCGGGTTCATCTTCGCCCGGGGGGAGCGGCCCGAGGTCGTCGAGAAGGCGCTGCGGATCGGGCACCGGAAACTCGAAGTCGTGTTCGACTGACGCGGCGGCTCCGACGTCATCCCCAAGAAACTGGCATAGTCCAAAACTCCAGCCGGCCTACGCACGTAGGGGTCGTGGACCCACTCTCGGTCATTCAAGGAGCAGGCGTATGACTCCAGATTTCATCGAGGGCCTCATCGCGGTGGTCGGTCTCGTCAGTATCGGGGGCGTGTTCCTCCTCGGCATGAAGCTGCGGTACAGCCATAAAGAGAAGATGCGCGTGGGCGAAGGCGGGTCGGCAGAGGACACGCAGCGCCTGGAGGAAGAGGTGGCGACGCTGCGCGACGAGGTCCATGGTATGCGCGAGGGCTTCGCCGAGCTATACGAGCGCGTCGAGTTCGCCGAGCGGTTGCTGACCAAGGGAAGGACCGATGGCAGCTCGTAACACATTCTAGAACAACGGCTTACTGAGCCCTCAATTCAACGCCGCAACGGCGGGGGCCGCGGCCCGATTCCCCAGGCTGAAGAAGCGAGGGGCGGATCCCGCGGGGTCCACCCTTCTCGCAGGACGGCCGCCACGCAATAGCCGGTCGGAAGCCCCAATGGCTATCTTCGCTCCGTGCTCACCGCCCTCATACTCCTCTTGTTGGTGCCGTCGGGTGCGGAATCGATCGTCTACCACGGGCGGCAGGGCCAGCTCGCGGTGGCGCCGCCGCGCCTCGAGGCAAGGGCCCTCATTGATGGCGTTCTCGACGAGGAAGTCTGGGCGCGCGCCGCGGTTCTGACGGGATTCTCCCAGTACCAGCCGATAGACGGTCTCCCCGCCTCGGATTCGACCGAGGTGTTGGTTTGGTACGCTCCCAAAGGGATCTACTTCGGCATCCGCGCCTTCGAGTCGCACGGCGTGGTGAACGCGACGCTCGCAGACCGCGACCGGATCGACAACGACGACTACGTCCAGGTCCTGCTCGACACATTCAACGACCGGCGCCGGGCGCACGTGTTCGGCGTAAATCCCTTCGGTGTGCAGGCGGACGGAATCCGCAGCGAGGGTGGCGGCGGGTCGGCGGGCGGCCCCGGTGCGGGTGGCACGTTCGAGAACGTGGATCTCAACCCCGATTATCGGTACGAGTCCAAAGGCCGCCTCACCGACTACGGGTACGAGGTAGAGGTATTCGTGCCGTTCAAGAGCCTCAGCTTTCAGACCGCCGATCCGCAGACCTGGTCGATCAACGTGATCCGAAAGGTCCAGCACTCGGGCTACCAGAACACGTGGACCCCGGTGCGGCGGGCGAACGCTTCGTTCCTCGCACAATCCGGGACGTTGCAGGACCTGACCGGCCTGCGGCGCGGGCTGGTGATGGACGTGAACCCGTTCGCCACCGGCAAGGCCCTGGGAGCGGAAGGGCTGCGCGGGTGGGAGTACGACGTGAAGCCGGAGGTGGGCGCGAACGCGCGGTGGGGCATAACCCAGAGCCTGACGCTGGCCGCCACCGTGAATCCCGACTTCTCACAGGTCGAGGCCGACGTCGGCCAGGTGACCGTCAACGAGCGCTTCGCCGTGTTCTTTCCGGAAAAACGCCCGTTCTTCCTGGAGGGAATCGAGCAGTTCGACACGCCGAACCGGCTCATCTACACTCGCCGCATCGTAAATCCGGTGGGTGGTGGCAAGCTGACCGGCAAGATGGGACGCACCAACATCGGCTTTCTGTCGGCGGTCGACGACCGCCTCATGTCATCGTCGGAGGACGAGCACCCGTGGTTCAACCTGCTGCGCCTGCGCTACGACGTGGGCGATAATTCCACGATCGGAGGGACCTACACCGACCGGATCGAGGGCAGCAGGAACTTCAACCGAGTCGCGTCGGTCGATACGCGGTTGGTGTTCGCCAAGCTCTACTACGTCCAGGCCCAGGTGGCGCAGAGCGTGACACGGGTGGCGGGCGCTACCGTGAGCGGCCCGCTGTGGGAGGTCGTGGCCGACCGGACAGGGCGCAACTGGGGTTTCCGCTACAGTGTAAAGGGAGTACACCCCGAGTTCGTCACGCGCAGCGGCTTCGTGAACCGCACGGGGATCGTGCAGCCTTCGTTCACGAACCGTCTCACGGCCTACGGCGCGCCGGGAAACCTGCTCGAGAACTTCAACACCTTCATCCGGCTGAACGGCGTGTGGAAGTACCACGACTTCTTCGATCTCGAGAGCCCGCTGGAAACGGTTGTCTCCGCCAGGAACTCGTTCACGCTGCGCGGCGGCTGGCGCCCTTCGATCACGCCCGCGTGGGAGACGGCTGCGTTCGATCCGTTCTTCTACCAGCAGTACTACGTCGAGACATCCTCCGGAGGGGTCACCGACACGATCCCGTTCGCCGTGCCGGATCGGGTGAACGACGTGTTCGCGCTGGGCGCCAGCATCGCGACGCCGGAGTTCCCCGGGTTCTCCGCAAGCGTCGGAGTGAACCTGGGTGGGGCGGTGGCCTACTTCGAGCCGCAGCGCGCGGATCACTGGGCCCTCAATGCGACGCTGAACTTCCGGCCCACCGACCAGCTGCGCGTGGAGCTCCGTTACGCGTACGACGCGCTGGACCGGGAGCGGGACGGGACCCGGCTGTCGACGGCGCACATCCCGCGTCTCAAGATCGAGTATCAGATTTCCCGGCCCATCTTCGTGCGGTTCGTAGGGCAGTACGTCTCACAGGAGCGAGACGACCTGCGCGACCCCGCGACCGACGACCCGATTCTGATTCAGAATCCGGAAACCGGGGAGTTGGCGCCGGCTGCCGGCTTTGCCATCAACGATCTCCGCGTGGATTGGCTGTTCTCGTATCGTCCCAATCCCGGGACCGTCATCTTCGTAGGGTACGGGGCGAGCCTAATCGAACCCGGCGGCTTCGGCTTCGCCGGCCTGGAGCGCGTACAGGACGGCTTCTTCGTGAAGGTGAGCTACTTGTTCCGGATGTAGCGGTGTGTATGGCGCCCGGAAGTCGCCCGGCCGTTACCTGAAGGTCACCCCTGCTCTGAGCGTGGCGTACCGCAGGCTGTTCGGCGTGTTCGTGAACACGTAGCGCGCATCCCCGAACAGGGCTGTCCGGCGGCCCATCATCACGAGGAGGCCGCCGCCCACCGGGAACGACACTCCCGATCCGAACTGGTGCGAGGTTGCGTAGCCGATCCCACCCATGAGGTACGGCGAGAGGCTCCTGGCCCCCGGGAACGGGTACCAAATCGCGTCCAGATACCCCGCGTAGATGTCCCCGCCACGCACCCCTGAGATGCCGATGGGGGCTCCCTGGTCGTCGGTTACGACCCTCGGTGAGACCCCGGCGAACTGGCTGTACTCGAAATAGGCGTCCACCAGCAGGCCGCGGGTGAGGCGGTATCGAACGGCCGCTCCCATCGTGAGGCCGGGCTTCCAGACATCCGTGACCGGATCGGGGCTGACCGGTACGGCGAGGCCGCTGTTGAAGAGCAGGCTGAAGCGCGAGCGGCGCCGGTCGGGAGCCTGCGCCTCGAGCATGCCGGCGGTCAGGCAACAGAATACGGCCGCGATGATCGCAGTTCTCACTATTCCTCCGCTGCCCCGGGGTGCGTTCACTATGCCCATATACAATGTAGGACGCGCCTGGTTCCACGCCATCAAGCTACCGAGTCCGCCTACGTGCCCCACCGACGCGGACGAACTAGGGGTCCGCCCGGCAGTTTCTTGACAGACCTCCTATCCCAACCGTAGTGTTCCCGATTCGCAAAGGAGGGATCACATGCGACACTCACGGCACGGACTCGCCCTGCTCACTGCCGGACTGCTCTTCGTCGCCTGCGGGGATTCCGCCGGGCCTGAAGAGGAGTTGCCACCCCGCCAGCTCTCGGGCACGACAACGGTCCCGCAGGCGATGGCGTCGGCACCGGTGGTGATCGGGCACGCCGAATGGCTCATCAGCGTGAACGGAGCCGAGATCACGAACATCGACGCCGTGGGCTCGAGTCCCTACAGCGTGAGCGACGCTGTCACCGTGCCGGGGGGATCGACGTCGCGGCCCTACACGTATACGCTGCCCGACGATCGCGACGACTTCGGCGTCGTATTGCTGGCGTGGATTGACGAGAACCAGAACGGTCTCCTTGACTTTCCCGACGAGGCCGCCCGAGTGCCTGTCAAGGAAATCGATGGCGTCGACACCCCGATCACTGACTGGGCTGCATTGTGTAGCCCGGCCGATAACCCTCCGAGGGAGTGCGACTACGTGGCCTTCAACCCTCTGGGCAACTTCGGGCGCCTCCAGGTGGTGGGCGCAAGTGGCTTCAACTTCAGCTTCTAGTCGGTCAAGAGAGGGGACTGGAAAGCGGGGCTGGCGCGACCGGGACGCCTCCTCTCTCACCACCCGCGGCTGGGTTGACCCTCTGACTGGCCCCCGGTATGTTCCGTCCCTGCCGGAGGTTACGCCTCCCCAGGCCCTGGTGGTGGAATCTGGTAGACACGCTGTCTTGAGGGGGCAGTGGCGCGAGCCGTCCCGGTTCGAATCCGGGCCAGGGCACTACAGGCCACCGTAGCTCAGAGGTAGAGCTCTCGATTCGTAATCGAGTGGTCGTCGGTTCGATTCCGACCGGTGGCTCTCAAACCCTTACATTTCGAGGTGTTACTGACGGGCCGAAATGCCCGCTTTTTCGTGCTTTCCCGTTGGGGGAACCCCCCTGGTCAGCTCACGTGCCCGAAGCTACGTTCGCGTCCACGCTGGTCGACCGCCGCTGTCGACGCTGGTGCCGGCGACGATACAGGAGCGTGCGTGGAGCTCGCCGGTCTGGTACACGCCGCCATCGAACGACTGACACTTGGCACTGGGCCACATGAGCCCTACCGTCCAAGGAGACGATCAATGAGCAAGCAGAACAGCAAAGGTAGGACAACGATGATGGGTGCAAGAGAGTCCCGTTCTACGCGCTACACTGAGGTTCTTCTCGTCGTCGCAGTCACGGCCCTTCTCGGGGCCACCCCGGTGTTCGGGCAGGACCCTGACCCCCAAGGGGAGGCTGCGGCTCTGGCGAAGCAGGTCCAGAACCCGCTTGCGAATCTGATCACCCTCCCGGTGCAGGCGAACCACAACATCGGTGTTGGGGAGTTCGACCGTAAGATGACCAACTGGAACGTCCAG
>Ga0255055_10002018_pt1 | contig 14384 bp, 16 predicted proteins | sample JV7_2_27_MG_FD_188633 | JGI IMG/M metagenome (GOLD analysis project Ga0255055, IMG submission 188633) | Seawater microbial communities from Jervis Inlet, British Columbia, Canada - JV7_2_27 | ecosystem: Environmental > Aquatic > Marine > Inlet | place: Canada: British Columbia | collected...
TCGGCAAACAAAATGCATTCTGCCAGAAGGGCCGCGGTTCCTTCTACAGCGCCGAAATATACGCAACCCTGGCCTAATGCTGCTTCAAGCACCGGGCGCGAGCGACGTCCTTTTCCTATCATACCCCTCAGGCCACGTTCGATGAGCATGGGAGTGAAGAGATCCATGCGGCTGGCGGTAGTCGGTCCTGCAGAGCCGATAACCCTGCCTGGCGGTGCAGGTGTGGGACCTACGTAGAAAAGGATCTGCCCTTTTGGCTCAAACGGCAAGGCTTTGCCCTGCTGAGCCGCCTGCCACATCCGCTGGTGAGCGGCATCCCGAGCGGTGTAAACAACACCGGTAATAGAGACACAATCTCCGGTACGCAGACGCCTCAATGTCTTTAGGGTAATCGGCGTCTTGATAGCAATGGGCCCTTTGCCAGTCACAGTATCACCTCCTTTCCCCTATGAGAGTGGCAGTCGACATTCACCGCCACCGGAAAGCTGGCGATGTGTGTGGCGCTCGATTCGATATGCACCCCGAGGGTTGTCACACGACCACCGAATCCGGCCGGACCGATCCCAAGACTGTCTATTCTTTCGGTAAGTTCCTGCTCGATGGCATCCAAAGCCATATCCGGATTGGGGTGACCAACTGGCCACAGTAAAGCCTTTTGCGCCAGAAGGGCGGCCTGGGCGAAAGGTCCTCCCATTCCGACACCGATAACGAACGGCGGACTGGCATTCGGTCCGGCTTTGTCGGCAACCGCGATGATGAAATCTTTTGCCGCCTCCAGCCCTTCCGCAGGTGTAATCATACGCAAGGCACTTACATTGTCGCACCCGGCGCCTTTAATCAGAAGACTGATCTTCATCCGGTCGCCGGAAACAATGTCGGTGTTGATTACAGCAGGTGTGTTGTCCCCCGTGTTTACACGTTCAACAGGGCTGAGCACCAGAGACTTGCGCAGGTAACCGTCGCGGTATCCCTGCCGGACTCCCTCGTTCAACGCCGCTGATAGGAGGCCACCAACGATGTGCACATCCTGGCCAAGCTCCACAAACAGTACGGCATATCCCGTATCCTGGCAGAAGGGCAGGCGCCGATCCTTCGCGACCTCGGCGTTGCGTATCAACTGCCGCAGCACTTCACGGCCGACTTCCGATTCCTCCCGGTCCAAAGCCCGGTGATAGGCCGCAACTGTATCGGGCCGGATTTCGATATTGGCATCAATGCATAGCTTTCTGATGGTTGCGACAATTTCGTCAACGCGTATCTGACGCATCATTGCCCTTCATGTTGATTTCAGGTTCAGCCTGGAATATCCTCAACCCAATGGTGCCGCTCATCGCAACCGATCCCAATGACAAAAAAGCTAAGCCCCATCCAAGCGTTCCACTGCCGACAAGGTCCAATACTGCCCCCACGCTGAGGGGTGCGATAAATCCCATAGACAGTCCAAAAAATGAATACATTGCCATGGTCCTGCCGGTTTCTTCTGTTTTGGAAGTGGATACTAAACCGGCGGTTAAAGAACCGCTGTCCGTCATTATTCCGATCCAATACACAAAGCATAATCCGGCCACGATTACAAACGGCAACCCGACGCAGAACCCGATGATACTGCCCACAATACCGGAACCCAGCATAATTACCGTGATAAACCGCCGTCGATCCCAGTACAGGGCTCCTTCGTTACCTATAATACTTGCCGGTACGCCTGCTAAAAGAATCAAGGTTGCCAGATTTTGGATATTCATTTGAATATTTATCGGTGGGGTGAGACGTAAACTGTAAAACATAAACGCTACCATCCAGGAACGAAATCCAAAAAGCTCCCAGCAATGAGCGGCATATCCGAGCATATAGCCAATCGCTGATCGATTTCGCAACGCCGGCCGGAAATCCATAAAAGATGCCCGCATTTGTTGATCGGATATCAGCTTTTTTTGCGGCTTTACTGACAGTGCAAACGTAACAACACCGGCAGCCGGTCCCAATCCCATAAATATTGCCGCCCAACGCCAGCCGAACTCACTGGTCAGCCAGCCGGCTATAAATACCGACAAGGCGGTTCCGATACCCATGGAAGCCGTGTAAAATGATATGGCCCGACTCTGGGCTGTTCCGGTGATTCGATCGCTCAGTGCTTTCAACCCGGGCATGTATGTACCGGCCAAGCTAATACCGGCTAAAAAGCGAAAGGCCGCCGCTGTCCAGGTGCCCCGGGCCAGTAAACCGAAACCAAGCATGGAGATCGCGCCCAATCCCGCGGAGATTAGATAAACTTTACGCGTGTCCACGCGGTCTGTTAAGCTCACTAAAATCGGTACGGACGCGGCATATCCCCCGAAATAAATGCCGCTGATCCATCCGGCCGCCGTATTGGTGAGCCCCCATTCAGCCTGGAAACCGGGCAAAAGAGCGGGAAAATACATGCTAGCCGTTACGGAAAAAATCTCAGCAAAACAAACGCTCAGGATTAAGTAGTTCATCGATATCGGGTTCAGGGCTTCGGGTTTAAGAGTTCACGGGTTCAGATTTTTTCAGTTCAAGGCATTGCCATCAAGGCAATCCTGACGGGTGGACTTTGAATCCATAAATCGTTGCTTAATCATTTGCTAAAAGTTTGGATAATTCAATGACATCCCGTATTTGATCAAGCGATCGAACCTTTTCTATGATTTGTATCTGTCTGGGTTCAGGATAGACGGGTGAAATCAGATTTTGAAACTTAGCGATAAGCTCCTCCCATGAAAAGGGATTTTCCGGGTCCCCCTTCGGATAATCGATGTTGGCAGCGTATTGTTTTCCGGTTGTCGTCTCAATTTTTGCAACTGCCGCCCATTTTTTAGGAAAATCTTTTTCAATATCAGGGTCCTTGATACACCTTATTTTCGTCATCATCTTCTTGACCGCCGGTGAATGAAGGTTCGGTTGGGTGTATTCGTCCAGAGTTGCTTTTCCATACAAAATCGCCATCGCAGCACCAAACGGCATACTGAATTGCGCATCAACGATTGATTTCGGGTTGTATTTAATATCTTCCGGTTCCGCAACCAGTGCAAACCCCGCATTCAGTATACTCAGCGTAACATTTTCAATATCCGAATCAGATAAATCGTATTCACGCATTATTTGCAAGATAGCGTCAATGGGTCCTTGTTTGTACCGGCAGCAGGCATGGGATTTAATACTTGTCTTCATGACTTCATAAGGTTTACCCCAGTTGTTAAGTATTTTGGTGGGGTCCGATTTTGGGGAATACGAATGCAAAAAGCCGAATTTGCCCTCAATAATCGTTCCCGGTCCGGTAAAATGATTCTGGGCGAGCAGGGCTGCGATTATACCGCTGTGAGCGGCCCACCCGGGATGAAAGCGCTTGGTAAAGGCCCCATCTGATAAAAACTCCATGGAGCCGGCCGCCTGGCTGCCTGCAATTCCCAGTGCGTTTTGCATTGATTTTTGATCCAGTTTTAGAATTTTAGCGGCAGTGATTGCAGCGCCCATGGTTCCGCAGGTTCCGGTAGGGTGAAAGCCTTGCGCGTAGTGAGCTGAAGGGTCAAGGGCAATACCCAGCTTAATTGTTACTTCATAGCCGGCGGCAACAGCAGCAATGAATTCTTTTCCCGTGCATCCGGCGATATGGGCGGCGGCCAGAGCGGCAGTCATAATGGCCACAGCAGGATGAAGAGATGCTTCATTGACGACATCATCCAGTTCCAGAGAATGGGATGCGATGCCGTTTGCAAGTGCAGCATAGGGGGGGGTCGCCATGATATTGGTTCCAATAACGACGGCGCCGTCTTGTGTATTCTCTAAACTCGAAATAACACTCTGGATCGGCCGACTGGAGTCACTCAATGAGCCCCGAGCAGCAACGCCGATATAGTCAAGCAGGAGATACTGTACACGGTCAACGACCGTTTCGGGTAGTGAATCGTAGGTTAAATTGTGACATCTTTGGGTGATTTCTTGGGTAAGCTTCAAATTCATTCGTTTTTTCCTCGCGGTTTAATACTCTAATATAAAGGCTTCGTTTGGAGTGCCGAAGTATTGTAATGGCGTGCTAGTGTTGTGTCCCAGAAATAACTGTCAAAACTATTGCAGTTGAAAGGTTTTTGCGAGCGCCATTGAGCATTTTGGGATAAAGACGCCTGCTGTAGCGGGGCGTCAAAAATCAAAAGCTGTCTGAGTCCCGAATCCCGACACAGGCGGGACGAGGTCGAGTTCTTTTGATTTAGCCCCGCTACAGCTGGCGTCCCCAAAATGATCGCCGGTGGGAGCAAAAGGCTTTCAAACCGCTGCATGACTTTTTAAACTTATTCCTGGGACATAATACTAGTTAAGGCTATCGTTGCGGGTCACGCGTTCATTTTTCAACCCGCAACACGTAACACGCAACGCGCAACAGGCGCGCATCATTTAAATATCCGACTGGTACGCCGCAATCTCAATCAAATTTTGATCAGGATCTCGTATATAAACAGATGTAATTGGTCCGGTTGCACCGGTTCTCTCCAGGGGGCCTACAATAATTTCTACCCCGCAGCTTTGAAGATGTGCCATTACTTCAGACAACGGATGACCGGTTATAAAACAAATGTCACCGGATCCCGGTGTCGGCCGGGCGGCCCTGGGTTCAAATTTATTTCCGAGTTGATGGAAATTTATTTTTTGATCTCCGAATACTACCGCTTTTCGTCCCTGGCCGAAACTCTTTTCTTCCATACCCAATATCTTAACGTAAAAATCGCAGCTAACCTTAATGTCCCTGACGGTCAAAACCAGATGATCGAGTTTGTTAAGCTTCATTTTTTGTAATTCGCCCCTCTTTGGCCATGGCAATAAAATCAGCTACATTGATTTCTTTGGGACAGACAAACGAGCATGCCTGCGATGAATGACAGCGATAGATACCCTGATCACTGTATAGGATTTTTAGGCGTTCCTGTTTTTCCAGCTCGCGGGGATCCATCACCCGCACAATAGTGGAAAGCATTGCATTGGGCCCTAAAAATTTATTGTGACTACTGATGCACGCCGCGGAACAGCAAAAGCAATTGATGCAACGGGTGGCGTTGACATAACGCTCCAGTACTTGAGGTGAGATGGAATACACTTTGCCTCCGGAATGGAAATCGATTGGTTGGATGATATAGGGTTTGACCCGGTCGACACGTTTATAGGCCTCTGTTGTATCTATTACCAAATCTCGGATAACCGGGGCGATATTCAAAGGCTTTATCTCGAAGGTTGTGGTATTAAACTCGTGAACAGCGTTTTCAACAAGGAGCTCACAGGCAAGAAGGGGTTTTCCGTTGATGATAACCGAACAGGTCCCGCATTGACCGTGCTCGCAGGATGAGCTCCATGCGAGGGTGGGGTCTTGGGTATCATTTAATTTGCGAAAGAGATCGACGAATCGAAGAATTCGCCCCGCCTCAAATTGATACACTTGAATCCCGGCGCGCTCTGTTTCCGGATCAAATCGGTGAATCTTCAAGGTCAGGTTGTACGTTTGCTTTTGGTCCATTAATGTCTCGGTCCCAATTGTTTGAGGATAAAGAAAATGTTGCGAGGTACGCGCTCCGGGTTCCGGTTTTATCTCTTTTTGAACATCAACGCACAACATGTAATGCGGGACCCGAAACATCAGATATCTCAGGGGTCGGGGTAATTTTTTCACGACACGATGCCGGGTTGTTGCCTGCCAAGCCTAACAGCGGCAACTGCCTTCCAATTTTCCGCCGGCAGTTTACAACTTACACTCGAACAAGAACCGACTCCGTTTTTTGCCTATTTAGGCGGCAATAGCCCTTTGCCCATTAGAAACACCGGGGCGATCATCGTATCGTGAAAAAAATACCCCGACCCTTGAGATACTTTCCTCTTATGTTTTTCTTAATAAATACGTTCTATAATTCCAAATTTATCGGAATACTCCCCGCCTTCCTTGAAAATACTCATATCCACCTCCCGTCTGCCGATCTCCACCTCACCGAATTGGGTCATGGAGATTAAGGTGTGATAATTAAATGTGTCACTTCTCTCGGGAAAGTCCTCACGGAAATGCGCGCCTCGGGATTCTCTTCGATGCAAAGCAGCCTGTGTCGTGATCATGGATACGGTCAACAGATTATCCAGCTCCCAGCGTTGAACGAGCTCTTGATTCATGCGCAAGCTTTTGCTTGAAAGCGCGGTTCCGTCAGCACGTTTTTTTAGTTCGCCTATTGTTTCAATTGTTTTAAGCATTCCCTTTTCACTTCTGAAGATGCTCATATTTTCAGTCATCAATTTTCGCAAGCCATCACGAATTTGACCAATATTGTCACTGCCGCCGGCTTCCAGATATTGCGCAAATCGTGAAAGACTCAACTCGCCTTCCCCATGCGGTGATATATCCGGATCATTTTTAAGGTGTGCCAGCACATGTTGACCGGCGAATTTACCCATGGTTATTAACTCCAGTAAAGAGTTTGTCCCCAATCGATTAAACCCGTGAAAACTTGCAGCCGCGCACTCTCCCACGGCAAAAAGCCCCGGTATGGATTCCCGGGAATCTGTTTGCACTTGCCCGTCTTCGGTAGTGGGGATTCCTCCCATGTGGTAGTGATTACTCGGGTGAACGGGGCAAAGTGCTTCTTTGGGGTCAAGGTTGAGGTATTTTTTAAAGAATCCTGTGACTTCCGGAATTTGTTTTTTATGAACGGAATCCGGCAGATGTCGCAAGTCGATCCAAACATGCTCGACATTGTGATCCGGATTTAGAACACCCCGATTCTCACGTATTTCAGATGCCATGGCTCGCGCAACTAAATCTCGAGGAGCCAATTCTTTCATCTTGGGCGCGTAGCGTTCCATAAAAGGTTCCAGATTCTTATTTCTTAGAATCCCTCCCACCGACCGCAGTGTTTCACTGGCTAAAATACCCGGGCCTGCAATACCGGTGGGGTGAAACTGGACCGCTTCGGGATCCATCACCGGCATTCCACATTGGAGAATAAGAGCTAGGCCGTCGCCGGTGTTTTGGCGGCAATTGGTAGTGACTTTAAACACCTGGCCGCTCCCACCGGTCGCCAACACCGTAGCCTTGGATAGGATTCGAATAAATTCACCGCTAGACTGGTTGAAGACCAGGCTTCCTACGCATTGGTTTTTGTTGAAGATAAGCTCGGTTGCTATACTTTGATTGATAAAGAAATATTTCGTTTGAGCGTTTCTCCCCAGCAGGTATCCATTATGCCTTTTCCGGTTCGATCCGCTTCGAACACGGCGCGAAATGCTGAAGATTCTCCAAAGTTCAGGGTATGTCCGCCAAAGGTTCGTTTGCTCAGTCTCCCATCCGGGTCCCGGCTGAAATGCATTCCGCGGTTTTCCAGCCACAAGATCTCATTCCAAGCGTCTCCACAAATTTTTTTAACAACGTTTTGATCAGCGGTGCAATCGGAGCCTTTCCAGGTGTCGAAAATATGGAAAATGATTTTATCGGCCGGATCTCCCGGATCTACTGCTGCCAGACCACCCTGGGCAGTTGATGTATGGGATTTTTGGGGGTGGGCCCCTTTGGTCAAGGCAATCACCCGCGTTTCTGGCCTTTTTTCAAGAACCTGTGTCGCACATCGGAAACCTGCACCGCCGGCACCGATTATGAGTAGGTCGCAGTGGATAGTTGAATTAATTTGCAGCGATCTGTTCATTGATTCATTTCAAATTATTATAGTTGATGGAAATCCCAAATCCCTTCTATTAAGATTTCAGGTGTCAGGTGTCAGTATCTGGTTATTGGTCACTCAATTCTTAGGTTCAGAGGTTCTGGGTTCAGGGTTCAAGGGTTTTGGCCTCGAGTTGCTATCCTCTGTCCTTTGACCTAACTTCTGACCTGTTTCTGCTGTTATCTAACCTTTGAACTTTTGAACGCTGAACCAATGAACCAGGCAACTGAAACCTGACACCTGAAACCAAGAAATCGATATAGGTTTAAAGAACTATGATCAATTTGACCCCTATCCACCCGAATACGGCCAGGACAAAAATGACGAGAAATGAGAAACCGAATTGAAAAATCCTGGATGTAAGATAATCTTTGCTTATGGAAATAAGGCCATAGCCCGCATGATACAGCACAGCGATCACTAACGTGAGATCAACAAATTTAATAAAGATATTCTGCATGCGGGCTATAACGATATCGGCCTCGTGACCCACGCCAGGTTGCAGGTGCATAAACAAAAGATGGGCCGGAATCATAATCAGCAAATAGGCGCCTGAAATTCGTTGCAGCTTCCATGAAATGGCACCATCAATATTCCAGATTTTCGATGTGACCGCAACAACGAGGCAAAAACTAAGAGTTACGATGGTGAGCCAGTAAAAAATTATTGAAACGGACTGGTTCCCCATTACTATCAGCAAGGCTTGCAGGAGAACATAAGTAGCAGAAAGGCCGAACACCCAGCGAAGCATGGACCCATCGTTGCGAGCTCCGAAGATTTCAAATAAAACCAGCCGGCCACCGTTGAAAGCATGGAAGATAACCGGAACCGCCAGCAGCCACTCCAGAAGGGTGAAAAAGAAAAACCCGAAAATTTTCATTTTTGAATCATACCCAGCCGGTGTAGCCAGAAATGAAAGGGTGTATATGTGAACCAGGACATAAAATGTCAAAAGCACGCCCGTCACTCGATGCATCCAGGCTATGACAAAAGGCCATCCTCTTGTTTTGGCGTAATAAGACACTACCGGTATATGTTCCAGGGCTGGGAAAAAAGATCGTTTATACGATTTTTTTAAAATTTGAGAAATCATAATTCACGGGCTTGAGCATCCAAATAATCCACAAACCTCTGAAACGCAGTTTGAATATGTCCTTGAACCAGGTTTCCGAGATTGTTTATATCCGTATCTCTATTTTGGAAAAGGTCGAATATTGTTTGATGAACGGCCAACGATCCTTGCAGGTCTTCCTGATAGTATTGATAAGAAAGCCGATACCAGAGGCTATGCATGCGCAGGGTTTTCAAAATACTTATAAGAACATCATTGCCGGAGGCTTTTATAAAGATATCATGAAATTCAAGATGATTTTTCCAATATGTTTTGGTGTCGTTGTTTTCCACAGCCGTTTTCATTTTATCAAGTGCCTGGGATAGCCCTCCAAGAATCTGGTAGGTTACTTTGGGGTGGGCATCACGGGCGGCCAAACCTTCTAAAACCGCCCGGACCGGAAAATTATCTTGAATGTCTTTGCGAGAGACCTGTTTAACATAGGTTCCTTTCCGGGGAATGATAACCACCAGGCCCTTTTTCTCGAGGTCTCTGAAAGCTTCCCGAAGTGGGGACCGGCTGATGCCGAACTGGTTTTGCAACTCAGCTTCTATAAGTTGATCCCCGCCTTTGAGCACCCCTTCCAATATTGCTTCTGTCAGGATACGGGACACCTGTTCACCTAAAACATGGGGCCTGAATTCCAGATCTTTGATTTTACCGGTGAGTTTTTCGGTTACCATAGCAAGATAAAGGTGAAGGCATCTGTCACTTTAGCAAATCCACAGGTTCCGGACTTACCGTTTTGCCTGCGATGTGCTATCTTCGTCAAGCTCGGCGCTTGCATTTATCGAAAGCAGCCGAATCGGGTTATCACAAACTTGACCCCTTAAACCCTGAACCCCTGAACGGCTAAAAACTTTAGGTCTCATATAACTTGTGGATCGTGACAGCGCCTTGAGGAAATGCGTCTATACAAAGCATGCATAAGGTACATTCATCCTCGTTTTCTTCCACCACAACAGGTTGATTGTTCTCAACTGTAAATATGTTTACCGGGCATACCTGGACCCATTTTGCGGCATCAGACATATCCGTACATTTGCTTAGATCGATTTCCACTTTTATAAACTCACCCACAGTTAATGCCCTTTTTAAAAAATTGGAATTTAATTATTCGAATTTGTTTCGAATTTCGTGCTTCGGATTTCGTATTTTATCATTAGTGAAATGAGTCAATTTCTCTAAGTTCGATACTAATGATTTCCTGATAAATTTGTCAGGGCTAGTCAATCAATTCTGCCATTTTCACTACCCGCCTTGCCTGTTTCACCACCGGAGGATCTATAAATTTTCCATCCATCTGAATGGCTGCTGTGCCGGCGGCTTCGGCTTCATTAAAGGCCGCAATCACTTTATGTGCATATTCAATCTCTTTTTGAGTCGGAGAAAAAATTTTATTGCAGATATTCACCTGGTTGGGATGGATACAGAGCTTTCCTTGAAAACCGAACTGTTTGGCCCGTATCGCATCAGCCTCCAAGGCCTGCGGGTCTTTCAGATCGATCATAAACGGCGTATCCAGGGGGGGATCTATGCCGGCCGCCCGACAGGCAATCGTCAGCCTTGCGCGGGGATAGGCACTTTCCTCAGCCGTTTTGGTCATTCCTATTCCCATATCCTGTGCAAAATCGGCGGCCCCAAAAGCAACCGTAAAAAGTCTTTCAGGAATCGTTTTCTCAGAAGTGATTTGAAAAGCATTTTCGACACCCAAAGCAGACTCAATTAAGGCAATGAGGGAAACACTTCCTGGCGCTAAATCCTTTTTTGCCTCTGCTTCTGTCAATAGTCGATTGGCTTCTCGTATGTGTTCGGGTTGCTCGATTTTGGGTATGATAATACATGCAAGATCGTCCACCACCAATTCATCCAGGTCGTCACGGAAAAACTGGCTGTCCAATGCGTTTACCCTTACAAATACGCGGGGGGTTTTATGATCAAGAATCTTTTGGCGAACCACGGGCCGGGTTTCTGCTTTTACTGCATAGGGTACGGCATCTTCAAGATCGATAATCACAACATCGGCATCCGTATTGACGGCTTTATCCACCCGATCCGGTCGATTGCCGGGAACAAACAGGGCCGTGCGTATGAATTCGAATTTTTTCATCTCAGGTGTCGACCTCATTTCTTTTCATATCTAAAGCACTTCTTTTACAAGCGGTATGATATCTGAAAACGACGCCGCTACCCGGATGCCGGCCTTCTGAAACATTGCTATTTTACCTTTGGTTGTCCCCCTGTCTCCTTCGACAATGGTTGCGGCGTGACCAAACCGCACCCCCGGCATGTCGTCAACAAACCGCCCGGCGATAAACGCGATGATCGGCAGCGATATGTTTTCAGCCATAACGAATCCAGCGAGCTTTTCTTCGATAACGCCACCGGGTTCACAAAAAAGAACGACTGCCTCTGTCTCCGGATCCCTGTTGAATAGCGGAATTAAATCTAAAAAGTTTGACCCCACCACCGGATCCCCACCCACCCCGACACAGGTACTCTGGCCGATACCATGGGTGGTCAGCAGGTTGGCTATTTCGGTGGTCATCCCGCCACTTCTGGATGCGATTCCGACCGGCCCCGGCCGATACGCTTTTTTAACATCCTCAAGCGGGCCTCCGGCCATACCCAATTTTAAACGGTGAGGGGTGATGAAACCGAGGGTATTGGGTCCGATAACACGCGCGTTTTTTTCATACGCAACCTCTAGAAATTCAATGGTGTCCTTGCGCGGAACCCGCTCGGAGACCACCACCAAAAGCTTTATGCCATTGTCTAGGGCTTCCAGAACCGCGCCTTTCACCAAAGCAGGGGGAACGGAAATAACAGACGCATCTGCTGCATGTGCCTTCACTGCCCGGCGAACTGTATCGTAAACAGGAATTCCATGCACCTGCTGGCCGTGTTTCCCGGGGGTGACTCCGGCCACAACCCGGGTGCCATAATCCAGCATGTCTTTTGTAAAGGTCGTCGCCTCGCGGCCGGTTATCCCCTGTATAATTACCCGGTAATTTTGGTCAGCTAAAATTGCCACAACACTCCCTTTTTTAGAAAAGGATTGATTTCGATGTCAAATTTTAGGCACATTTTTCGGCATTTTCGACAGCTACTCGTGCCGCCTCATCAATGGATACCGAACGCTCACAATAGGGCACCCCATACTTGGACAATATCTTAAAGCCTTCCTCTTCCCATGCACCGGGTATACGGAAAACAGCAACCGTTTCGGAAGGTACTTTGCCGGCCTCAAGAATCCCTTTAAGTATGCCCCGCGCCACCAGATCAACCCGTGTGTTGCTGACCACATTCATAATGACGGCAACTTGGGTGACACCCGGTTTTGAAAGTATCAGGCGGGTAAGCTCTTTGACCTTTCGTACCGAAGGGTTTCCGCCTATTTCGCAATAGTTGGCCGGTTTACCCCCGTGTAATCTGACGGCATCAAAGGCCGTCAGCGAAGCGCCGCCGCCGCCGATAATCAACCCCAGGGTACCGTCGAACTCGATGACCCGTCCGGCAACCCCTCTATGGTCGAGTTGATCAACCGCAGACGCCTGGTGTTCGAATTCTGTTATTTTACGCGTGGCTTCGAACCGGCTCTCATCATCTTGGATTTGCACCAGGTCCGTGTGCCGAAATACGGCGTCATCATCAATTTCGAGGTGGCAGTCCAGGGCAATCAGGCGGCCGTCTGGTGTCAAAGCCAGGGGGTTTATTTCTGCCAGGGTCGCATCGAAATCCAGAAATACGTCGGCCAGCCTGGACAAAATGTTCCCCAGGCCGAGCAGCAGACTACCCGAAATCCCCGCTTCAGAAATGATTTCGCGGGCGCGGTATTGGGGGAGTCTTGAACGGGTGGAAAAATGTTCTTTGCGTACTTTGCGCGGTTCACGTTCCACAAGTGATTCGATATCCACGCCGCCTTCTGCGGCAAAGATCGCCAGTGGAGACTTGGCTACCGTATCGTAGGTGATGGCCATGAAATACTCGCGTTCAATGTCCAGTTTTTCTTCCATCAGGATTTTTTTGGCCTTGTAGCCCCTGACCCACATCGAGAGCAAATGCTTGACATTTTTTTTGGCTTGCCCCGTGGTCAAAGCTACCAAAATTCCGCCCACCTTTCCGCGCCCTCCGATTGGAACCTGGGCTTTCAACATCACAGGCGACTCGACCTCGAGTTTGTCAACAGACGCAACCACGTTACCAGATGGTGTAACAATCTGATATTTATTTAAAATATCCTTGGATTCACATTCTAATAATCTCACGGGTCACTCCTTATCCGGATGTTCCCACATCGGTCGATTGTCGACTATATACAAACAGTTTGCGTTGATGTCAAGAAAAATGGATAATATCATTTTAAAAACCCACTATTCCATCATTGTCTTTTGGCCGCCAGAGTTTTGTTGTTGACACATCGATGAAGGGTTTGGCGGATGATTTTTTGCTTCTGGTCCTCCAAATGCTCCTTCAGGGTGCGAGACCCGCTTTCCGCGTCCATCTCGACGCACGCAGGAGAAGGCGTGGAATCCCTTCCCGCGGACGGTTGCCTGCCACCAGCGATCCGATGTATGCCAAGTTTTGCCGTCTTCTGGGACTCGAGGAGCTCATCGATGATCCGCGGTTTGCCACCAATAACGACCGGGTCCGGCATCGCGATGAGATCATGCTCCTATTTGAAGGGAAAATGAAAGAGAAAACCAGCCAGGAGTGGCTGCGGCTGTTCGAGGAGGCCGGCATTCCCTGCGGGCCGATCCTCGATATCGGGGAAGTGTTCGCCGCCCCCATGTAAAGGCTCGTGACATGATGTTTGCCATGCCGCCCCCATCGAAAAGGAAATTCCCCAGTTGGGATTCCCGTACAAGTTCTCAGAAGCATCACCGTCGGTAAGGCTTCGGCCGCCGCTGTTGGGAGAACACGCGGTGATGATTCTCAATCAACGACTGGGTATGAGCGAGGAAGAGATCGGAAAGCTAGTTGCGGAAAACATAGTTATTGCATCGGTTGAAAAAAGCTGGAGAAAAATTGAGGGTTGACAAATTCCATCAATTCTTTCATTAAATACACAGGTAATATAAGGCAGTGTTTTTTTAACTCCGTCTTCCGGCCGTGCCGATATATTGGACAGGAATGGAATAAACAGAGCCGGAGGGACTCTTATGAAAAAGCTTTTAGCATTCACGGTCGTGGCTATCTTATAGGGTCTCTGTATTGGACTCGCCCCTTCGCCGGCTGCTGGCACTTTCAAAGCGCAAAGCATGGAAATGCCGATTTGCGTTATTGTTAAACCACAAAACAAAAGGAGGACAGGATCATGTTAAAGAAGAATAATTTTTTCGTCACACTGGTAATAACTGTGATTGTTGCAGGACTCCTCGTTCCAGGCCCGGTCCTTGCTAAGGTTGAGGGTGATACGATAATTTTAGGTGCCGCGGTCTCTCTTACTGGAAAATATTCTATAAACGGCAAGCATACAAAAAATGGTTATGAACTTGCTGTTAAAAGAATAAACGAAATGGGTGGAGTTAAAGTAGGGGGAAAATCCTATAAATTTAAAATCATTTATTATGACG
>Ga0255055_10002019_pt1 | contig 14383 bp, 12 predicted proteins | sample JV7_2_27_MG_FD_188633 | JGI IMG/M metagenome (GOLD analysis project Ga0255055, IMG submission 188633) | Seawater microbial communities from Jervis Inlet, British Columbia, Canada - JV7_2_27 | ecosystem: Environmental > Aquatic > Marine > Inlet | place: Canada: British Columbia | collected...
TTTATTGAGGGTAAACGTGAGGATTGATGGTGAAGTGTCTCATTCTTGCTGCAGGAAAGGGAACAAGATTATAAAAGAGGGGCGTTTCAAAGCCCCTCTTTTCATTATTGGGATTATCCCTTATCGAACGGGTGATATTAACAGCGCAAAGGTGCGGTATATCCTATTTTTATGTTGTAACAGGCTATAATGGAGAGAAGGTTAGATCTTTTCTTGATGAGTGAAGCAAACGAAAGAATATATAGATAACGTACATTACCAGACAAATAATCTTTAGAGGACAATTTAACTGTAACTTCTAAATCTCATAGTAAATAAAATGCCAGGTATCTCTCTACAGATATACTAGTCTTAATTTCGAGATCATTTCCTCACAATGGGATTCAAACTCTGCAAAAGTATTTTCAAGACATTGTTGCACACCTCTATTCAATCTCCAATACTTTCTTTGAAAATTATTCTTGAGCTTCATTATATGGGTCTCCATTTCTGCTGCGACTTGCTTCTGACGTTTTTCAATAACCTTAATTACTCGACCCTGAAAAGGCTTCAAGGCCTTGTTGAACTTGGTGGAAAATTCTTCAGCTTTTAGGATCTCCTTGGTTAAAGTAATAAAATGATGTCCTTTAACCGCAAGAACAACGGCTACAGGGAAGAGACTGGTATTATATTGTAGTGCTCTGATCAGGAATCGCAGGTAGTGTACTACGTAGAACGAGAAGGTCTGTCGTACGAAAGAGAGTAGAAAGGCTTTAATATCAGATTTTGAAATGGACTTGTATCGTTTAATGCCTACAGGCATCCTCCTCATGAGCGTAAGGCACCGCTTGAAATATCTTCCGGGGGTATATAGTTCAGAGATGACCCGTTTATAACCATCAAGCAGTACTTCCTGCGGCATACGTGGAACAAAATTTAACCTCAGGTCGTGGGTATTATTTCCGGAAGAATCAACAACAGTACGTCCCTCTTTCTCCAAACGCCGAAAGAGCTGAGTATTGGGAAGTACGTTAAGCAGGCCCACCATTGCCACAGGAATTCCAGCTTTCTGAATGAAATTAATCTGCCTATCGAAGATATCATCAGGATCAGTATCAAACCCGATAATGAATCCGCCGGTTACTTCTATCCCATGCTGCTGAATTTTCATTACGCTTTTAGAGATACTTGACCTGAGATTCTGTTTTTTTTGAATTACTGCCAGGGTCTTCTCATCAGGTGTCTCAATTCCCACAAATACCATTGTGAACCCAGCCTTTACCATGAGATCAAGCAGTTCATCATCCTGTGCCAGGTTGATACTTGCCTCTGTAGAGAGTGAAAAAGGGTGTCCATGATCCCTCTGCCATTCGATGAGTCTTCGGAGGAGCGCCTTCACCTTTTGATTGTTCCCGATAAAATTGTCATCTACAATAAAGAGGGAACCACGGAATCCGGTCTTATAAATAGCCTCCATCTCATTGACGAACTGCTCAGGATGCTTTGTTCTCGGCGTTCTACCGAACATCTCAATAATATCACAGAACTCACAGTTGAAGGGGCATCCTCGTGAATACTGGAGCGGTATGGTGATATATGCTCCCACATCAATTAAATCGAACCTGGGAGGTGGAGTTTTCGTTATATCAGGTTTTCTCTTATCACGGTATATGCTCTTTGGACAACCCTTTTCAAGATCCCCGAGGAATTTCGGTAGTGTTACTTCCGCCTCATCGAGCACGAAGTGATCAACGCCCTCAATTTTATCATAAAAAGAGATAGGGTAGGGTCCGCCAGCCACTACCGGCGTGCCTACTTCATTGCACAGACTCACTACCTCAGCAAATGAGCGCTTCTGCACGATCATTGCAGAGATAAAAGCAAGGTCAGCCTCTTCTATATCATGTAATGAAAGGCGTGATGTATTCATATCGATAACCTTCACATCATAATCATCGGGAAGCATCGAGGCAACGGTTATTAACCCAAGAGGCGGGATCGATGCCTTTTTTCCTAAAAATCGCAGGACGTATTTGTAACTCCAGTAGGTTGTAGGAATTTCCGGATAAATCATGACTATTCTTTTCTTCATTTTCATACTCTCTATTTGGATATTTTGATCTATCTACATTATAAAATGCATTACTATACAAAAACATTGAAAGGGTTAAGTACTTGAGAATAATAATAAAAAATACAAAAGGCTTGAAAAATTTAAAAAACATAAAGGACATGTACCTGAACTTCTGTTATTGAAAGACGGACCATGCAGTATTCCACTACTAAATGTAGGCATCTTAAAGTGAAGAGTAAAATGCATATGGTTGAAAGTACTATAAATTTCATAATAGGCTATTGACATGCAGGATATATAATAGAGGGATTATACCGAACCATAGTATGTACGTAAGACTCAAAATCATGATCCCATTTATCTTTGTATCGTACTTTTTGCTGTTGATAAATCTTATAATTGCTATCCACATGAAGAAAGAATGTGGGAGAACAATGAGAATGGCGATGCCTATGAGACTCTCTTTAAAGTTCAAGTACCAGATTAATACACTTGTAATAGCTGCCAGCGTAATGGAAAACAGGGAGAGTATGGCAGCCGAGCGTGATCCCAAGAACACAGCAAGCGTTTGTTTTGATACAGCCCGATCTGCTTGCCGATCGGGAATGCCAGAAAGTGTTATGGCTGCAAAGGTTGAAAAGAACAATGGGATGCTTAACCACCATAACAGCCGATCACTCCACGTTCCTCCCTGGAGGATGTACCCAAAGTGAATAATGTAGAAACTAAAAAATAATCCAACATCAAACTCACCCAACCCACGATAGCAGAGCTTCAAAGGTGGAACTGTATACCCTAGTCCAAGTAAGAGTCCAATGCACATGAAAACCCCAGTTTGAATCGTTATATCTTTTCCAGTGCTGAGCAGAAGTACAATGCTCAAGATCAGAATTGCGAAGAGTGATATTATAATTCCCGTTTTCAACTCACTGATCGTTATCTTTCTTTCAACGAGTGTCCTCGATCCGCCTGTGAATACACTACTGTTTCGATTGATTCGATCTGAATCATAATCGTAATAGTCATTCGTAAAAACCGTGCTCAGTTGTATAAAAAAGAGGACCATATACCCCAGGATATATCTCATCAGATTGAATTCTCGTGTGATCCCATATGCAACGAGTGCACCCATCGTATACCCTATCAAGGCCATAAGGTAGAATTGGGGTCTCATGGCTCTTACCCATGCAAGGGTCTTCTTGCTACCCTTAATAAGCATTATGTGAAACTCACGGTTGAAGTCGTCTTCTGGAGCCGTTTGCATTGGGGAGCCCATTGGCCTTTCACTATAGTATATGGATAGTAGAATGCTGTTACTCTCCATCTAAAATTTACCTTACCCTTGTACTGTTGCCAAATTATTATATTGGTAGATAGCAGCACTTTTCATTGACGTTGCATGGGGAGATTCAGGATATGGGCTCACATGAGATGCCTAAGGCCAAGAATGTTTTAATTATTATCTGTCATCCGAGGAAAACAAGCCTCAATCATGCCCTAAAGGCTGCTTTCAATACCGGTTTACAGAAGTACAGTACACATGTTCGGGTACAAGACCTCTACAGTGAACAGTTCAACCCCTTGCTATACGATATCCACGAAAATGCTCACGATAACATTGTCGATCGGATGCAGGCAAACATTACCTGGGCCGATTGGCTCGTATTTATGTATCCCCTCTGGTGGGCTGGTCCCCCAGCCATGCTCAAAGGATATTTTGACCGTGTCTTTACTGAAAACTTTTCGTTTAAATACAATCAGGCCGGTATTCCAGTGGGGTTGCTGGAGGGAAAAAGAGCCTTCATGATCGTCACCTGCGATACACCTCCCGCTGTATTGAGATTGTCCAGGCGAACGGGAGGTTTGAAATCCGTCATTCGTGGAGTACTCAATCTGTGCGGCATGAAGGACGCTCGGTTCAAACTTATCGGTTCTGTATTGACATCTACAGATGAAAAGAGGAAGAAATGGATTACACTGGCTGAGAAACTGGGTGAAAAGATTGGTAAACCTGACACGGCAGCTCAAATATTTAAAAAACAGCTCGCTTCATTCATAAAAGCTGTACGCCTACCGCTCTACTCATTTGTATTCTGTACCGTTTTACTAGGAGCTGCCGTTGGTGCGACCATTACGGGCACCTTTAGGTTGCTGGGATTTTTATTGGCCGCACTGATGAGTCTTTGGGCCCATATTGCCGTTTCATTTTCCAATGAAGTAGTGGATGAGCCGAATGACCGTATCAATATGAATAGAACTATGTTTAACGGTGGAACAGGGCTCTTGTCAAAAGGCTTCATTACAAAAAGTATATTGAACGCAGGCTGGATCATTTCCACTGTGTTGGCAGTAATCGTTCCAGCACTGCTGGTTATTCTGTTCGATTATCACTGGCTCCTCATAGCCAGTTTTGGGCTTGGGCTTTTATTGGGACTGGAATACAATTTTCCACCATTTCGTTTATCAAGGATTGGACTTGGTGAAGTTGCAGGCTTCATCGCATATGGGGTCCCCGTAATGCTCGTTGGATTGATTCTTCAGGTCGATAGCCCAGTGGTCAATAAACTTGTTGCTAACTACAGGTTCTATTTGCTTGCCATGCCTGTTTCTCTATCAGTCTTTGCTACCCTGTGTTTAACGCAAATCCCCGATACGGATGCAGACAGAAAGATGGGTAAAAAGTCCTTTTCAGTGCTTATAGGACCAAGAAATGTGTTAATTCTCTCTGTCTTCGCTCTATTCCTCTGTGTTGCATTGTTCATCAGTTTTAAGACGATGAATATGCTCTCGCTACCGTATACCATATTAGCCTTACTAATGCCATTGCTCACGGGAATTATGGTCTTGACCAATTTAGATGCCTATAAAATACCAGCTGGTAGAACCATGATCAACATCATGGGCATGTCGGTAACTTCGTCAATTCTTTGTGCATTGATTCCTGTCATATACTACCTCTTGAATTATAGCCATGTGAGTTGGTTTTGACTTAGTAATCACATATTTTGATGATGTTCTGTTAAGAGGAGTTCTTTTCCCATGACACTTTATGGAGGAACTAATGAGGTTCAGCAATGACGACATCGTAACGATGATTGAACAGTTGGATACGATCTGCGAAGCTGCGAGAAAGCTGGAGGAACAGTATGAACAGCAACTCTCGACGGTGCATCTCAAATTCAAGAAAAGTGCGCTCAATCTGCTACACTATATGGCTCTTCGTCATCAGAATATTCTTGATCTGCAGTTGAAACTAGAAAGACTCGGCGTTTCAATGCTCGATAGGGCAGAAGGCCACGTAATGACAAGTCTATTGACCGTCAGAAACATTTTAAGCCGGATTGTAGATCATAAGCCAACCGAAATTGAAAAAACGTTCATCTCAGTGGATGAAGGGATGAAACTCATCAGGGCTAATACAAGTGCGTTGCTGGGTAAAAAGCTGAAGGGAAGCAGGGTTCGCATAATGGTTACGCTGCCAACGGAAGCAGCGGATGATAAAAAATTCGTTTATGAGATACTTGCTTCGGGTATGAATTGTGCCCGGATAAACTGCGCGCATGACGATGAGGAGATATGGAGGAAGATGATCGATAATGTAAAGTGGGCGAGTCGAAAGACGGGCAGAAACTGTCCAATTTGCATGGATCTTGGCGGCCCAAAACTTCGCACCGGTTCAATAAAAGCCGGACCACGGGTTATACACATTCAGCCAAGCCGTGATCTCTTCGGTAGGGTTTCAGCACCTGCGTCTGTTTGGCTTGCACCACTTGAAATGCTGCCGCCGGAGAAAGTCGATGCGCACATACCGCTTCCATTAGACTCTTTGCGCGATGTTGGTAAGGGTGACCGCATTGTATTTAAAGATACCAGGGGTAAAAACTGCACATTCAGCGTGACCGGGAAGCGAGGAAAGGGAAGATGGGCGGTATGTAACCTTTCCGCCTATGTTATGATGGGAACCGAACTCCAAATAAAGGGTAAGGAGAGGAAAAAAGAGTGGCGAGCACAGGTGGGTGAACTTCCAGAGATTGAACAGAAAATTCTCTTGAGAATGGGTGATACACTCAAATTACATAGAGCTCCGCTTCCCGGCGAGCCTGCTGAATACGGTAGTGAGAATACCGTAGTCAAGCCGGCACATGTCTCATGTACCCTTCCGGAAGTATTTGTGGATATTCGGCAGGGGGAGCGCATCCTGTTCGATGATGGAAAAATCGAGGGAGTTGTTCAATCAGTTTCGAAGGATGAAATTGGGGTTGAGATAACGTATGCAAAGGAGGGGGGGGCCAAGCTCGGTGCTGACAAAGGGATAAATCTCCCAGAGAGCAATCTAGGAATGAGTGGACTGACGAATATGGATAGGGAGAATCTTCGGTTCATTGTAAAGCATGCCGATGTGGTCAACATGTCCTTTGTGAATGAACCGCAGGATGTTTACGATTTGCTGGATGAAATAGAGAAATTGCACGCTGACCATTTCGGTATCATTCTAAAGATAGAGACCAAGCGGGGATGTAAAAACCTGCCTGCAATTTTGCTCGCGGCGATGCGGGCCCATCCTGTGGGCATCATGATTGCTCGGGGTGATCTAGCAATCGAAAGTGGCTGGCAATACATGGCTGAGATCCAGGAGGAGATCTTGTGGATCTGTGAGGCAGCACATATCCCAATTGTTTGGGCCACACAGGTTTTGGAAACCCTGTCAAAGAAGGGTAGGCCCTCGAGGGCCGAAATAACAGATGCGGCAATGGCTCAACGAACAGAATGTGTCATGCTAAATAAAGGCCCTCATATTGTATATTCCATCCAAATGCTCGATAAAATTTTAAAGAGTATGGAGGACTACTATCGGAAAAAGGGTTTTCTGCTACCTGAACTTAAGACAACTGACTTTCTACAGATTAAATAGGGCGAATGTCGAGTTTCATGCATTGGTATAAAAATGTAACGTTATTGTATGCGCAACACGGTAATTTTGAGAACTTCGTAGAAAAAGCATCGTCGGATTCACCCTTTCAATTAAAATAATTGCTTTTCCCGCATAAATATGAAAACTCGAAGTTCGACCTAAATAAAATCGTGATTTCTTCTGCAAGAGACTTCTTCTAAAAGACCTTTCGATTCAACAATCAACATGAGCAGGAGGCAGCTTGATTACATGTCCATTTATTCGGGTGAAGATCACAACTTCCGTGCTTGATTTAAGCTCACCGAACAACACTGGGCATTTATTTCTTCTTCTCTTTTTTCAATTTTCGTTTTTCCTTTAGATTAAGCTGGCCCTTTTTCTGTTGTTCCCTTTTGCCTTTGTCTTTTTTCCCCTTATCACCCATATCTGTTTCTCCTTGTTTGAAAGTGAATTGTACCGGACTGTGGCGGCGAAACCCCGTGTTCGGTCGTAGAGGGTAGCAGATGAGATCGTTTGGCGTCATTGCCAAACGCCTCCACCATGCCCGGAACTTAATCTAAGAACACTTCAGCGATTTCGGCAACTGGAATCGAAACAGACTGGCACAGTTTATTGGTGGTGTTCAGCCTGATGCCGACACGCCTGCCGATTTCTCGTGCGCCTCCTAGCACTACCTGGCAATCTCAATATCAACCGGAAAATGGAACTCACGTGTGTAAGGCAAAATACGCTTGGATATGCCTCAATCACACAACTTTGGGACATTCCCTAATCTTCATTCCCAAAACACGTGTCTTGCCCTGCCATACGGAACTCTAACAACTGATTGATATATATTTATATGAGATTTTGCTACATTATCCCATCCAACATCTTTTTTAATATAACTTCTAATATTGTTCCTAAATTGCTGTCTTAATTTATCATTACTGATAAGCTTAACAATATTTTCCACAAACTCCTGATCACTGCCTGCAATCAATCCGCCCTTACTGCGCCCGAGTGACAGTCTGAATGGTAAAAGATCGGTAGTAACAACAGGTTTATTAAAGGCATAACATTGTGCTAAAACACCACTCGGGCCGCTTTTTTCATAGGGGAGTACTACAATATCACTTGAGGACAGGATAGTATCAAATGTTTTTTGCGGGAACTGTCCACGCAGTACAACTATCCTGTCAATACATGTGGATTTATTGATCGACTCAAAGAACTCTCTTTGATAATCCATGAACTCCAGTCCCCTTGATTTGCCGGCTATTAGCAGAACAGCATCATGGTTTTTTTTATATATTTGAGGGAATATCTTTACCATCCCATGAAATCCCTTGGTAGGCCTGAAATAGCCGCATAAAAGAATGACCTTTTTACCTTCAAGTTCAAGTTTGCTTTTTGCATCTTTAATATTTAAGACTTTTCTCACACCGTGATGTATAATATGAATCTTATCTTCATATTCATGCCCGAAATTTTTTAAAAGAATCTCTTTTTGATAATCCTCATGTACTATTACAGCGGAGCTTTCGCTGATAATTAAACGTAGAATGGTATTTTGCTGGTTGCCGGCATCTTCATAAACAGTATGCAGGGTTGTTACTACCGGAACTCCGGATAATTCATATCTCAAAATGAGCTCAATAACCTGAACACCCCATTGCGAACCATACAGTCCAAACTCATGCTGAATATGAATGATATCCGGCGTCATTTTTGCACTGATGTTAAAAATCTGCGCTGCAATAGAAATACTTTCAGACCAGTAAATTGGAAAAACTTTTACACCCTTGGCACCTACCTGGCTTACAACAAATGTCTCGTTGTTTTGCCTTCTAAGTTCTTCATTCAGATAACTTGTATATGTCCCGATACCGCATTCAATCGGAGGATATGTAGAAATAAATCCAATTCTCACCATGAACCCCTTTTGGAGAACTTTATTATATTGTGCTTAAAAGCTCATCTATGCTGGTTTCTGCAACCCTGAGCAGAAGAACTATTTCCCCCTTATGCTGTACAGCACCCGGATTAAAGGTACACTTTACCCTGTAGCCCTCCCTGGAAGGCATAACCATCTCAGGTTTTATTATAGGATTTGCTGGGTGTCTTTTAATTTCTTTAATGTTCTCTGTATTAATTTATCAAGTTTTGCTGTCGCCACACAAATACATGTATCAGCAGCACCGTAATATATCTTTATCTCACCTGAAGGTTCTACAACTGTGCCGCATGCAAAAACAACATTATTTACGTCTCCTATTCTTTCATAATACTCCCGTGGTGATAACAAAGCCTCATCACAGCGTGCTATAACCTTTGATGGATCATTAAGGTCAAGTAGCGCACTGCCTATCCGGTAAATTGGTCCTGAATTGGTCATTTTTATCCCGTGGTAAATCTCAAGCCATCCCTCCTCTGTTTTAATTGGAGGAGCAGAAGCGCCGATGCGAAAAGAATCCCAGAAACCGAAACGGGGGGTGAGAATAACTTTGTGTAACCCCCAGTGTATAAGGTCGTCTGAATAGGAAATCCAGATAGAGCCGATATTGTTACCAACGGGTCTGTCCAGCCTGATATATTTTCCATTTATCTTTTCAGGAAATAAAACCCCGTCCTTATTACCCGGTTCTGATATTAGAGCAACGCGCTCATATTTCTTAAAATCCTTTGTCTTTGCAAGTTCAATCCTGGGTCCCCATTTTGAGAATGCTGTAAACAGAATATAATAAATACCGTCAATCAATGTAATTCTTGGATCCTCTATACCCTTACTTTCATATTTTGAAAATGGCCCTGTGCGTACAGGCATCATGACCGGTTTTTCATCCACTGTGAAGTGAAAACCATCATTACTTCTTGCCAGAGCAAAAAATGAATACCCTTGCTGTCCCTCAACTCTTAAAAGAAGTAGGTATGTATCATCAACTTTTACAGGAGATCCATTAAAAACCGTATTACACCGGAAAGGAATATCTTCAAGTGTAATAATGGGATTACCCTCCCATCTATATAAAAAATCTCTATCCCTTTTTTTTGGCACTGTTAAAACTTCCTTTCACTTTCCATACATGTTTCGATGATTTCCTCCAGGTTTGTAGTCCCTAGACAAAGACAGTTATGCGGCGCACCGTAATATAGTTTTATACTATTATTCTCTTCCAGAATAGCTCCACATGAAAAGATCTGATTATTAATATCCCCAATACGTTCGTAAGGCTCCCTGGGTGAAAGAACAGGTATATTGGAACGGCCTACAATTTTCAAAGCTGGATTCTCTTTATCAAGAATAACTGTGCCAATACGGGTAAGTGTTCCACCAGAGGTCTTTTTTACTCCGTAATAAAAAACAAGCCACCCGGTTTCAATTTCAATGGGAGGCGCAGCACAACCGATATGGCCCGAATCCCAGTAGCCGTCCCTGGGCGAAAGCACAACCTCGCTTTCTCCCCAGATTAAAAGGTCTTTTGAATATGATACCCAGATGCTGCCGCCGGTATTGGGCCTTTCAAGCCTCGCATATTTACCATTTATCTTTTTTGGAAAAAGTGCCCCAGCCTTGGTATCAGGCTGAGAAATTATACCTAATTTTTCTACACTTTTAAAATCTTCGGTTTTAGCCAGGCTTAAAAGAATCCCGTGCCTGCTTTCCGCCAGATAAATAATATAATAGAATTTGTCCAGAAATGTTATCCTGGCATCAAACACACTTATTTCTTCGTATTCTTTCAGCGGTCCCTCTCTTGCCGGAGAGAGAAAAGGATTATCGGAAACATCGAAATACAACCCATCCTCACTTTCTGCATAATAAACGGATGAACATCCATCAAGCAGTTCAATTGTAATCAGGAGAATATACTTGCCATTTTTTTTAATGCATCCAGCATTGTACATATTAGAACATCTGAATGAAATATCCTCAATACCAATAAAAGGGTTTCCTTCCCAACGGTGTATTACATCACTTTTGAATTTTTTTGGCATAATAGCTCCAATGATAAATGACAATTATAATTCACGATTCGAAAATCAATGGAAAATCCAACAAGATCAGTGAGTGTATGCAGCAAATCATCTTAATAATGGGCTAACATTACCAGTTATTATTTTAATCCATTTACCAATAAAATACCGATAATCTTTGAATGTTAATTCTTCTGGGGAAGTCTGAAGTGAATTACAAAATATTGGGAGCTCCTCCTTAAATTTACAATATCTATCATACATATCCCCCCTTGTTTCAACCATGAAGTGTTTCTTCTGTCAGCCGATCAGTGAGATAACTGAGGTTCTCCTTCATTTTCTGTAAACTTGGATGTCTAGTGTACTTTTTCTCCATCTCAAAAGCATAGTTGGTGAAAAGGTCGTTCATCTTTCTCATAGCCGGTTTCGACATTTTACGGAGCATGCCATCACAGAACTCTTTGAAATCGTCTGCATCGAGCTTATGAGCGTATGGTAAAATGGGTTTGTCCCATCCCATGCTTTTTATCCGCTGCAACGCCTCCATCGCACCCCCTTTTTAAACCTAAGATTTCACACCCTATATTACTCCGCATGTCCCCCCCTGTATATTTTTTACTGCTTATCTATATGGTCAATCTACGATCTCAACTTGAATAACCCGACCAAACTGTGAACTACCGCCAATTCGAGAAATATTAACATCCATTTCATTGACAGCGGTTGCTGATAGTATTATAGATTTAACGATATTCAATGCCAATAATATTGCTGTGACGGTTAGTATGTTTTTAATATTCCAAACCCTCCAAAACCTCCGTATCCTCCCATTAGTCCCATTGCATACTCCTTTTTTTTATTTCCTTTTAGTCTATCAAACAGCCTCTTCCAGATAATCTAGGTGGGGAAACAACAATACACACTATTATGGAAACGTTAGTAGTGAATACACTATGTAATGAATGACCTGCCCCCTTACTTTGTACCACTTCGTGAGTTGGACTCCTATGCATAGGTGTAAGGTGCAGCGAAACCGAATACCTACGCATCGGGATAATGACCTCTGGGGCAGGAGGTCGATACCCTAACGAGCTATGCGGTCGTATATGATTATATTCTCGCCTCCATCCCTCCACAACCACTTTCGCCTCAAGTATCGTATCGAACACTTCCCTGCTCCAGCGTCTTAAGCCTCTTGGCCTGCGCTACAGGCATTCTCCCAGGGGGGCTTTCCCTGAAGGGATTCTCCCTAAAGGGACTTCCTCGCTTCGCTCGGTCGCACCACAGGCACTCCCTTCGGTCGCACCACAGGCACTCCCTTCGGTCGCCTCCCGTTGGTCGGTCACCTTGAAGAGTTTTATGTTTTCTTTTAAGTATTCATTGTATTTTATCTTGAGAGAAGACAGATACGATCCGCACTACGCAGGGCGAGCTCGAGGTCGTGTGTTCATGAGAAAGATGGTTTTTCCGTTTTCACGTACAAGCTTCTTCAGGAGCTGTAGAAATGGCACAACTTTTTTATGACGAGTATGGAACCATAAAGCTCATTTCAAGAATAATCAGGAGTGGAAAATATGAAGTGCGTCATTCTGGCAAGCGGACAGGGAACGAGGCTTTTGAAAAAGGGGGATTCAAAGCCACTCATCCCACTTATAGGGATACCGCTCATTGAAAGGGTGATTTTAACGGCTCAGAGAAGCGGTATATCGGATTTTTTTGTGGTAACAGGCTACAATGGAGAGAAGGTTCGAGATTTTCTGGATGAGCTCAAACAACGAAAGAACATAAGGATAACCCATCTCATGAATGATGAATGGGAAAAGGAAAACGGTATTTCCGTATTAAAAGCGAAACCCTTTATGGATGAAAAATTCATTCTCCTGATGTGTGATCATATTTTTAATGAATCGATACTCATTACATTACAGAAAGAAATTATTGCCGATGATGAGGTGCTGCTGGCTGTTGACGTCAACACTGAGAACAATAAATTCGTCGATCTTGAGGATGTTACCAGGGTCCGAATTGAGGATAACAGAATTGTGGACATCGGCAAGAATATCGACAGCTATAACGCCTTCGACACCGGCATCTTTCTCTGTTCACCGGCCATTTTTACCGCCATTGAGAAGAGCACACTCGCTGGTGACAGCTCCCTCTCAGGGGGAATGAGGAGGCTGGCTGAGAGGGGAAAGGTAAGGAGATATGCTATTAGAGAGAGCTACTGGATAGATGTGGATGATGAGAAAGCCCTGAAAAAAGCGGAGAGGCTCTTGTACAGAAACTTGAGTAAGCCCACGGATGGGATTATTGCCCGGCACATAAACCGAAAGTTTTCCATTTTTATCTTTACACCCCTCTTTCTCAAACTCTTCAGAGGCATCACGCCAAACCAGGTGTCATTTTTAAGCTTCCTCGTCGGTCTGGCGAGCAGTTTGTTATTCTTCATTGGGCGACCAATTGCCGGAGCTCTCCTGATACAGGCCGCGAGTATCCTTGACGGGTCCGACGGTGAAATAGCGCGGTTGAAGCAGATGGAATCACCGGTTGGCAACTTCTTCGACGCCGTATTGGATCGCTACGCGGATGGTCTTATACTTGCAGGGATGTTCTACTATTCATTAATGATGATTGGAAACAGTTGGGTGCTTGGTTTATTCTTGACCCCGTTCATCATCAGTATCGCTGGTGGGTTTGCCATTTTGGGCAATACAATGGTCAGTTACACCTCTGCGAAATCGATACTGAATTTTGGCTATCGATATGCGGGTCGATGGATTGCCGCAGGAAGGGGAAGGGATATACGGCTGTTCATCCTCTTCATCGGGGGTATTTTATCCTTCCTTCACCCAGCTTTTGTGTTTCTCGCCCTTTGTATTATTGCTATACTCTCTAACACCATCGTGGTATGGCGTACCGTGCTTTCGTTGAACTACTCCAAAAAAGAGTACATTTTTCGAATGGTCGACAACGTACGGGCGATCATCTTCGATTTTGACGGGACATTGGTCGATTCGATGCCATTCTTGACAGGCCTGGCAACCCGCCTCATGAAAGATGCTTTTCATATTACGGGGGATGAGGCGAAAAGACGCTACCTGGAAACCTCGGGTTTGGACTTTGCGAGCCAGATGGAGCTGCTCTTTCCAGATCATCCGGCGAAAGAACGGGTAATAAGGTCCTTCGAAGCTGAGAAAGTGAAACAAATATTTTCCAAACCCCTCTTTAACGATGCCCTGCACTCATTGAAGTATTTCAGAAGCAGAGAAATAAAAACATTCATCGTGAGTGGTACAAAGGAGGAGATTCTCTCTGAATACTGCAAATTGAAAGGCCTGGAGGACGGGGTTGACGGGTATTACGGTTTCAGACCGGGATTTACAAAGAGGGAGCAGCACGCTTTAATACTTAAGAAACTTAATTTTCAGCCGGAAGAATTACTCTTTGTCGGTGATTCATTA
>Ga0255055_10002021_pt1 | contig 14380 bp, 13 predicted proteins | sample JV7_2_27_MG_FD_188633 | JGI IMG/M metagenome (GOLD analysis project Ga0255055, IMG submission 188633) | Seawater microbial communities from Jervis Inlet, British Columbia, Canada - JV7_2_27 | ecosystem: Environmental > Aquatic > Marine > Inlet | place: Canada: British Columbia | collected...
CGGTGTCGTATTCGTCGCCCTCGATCACGAACGCCTCGCCGGTTCCCACGCGGAACGGAAGATCGAAGTCGAGCGGTGCGCCGCCGATGAGAAAGCCCGGATCGCGACCCGCTCCGGCCAGAACCCGGGCCAGAATCGACGAGGTCGTCGTTTTCCCGTGTGTTCCGGAGACGACCATCGAGTGGCGGCCGGTCAGGAAGCGCCGGGCGATCAACTGCGGCATGGAGACGTAGGTCAGACGGCGGTCCAGCATCTCCTCGACCTCCGGATTGCCCCGGCTGATCGCGTTGCCCACGACGACCAGATCGGGCTCGGGATCGAGATGGGCCGGGTCGTATCCGGTGTGCACCTCGACACCGAGTCGCTCAAGGATCGTCGAGGTCGGCGGGTAGAGCTCCTTGTCCGAACCGGTTACCCGGCAACCGCTGTCCTGCAGCAGCCCCGCGAGCGCGGTCATGCCCGTACCGCCGATGCCGAGCAAGTGCAGGTGCTCTCGTTGCGAACTCTTCAAGAAAGAGACCCTTTCCGTGAGCGGCGTCGCCGCCGTCATTCCACGACGAACTCTCGGTGCGTCGATTGCAAATGCAGCTCGGCCAGCTTCCGGCCGGCGCCCGGCCGTACGATGGAGAATAGCCGTTCGTGCCTCATCATGTCCCGCATTCGCGGGACGACGCGGCTGGCCGCCTCGTCGCCGGCCTCGATGCAGCGCTCGAAGGCACTGAAATCGGCCCAGTGAACGTCGCCCACATCCGGATCGACCACGACGTCGGCCATGCGGCGCGAGTAATCGACCAGTGCGGCGTCCTTGATCGAGTTAGCGCGAACCATGATGTCGACGCCGCGTCGGTAATTTCGGACGTTCTCCAACTCGGCCGTGATGTCCACGGCGATCACGACGTCGGCCCCGAGGTAAAACGCAGGAAGGACCGGGACCTTGTCCACCCAGCCCCCGTCGATCAGCTGTCGGCCGTTCATCGAGACGGGGGGCAGGATGCCGGGAATCGCCGAGCTGGCCTCGGCCGCCTGTCTCAGATTCCCGGAGCGCAGCAGGATCTCCTCGCCGGATCGGATGTCCAGGGCCACCGCACCGAAGATGGTGGGAAGCGTTTCGATCTCCTCGTCCGGGATCATCGCCTCCATGCTGTGGGCGAACTCCTCCGCGGAGAGGAAGGAGGGCCGCAGGTTGGAAACCCCGAAGAAGATCCCGCGCCGCACCAGGTTCGCTACGGAGAAGAAGACTCCCCCACGCTCTTTTTTGGTCTCTCTCAGGAACTGGAGGCGGTTCTTGCGGAACTGCTCGCTGGTCAGGACTTCACGCACTTTTTGCTCGAGAGCGGCGGCGTCTCTCGTAGCCGCATACGCGCCGCCGATGATCGAGCCCATGCTCGTGCCCACGAGAACGTCGATCGGTATCTTCGCGCGCTCGAGCGCCCTCAGGACGCCGACGTGGGCCAGCCCGCGAGCCGCTCCGCCGCCGAGCGCCAGACCCACCTTGAACTTGAACCGCTTGCGCATCAAAAAACCCAGGTCACGTTCTTCGTCGCCACCGTCTCCTCGAGCGGCACGACCGAGGCCACGGCCCAACCCTCGGGGCACTCACCGGCCGCATCGTTGCGTACCAGCGTCCATTCGAGGCTGAGCCGGTCCAACACCTCCGCGGTTTCCTCGCTGGACGCCCTCGGCTTGCGGATGGCGTGAACCCTCCCCAGCGGCGCGCCGCTGACATAGAACGTGGTTCCGGGCGAGAATCCGGACAAGTCGATCGATGCATATCCGAACCGCAGGTCCATCCGTACCCGGATGGCGTCCCCGGCGACGCGGCGGACTTCTGTCAGGTCGAAGTAGGTGCCCTTTCCCAGGGAAAGGAGCTTGACCGGCGTGATGCCGTGCTCGTCGAGCTCGACGTGGCCCAGGTCACGACCCTCGTAATAGGCATCGTACTGGGCCCGGGCCCAGGTCCGAAACCCGGCACGGCGGGACTCCTCGTCCTGCCCCAGATCGGTGGAATCGGCGGCGCCCGCCATCATGCAGAACAACCGGTCGAGGTCCTCGGCCTGAACGGCGTGGAGAAACGGCTCGATGGTCGATCGGGCGGTCCGCGTGCCCGGGCCGCAGGAAAGTCCGGCCGCGATCGGGAGTACCCAGAGGCCGGCAAAGAGGGCGCGGATCCGCTGTTTCATGGCACGCTGCATCGTCATCCGCATCCGCTGTGTGATCTCGCCCAACGGCGCCGTACTGCCGACCTGCCGGCCGCCGAGCCGCGCTGGCCGCGTTCTCTCGTGACCGGCCGTCACTTGACAGTGCGCAGAGCGGCCCGATACCGTTATCATGCAGCCGAATGGCGAGAAGAACCAGCATGGTTCCGTGTGGCGTGGGGATTATACTGGCCGTGCTGACCACGGCTTGCGCGGCCGGCAACGGTGCCGGCGCGGGATCGGAGCCGGGCCAGGACGCCAAACAAGAGGCGAGCCGGATGTCGATGGTCTCCGAGCAGATCGAGGCCCGCGGCATCAAGGACGAGGGCGTGCTCGAAGCGATGCGGCGCGTCCCGCGGGATCGTTTCGTTCCCCCCGAGCTGCGCGATCAGGCTTACCACGACACGCCGCTGCCGATCGGACACCGCCAGACCATCTCCCAGCCCTACATCGTGGCGCTGATGACCGAGCTGATCGAGCCGAAGCCCGGAATGAAGGTCCTCGAGATCGGCACGGGCTCGGGCTACCAGGCCGCGGTCCTGGCGGAGTGCGTCGACACGGTCTACACGATCGAAATCCTACCCGAGCTGGGTCGCGCTGCCGCCGGGCTGTTGGAAGAGCTCGGCTATGAAAACGTCCGGACGCATATCGGCGACGGCTACGACGGCTGGCCGGAGCATGCGCCGTTCGACGCGATCGTGGTCACAGCGGCTCCGGCGAGCATCCCGAAGCCGTTGCTCGAGCAGCTGACGATAGGCGGGAAGCTGGTCATCCCCGTGGGCGAGTACAGCCAGGATCTGGTGGTCGTCACCCGAACCGAGGACGGCTACGAGCGCCGACCTGCGTCCTACGTTCGATTCGTTCCCATGACAGGGAAAGCTCAGGAGCAGCGCTAGGGGCGCCCTGGCTCCTTGCGGAAAGGTGGTGGCGTGCTCGGCGGGCGCGCTCCGGGCCGCGACGATGCGTCGCGCCCCCTCGCTCCGGCGCGATCGAGCCCGTCACGATGATGTGCCTTGCTCGATCGCACAGGGCCCGGCGAGCACGCCACCACCTTTCCGCAAGGAGCCAGGGCGCGGAGGCGAACTGCCCGCTATCGCTGGATGGGGGGCGTCTAGCGACTTATAATGCGCGCTTCATTTGTCTGATCGTCTGGGCGAGGACTCCATGTCGAAATCGAAGCTCATCACGCAACGCGCAGAAGACTACTCGCGTTGGTACACCGACGTGGTGACGCAGGGCCGTCTGGCGGATTACTCGCCGGTGAAGGGTTGCATGGTGATCCGGCCCCACGGCTATGCGTTGTGGGAGAACATGCAGCGGGAGCTCGACCGCATGTTCAAGGAGACGGGTCACCAGAACGCCTACTTTCCGCTGTTCATTCCGAAGTCGTTTCTGGCGCGCGAGGCCGAGCACGTCGAGGGATTCGCCAAGGAGTGCGCGATCGTCACCCACTCGCGCCTGAAGGTCGCGGAGGTGGACGGAAAAAGAACGGTGATCCCGGACCCGGATAGCGCGCTGGAGGAGGAACTGGTCATTCGTCCGACGTCGGAGACGATCATCTACTGGATGTTCGCCAAGTGGGTGCAGTCGTACCGGGACCTGCCGTTGCTGATCAACCAGTGGGCAAATATCGTGCGTTGGGAGATGCGTACCCGTCTGTTCCTGCGCACGACGGAGTTCCTCTGGCAAGAGGGCCACACGGCCCATGCAAGCGACGACGAGGCCGAAGCGGAAACGCGGCGGATGCTGGATGTCTACGCGACCTTCGCCGAAGAGTTCATGGCCATCCCTGTGGTCAAGGGGATCAAGACGGAGAGCGAGAAGTTCGCGGGGGCCTTGCGCACCTATTGCATCGAAGCTCTGATGCAGGACAACCGTGCACTCCAGGCCGGAACCTCCCACCATCTCGGACAGAATTTTGCAAAGGTTTTCGACCTGACCTACCAGACCGAAGACGGTGGCTCGGAGTTCGCCTGGAATACTTCGTGGGGCGTGTCCACGCGTCTGGTGGGCGCGGTAATCATGACCCACGGCGACGACGGTGGGGTGGTCTTGCCGCCGCGGCTGGCCCCGATACAGGTCGTCGTCGTCCCGATCTGGCGATCGGGCGATCCGACCGAGGAGATCCTGCGGACGGCTGCGGGTATTGCCGACGGGCTGAACAAGCTCGATGTTTCCTGCAAGCTCGACGACCGCGACAGCCTGAGCCCCGGCTTCAAGTACCACGAATGGGATCTGGCCGGCGTTCCGCTGCGGATCGAGATCGGACCGAAGGACCTGGAGAAGCGATCGGTGGTTTGCGTCCGCCGGACGGACCGGAGCAAGGAGTTCGTCGCGATGGACGCGCTCGAGAAGCGCGTTCCGCTGCTACTGGAAGAAATCCAAGCTCAGATGTTCACGGCGGCGCTGGAACGGCGCGAAGCCGCCACGCTGACGATCGACAGCTACGACGAGTTCAAGACGAAGATCGAGAATCCGGGTGGCTTCCTTCTGGCCCACTGGTGCGGCAGCGCCAAATGCGAAGCGAAGGTCAAGGAAGAGACCAAGGCCACGATCCGCTGCTTGGCCTTCGACCAGCCCGAAGAAACGGGTGCCTGCATCGTCTGCGGCGAAACCTCGAACAAACGAGCGCATTTCGCCAAGGCCTACTAGCGCTCCCCGCCGCGTTCGACCACCGCTCCCGACGCGACGGATTGTGCTGAGATGCCTCAGGTCCGGGTCGACACGTCGGCGGCGCCGAAGCGCCGAACGTCTTCGGCCAATCGGGCCAGGGTCTCGTCGACCCTCGAGTAGATCGTACCGCTCGGATAGGTGCCGTCTGCGCCCCGCTCCCCGGGTTCCACGTCCGCCAGCACACTCAGCCCCTCCTCGATCGAGGAGACGGCCCAGACGTGGAATTTCTTCTTCCGTACCTGATCGACAACGTCCCTACGTAGCATCAGATTGCGCACGTTGCGCGTCGGGATCAGGACACCCTGGGCGCCGTCGAGCCCGACGACACGGCACAGATCGAAAAAACCCTCGATCTTGCGGTTGACTCCGCCGATGGGCTGGATCTCTCCCTTCTGGTTGACCGAGCCGGTGACGGCGACGCCCTGTCGCAGGGGAACTCCGGACAGGCTGGAGAGCAGGGCGTACAGCTCGGCCGACGAGGCCGAGTCGCCGTCGATTCCGCCGTAGTTCTGCTCGAAGCAGAGGCTGGCGGTCAGCGCCAACGGCCTGTTCTGGGCGAAACGCGATCGCAGGAAGCCGGCCAGAATCAGCACACCCTTGGTGTGGATCGCCCCGGACATCTCGGCCTCACGGTCGATGTCGATGATCCCGTTGCGCCCCATCGCCGTGGTCGCCGTGATCCGCGACGGCTGGGCGAAAACGTGATCCCCCTGATCGAGCAGCGCGAGACCGTTGATCTGACCGACCTTCGCCCCTTCGAAATCGATCAGCACCGTGCCCTCGGCAATCCTCTCTCGGAGCATCTCCTCGAACATGCTGACGCGGTAGATTTGCTGCTGCAGTGCTTGCTGTACGTGCTTTTCCTTGACCCCGCGAGAGTTCTCTCTACGAGCCCAGTATCCTGCCTCGCGTATCAGGTCCGCGATCTCGGTGAACCGCGTGGTCAGCTTCTCGTGGTCGCCAGCCATTCGCACGCCGTGCTCGACGACCGCGGCAACCGCCTCGCGGTGGAACGCCGGCAGGTCGTCGTCCTTGACCTTCTTGTGAACGAAGCAGGCGTAGTTGTCGAGTTCGTCATCGCTGCGCTCGGTATACATCGCGAACTCGGATTTGACCTTGAAGATCTTCTTGAAGTCCTCGTCCAGGTGGTAGAGCAGCTGGTAGATGTGGCGCGTGCCGAGCATGATCACCTTGACGTCGATCGGAACCGCCTCGGGCTTGAGCGAGACGGCCGCGAACAGCTGCAACGGATCGAAGGACTGGATCTCTACCGACCGATTCCGCAGCGTGCGTTTGAGGGCCGACCACACGCCGGGCTCGACCAGGACGTCCATGGCATCGAGCACGAGGATGCCCCCGTTGGCCCGCAGCAGACTTCCGCCCCTGACGTGCATGTGATCGGTCAACCACTCACCCGACGGAGTCCGTACCTTCTCGATCGTCCCGAACAGATTGCGGTAGGACGGCGCGGTCTCCCAGATGATCGGGCGACCCCGAGTCTTTCTGTTGTCGACGAGCACGTTGACCAGGTAGCGATCGCCGTCGATCGACTGCTCCGACGCTACCGAACCGGCCTCTCCCTCCGGGGTCGTCCCTTCCTGGGCCTCGCGGAAAGCACTCAGGTTCTCCAGGATGTCCTCGACGACCTGATCGAGAAAGGACTCGAGCCCCTCGCTCTCGAACGCGTCCGCGGCCTCGCCGGCGGCCTCCTCGACGAGCGACCGCGCGAGCTCGCGATCGAGCGCGGTCAGCTTCTTGCGCAGGTCCCGGTCGACGTTACGGAACGCCTTGCCCAGAACCTCCATCTCGCTGGAGAGCTCGACTCGGCGCTGCTGCAGCTGATCCAAGTCTTCGCGTTTGAACTGTCCCTGCTCGACCAGCGACTCGAGTTGGTCCATGTCGACCGGGTTCCCGGCGACCACCGGCACAAGCTGCGGGCGGGTCAGCGGTCCCATCTGGATCTGGACCAGGGCGAATCCCTGCTCCTGGACCTTTTTCTCGAAATCCTTGAGACGCGTCTTCTGATCCTTGGTCGCCGACTCGACGATCGACGTTCTCTGCTTGCGGTACGCCTCGGAGTCGAACAGACCGTGCAGATCGCGCAGCAGCGACTCGACGAGTTCCTCCATCGCGTCACGGAACTTCTTCCCCTGCCCCGCGGGGAAGATCAGCCGTCGCGGCTGGTCGGTGTCCTGGAAATTGTGGACGTAGACCAAATCCGAGGGAGGCGTCTCGCCACGGTCCAGCCCGTCGAGCATCCGCTTGACCACGGTCGAGCGGCCACTGCCGACGTCCCCGGTGACGAAGATGTTGTAGCCCTCGCTGCGCATCGTCAGCCCCAGACGCAAAGCCTCCATGGCCCGGTCCTGGCCGATGATGTTGATCGGACATTTGTCCATCTCGTCGGTCGTCTTGAATGAGAAATGCTCCGGGTCACAGCGCCAACGCAGGCGCGTCGCGGCGAGGCGATGGGTCGTGGGGGGCGTAGCGGGACTTGGTTTGGGACTCATTTTCGAAGAAATCTCCCGAATTCCAGTCAAATGGAGCCGACGGCGACTTCTATACTAGCGCGTCCGGGGGCCGGTAGTGGACCGTAACCGGATGGAACCGAGGCCGTCTCGATCTCGTTCCACACGACGTACGAGGCTTCCATGGAGGATCGGACGAGCCAGGATCTGAGCCTCGTCGACTCGATCCTCCAGGGCGACCAGGCGGCATTCGGCGAACTGGTCGTCCGGTATCAGCGCCTCGTGGCCAGCACGGCCTGGCGTTACGGCATCGGCCAGTCGGAGATCGAGGACGTGGTCAGCGAAGTGTTCATCAAGGCCTACCAGAACTTGCACCAGTTCCGGCCGGAGCATTCGTTCTCGACCTGGCTCTACCGCCTGGCGGTCAACCACGTCATCGATCACAGCCGTCGCCGGCGCAAGGAGCGTGGGCGCACCGAGATGCCGCAGCAGTTGACCGACCCCTCGCCCACGGCAGCGGAAGATGTCGACGCCCGCGAGCGGGCCAGGTTGCTGCGGGAAGTCCTCGATGAAGTCAAACCCCACTACCGCGACGTTCTTTTTCTGGTCTACGTCGAGGGGCTGAAGGTCGATGAGACCGCCCGCGTCCTGGCTTTACCCGAGGGTACGGTCAAGACCCGGTTGATGCGTGGACGGACGGCGATGCGCCGGATCCTGGTCTCGCGCTATCCGGAGCATTTCGGGGGTCCGCAATGAACTGCCGTCGGGCGAAAGCGGCGATCGCGTCTGGCGGTTTCCCGGATCGCACCTCGGATCAGACGCGTGCGCTGGAACGGCACCTCGAGAACTGCCCCGCCTGCGCGGCGGTCTCGGAGGCCGACGGCCGTCTCGTCTGCGGCTTGGGCTTGCTGCGTGGACAGATCCCCTACGCCATCGACGTGCGCTCGCGGGTGATGCTTGAGATCGGGCGTCTCGGGCCCGTCGACCGTTCCGAGGTTCCGGCCTGGCAGCTCGGCTGGGCGGCGGCGGTCGCCGGGCTCGGCGTCACCGGCCTGCTGGGTCTGCTGGTGTCGCTCTGGCCGGGTCTGCGCAGCGGTCTGGGCACGGTCACCGTGCTGCTCGGCGGTCTGGCGGAGCTCGTCGGAAAGCTGGTGTCGGCGTTGTTCAGTCTGCTCGCGCTTCCGTTGAAGCTGGCAACGAGCCTGAAAGAGCTGTGGATCGAGATCCCGGCGGCGCTCTCCTCCCTGGAGCCATTCGCGATCGCCGCCGTTGCCATCTGCTACCTGATCATGGGCGCCACGATCATCCACGTCGTGGGCCGCGACCTCCGTCATCCGGTCAAGACCGAAACCCACGAGGAATCGAGATGAAAGCGACCCTCCGACCCGCCGAGCACCCTCGCCCCCGTCCCCGGCCGATGATCGTCCTGGCGACGCTGTTTCTGATCGCCGTCCCGTTGACCGGGACCGGGAGCCACGCCCTGGGATCGTCCCGGGATGATTCCGACCGGACCGATCTGCGTCAGAAACGCCATTACGGCGATCTGATCAACATCTTCACCGGCGACATCCGGATCCCGGCCGACACCATCCGGCACGGCTCGATCATCTGCATCGGCGGCGACGTCGTCGTCGAGGGAGAGGTGTCGCGGGACGTGATCGTCATTCTCGGAAGCATGAAACTGGACGGAGGCGAGATCGGCGGGAGTCTCTTCGGAATTCTCTCGAAGGTGGAGCTTCGCGACGCCGAGATCCACGGCGAGCTGTTCAACATCGCCGGCGGCATGACGCGGGAGGAGGTCTACGTCGGAGGGCAAATCTTCGATCTCGGCATTCTCGGCAGCTGGTTTCCCGGGATTCTGACGCTCCTGACGTGGTGGAGGGTCTTCAGCCTGCTCTTCGTCTTCATCCTCGTGGTGATGCTCGTGGCCCTGGCGCCGGAGCGCGTGCGGATGATCGGCCAGGAGGCCCCGGTGCGCTACGTCTCGGCGTTCTTCGTAGGCGTGCTGGCCTACGTGGCGCTGCTCCTGTTATTCACCGTGGCGACCCCGACGATCATCGGCCTGCCGGTGATCTACCTGGGCTACCTGGCGTTGAAGTGGCTGGCCATCGCGGGCATGTTCCACGCGTTGGGGCAGCGGGTCGGACGGGCGTTTGGTCGGGAGATGTCACCCCTGGGCGCCGTGCTACTGGTCTACGGAATCTACGCCGTGATCCTGCTCGTCCTCAGCCCGCTCGGCTTGCCCGGACTCGCCTTGATCACCCTTATCCGGATCTTCTTCTTCTGCTTCTTCGAGGTCCCGGCCGTCGGTCTCGTGCTGCTCACACGCGTCGGAACCAAGTCCGGTCGGAGAGCTCCCGTCACAAAGCCGGGGCCCATGACGCCCGTGTCGCCTCCGCCGCCGGTCGCGCCCGCGCCGCTGGCCGGGCCACCCACACCCCGGCCGTCGGCTTCGCAGCCGGGCTCCGAGCCCGGGCCGGTCGCGCCGGCGGACCCCTCGGAAGACCGCAGCGACTGAGGTGCCTGCCACGGGCCCGCCGCCCTCACTACAGACCTGATGCCGTCGGTGGGCGGGATGCCGGAGGTACCGATATGATGTTGGCGCGGTCCACCGCCGAGGCGGGTGGTACCCGCAGCGTGCAACCGATGAGATCCGTCAAACTCCGACGCCCGAGCATTTGCGCAACCCTGCTGCTGATCGCGCTCTGCGCGTCACCTGCCTTGGCACAATCAGTCGAGATCGTCGTGCCGCGCCACTTGTCCACCGTGATCGGCTCGACGAACGTCGAAGTCCGTGTCGGCGCGCCCGAGGGCGTCGAGATCGACCGGCTCGAGATCGTCGTCGACGGCGAAGCGCTGATCACGTTGAAAGCGCCACCGTGGACCGCATCGTGGGATGCGGGCGACGGATCCTCGGGTCACCGCGTCGAGGCGATCCTGTTCCTGGCAGACGGCCGGACCGCTCGCTCGGCCGTGCGCACCTCGCCGCTGCGCATCAACGAATCGCTCGAGGTCAGCCTCGTCAACCTCTTCCCGCTGGTTCTCGGACCCGACGGCAACTATGTCGCGGGTCTGACCAAGGAGAATTTTCGGGTCCTGGAGAATGGCGAGCCGCAGTCGATCGAGAGATTCACGACCGAGTATCGCCCGCTGCGCGTGGCGATCGTTCTCGATACTTCGTTGAGCATGGCCAAGGGGGGTCGAATCGATAACGCCAAGAAGGCCGCTCTCGGTTTCCTCGATGTGCTTCTGCCGGACGACGAAACGCTGGTCGTCAATTTCGCCGACAACGTGCGGGTGGTCCAGGAAATCACCACGAATAGGAAACAGCTGACCGCTGCCATCGAGCAGGCCGAGGCCAGTGGCGGAACGGCGCTATACGACGCGATCTGGCGCACCTCGAAGAAACTCGAAGCGTTCGACGGTCGGCGTGTCATGGTCCTGCTCTCCGACGGCAGGGACGAGGCGGCCAACGGTTTCGAGCCGGGAAGCCTGCACACGTTGGCGGAGGCGCGAACCCAGGCCGTGAGGAGCGAGGTGATGATCTTCGCCATCGGCCTCGGGCGGGATCTGGACCGCGAATACGCCCGCGAATGGACCCGCTCGCTCGGCGCCGGCGGGGGTAGCTCCGGTGTCTCGCTGAAGGACCTGCTGGAGAACCTGGCGGTTACGACCGGTGGGCGCCTGCTCCTCTCGCCGGGAGCGAGTCGACTGAGGCGCGCTTTCAGTGCCGTCGCCGAGGATCTGCGCAACCAGTACTCGATCGCTTACGATCCCACGGATCAGAAGAAGGACGGCGGCTACAGAAAGATCGAGGTCTCCGTGCCCGGACGCGAAGTGGAAGTGATCGTCAGAAAGGGCTACTACGCGCCTCTCGAAGAGCCCGCGGAATCCTCTTCACGGTAGCCGAACGGTAGTTCATACACCGATATCACCGCTTCTCCGCTGGCGCCCCAACAAGACGATGTTCCGCGTATAGACCATGAGGCCGGCGGCTTGACCGACGAAGATCACGACGTCCCTGCGCAAGAGCGCGTAGGTCAGCAAGAACAGCCCCCCCGCGATCGAGAACCACCAGAACAGACTGGGCACCACGCTGGCCCGCTTTCGCTCCGAGGAGATCCACTGAATCAGGAACCGGCAGGAGAACATCGCCTGACCGAGAAACCCGAGCAGCAGAAAGGTGGAGGGAATGCCTCCCGGATTCAACACACTCGAGACCGACGCTTCAGGAGTCATACCGATCTACCTCGTAGTCCAGTCGTCGCTTCTTCATCCAACGCACGGCCAGCAGATCTTCGAACGCTGGTAGCGCTCTGTTGCTCACGCCGTACTTGCTCGCGCCGGCCTGGCGCGGTCGATGGGAAACGGGGATTTGCGTGACGCGGTAGCCTTCGATGCGCAGCAACGTCGGCAAGAAACGATGCATGCCGGTAAACAGCTTCAGGCCGGCGAGGCACTCGCGACGGAACGCTTTCAACGAGCAACCGGTGTCGATGATGTCGTCGCCGCTGAGCCGGTTGCGAATCGCGTTGGCAAGTTTGGACGAGATGCGCCGCAGCAAATTGTCCTCGCGACTTTGTCGGTATCCCACGACGGCGTCAAAAGAGCTCAGTGCCTCCAGCAGCGCGGGAATGTCGCGCGGGTCGTTCTGCAGGTCCGCATCGAGCGTCACCACCCAGCGTCCGCGGGCGGCCTTGAATCCGGCGTCGAAGGCCGCCGTCTGCCCCCGGTTGTGCTTGAAATGCAGCCCGCGCACCTCGCTGTCCGCCGCGCCGGCCAGTTCGGCGATCTTCTCCGACGAGCCGTCCGTGCTGCCGTCGTCGACCAGCAGGATCTCCATGGTCAACCCGGCGGGGGCGAGCGCCTCGCGGATCTCCCGCACCAGCGGCTCCAGGTTTTCGCGCTCGTTGTAGACCGGGGCGAGGATCGACAGATCCAACGCCTGTTTCGGACCGCTCACGATTTGGGTCTCGTCTTGTTACGACGCCAGGCGGAGCTTCGGTGGATCCACAGCGCGCGCAAGAAACGGAAGCGATCCAGGAAGGCATTTTCCTCTTCCGTGTACGATCCGGCCTCGAGCAAGCGCTTCCACTTCAGGTAGGCCGACTCGTCGACCAACCTGAACCAGCGGAACAGCAGCCGATGAGCCAGCCCACCCGGCCGGAGCCACATCGCGCTGGCAAAATCGAGAACGTAGAGTTTGCCCTCGGCGTCGACCAACAGATTCTCGCGCGTCCGGAGGTCCCAGTGGACCAGCCCCTTGGCGTGGATTCTGTCCAGAATCTCGCGCAGGCGGCGCAGTTTGTCCTCGCCGCTCTCCGTACGGTCTTCCGCGTAGCCGAGCTGAACGGCGTCGATCTTCTCGACGGCCAACGCGTGAGCATCGATGCGACCGACGAATCGCGGAGCGCCCGGATCGGGGCCGAGGATTCGATAGGCCCGTGCCTCACGCCAGATCTGCAATCGCCCTGCCACCCGGATCCACCAGGCCTTCTTGCTGAAGTCCTTCACGACCATCGGACCTGCCCCGAGATCCACCTCGAGCAGGTCGGCTTTGTCCGACTCTCCTGTCTTGAGAATTCTGACGTCCGCCGAGTCGAGCTGCTCGCGTGTCGGTGCGACCAACGCCGCCGGCGTCCGATTGTTGGCCCCCGGAGAGGATGTTATCTTTGGCGGGTTGTCGTTGTTCAAGGGCGCCGTCTCTCGAGAGCAGGGAGCCCCAACGAGGCCCCGGGTGAAGGTTAACACACCGGCGTTATCCGCCGACGATGCCGAGCGTTTGCGCAAATCGCCACCGCTCCGCCATTTTCGGGGCCGCAACAACACCAAGGCCGACGTATTCGTCTATCGCTTGCGCGACCTCACCATCGCGCTCAAAGATTACGCGTCGCGCCCGCTCCTCATCCGGAACACACTGGGGCGCTATCTGGTACGTCGCGAGACCGCGGCCTATCGCGCCGTCGGCCGCCTCTCGGGCCTCCCGCGCTTTCTCGGGCGAGTCGGGCCGTTTGCGCTGGCGACCGAGTGGATCGACGCCCGACCGCTGAGCCAGCTCGCGTCCGATAAGGTTCCCGACGAGTGCTTCGATCGGCTCGAAGCGCTCGTCGCGTCGCTCCACCAGCGCGGGGTGGCCCTGGCCGATCTGCACCATCGCGACGTGCTCGTCGGTGCGCAGGGCTCGATCCACATTGTCGATCTGGCCACGGCCTGGGTCGCGGGTCCGAGAGCGGGTAGAATCCGCCGCCGGCTGTTCGTCGGATTCTGCGGTCAGGACCGCGTCGCACTGGCCAGGATGCGTGCCCGTTTCACCGGTGGCGAAGAATCCGTGGCCGTCGCCGCCGTGGGCGCTTCGGCAGCCTCGTGGCACCGGCGCGGACGACAGCTCAAGAGTTGGCTCGATCGCCTGCGCCGCCGTGGGCGCCGGAGGAAAAACGACGCGAGTCGATCATGACCGAGATGTCCGAGTCGAACCGTGATCTGTTGTGGCTCTTGCCGCTCGGCGCAGTGCTTTTTCTGACCGGCCTGGGCGCCACCGACCTGTGGAACCCCGACGAGCCGCGCTACGCCGAGATCGCACGCGAGATGCTTCTGTTCGGCGATGCACACCATTTCTTCGTTCCGCATCTCAACGGGCAGGTTTACACGCAGAAACCACCGCTGTTGTTCTGGAGCATCTGTGCCTCGGCGACGATCCTCGGCCGACTCGACGAGGTCGCCGCCCGCGTTCCCACGGCACTCAGCGGCCTGCTCTGCCTGCCCTTGATCTTCGGCATGGGACGGCGGCTGTTCAACCGACGTGCCGCCTGGATGTCGGTGCTGGTCTTCGGGACCTGCATCTCCGTGATGCTCCAGGCGCGCGCGGCCCAGATCGACATGCTGCTGTTGCTGATGGTGACGCTGGCGATGTACTTCTGGACCCGGGGCTACCTGGAACGGCGATCCGGCTTCTACCTGCTGTTCTTCGTGGCAACCGGACTGGGCACGCTGGCCAAGGGGCCCGTCGGCCTGCTCCCACCACTTCTGACGATTTTCGCCTTCCTG
>Ga0255055_10002022_pt1 | contig 14377 bp, 20 predicted proteins | sample JV7_2_27_MG_FD_188633 | JGI IMG/M metagenome (GOLD analysis project Ga0255055, IMG submission 188633) | Seawater microbial communities from Jervis Inlet, British Columbia, Canada - JV7_2_27 | ecosystem: Environmental > Aquatic > Marine > Inlet | place: Canada: British Columbia | collected...
GGGTCGACAGTCAGATCCGGCCATGGTTTGATGAGATGTACCAGTATGCCAAAGATCGTGGCATCATTGATACGTATGTTGAGTCTTATGTCAGCCGTGCTTGGAAAGTTCCCAAGGGCCACGATGTGGTAGGTGCTGCTAACACAGAGCAGACTTCTGGATCGTTCAGTAACTTTAAAATAACAACCCCACATGCTAAGCAACGTCAATTCAGTTCTATCATTGACGGTTGGAAGGAAGGCACCGACTGGACTCTTAAGAACGATGCCGTCATCACCAACTTGCATACGTATATGGATCAGATAAATGAAGTGGCTTCCAACCTTCGGTTTATAAATTACATGAAGGAGATGGTTGACGTGGATGGTGTCTCTCTTATCAGAGAGGACATCGACACTGACAAGCAAGGTAGGGAAGAGGGCTATGTGCAGCTACATGCCAGAGGATTCTCTAAGCCGTTCCAAAAAGTATGGGCACGTAAGGATATTGCCGGTGCTATTAATAAGGTAACGGAGTCTGGAGTCTCAAGCATGTGGAGCATCCCCGGTATCCTTGGCATTCAGAAGATCAATGCTATGGTCAAGGGATCTATCCTGTCACTGAGTGCATTCCACCATCTTGCTGGTGTACGATCATGGGAGTTTGGTGTAAAGAAAGGCCTGAAGCTGAATGCTGTTAAGGCATATAGAGATGGTCTGGACAAGATAGAACAACTCACGGAGACGAACCCCGGTGGGTATAAGCTGGGTGCTACTGCAGACTTCCTTATTAAGCATGGTCTGACTATCGGTAGGATCCAAGACTGGGATCAGTCTGTGTTGGCTGGAGAGAAGTCTCTCATTGAGGGTATTCTCTCAAACAGGAAGAGCAAGATCAGTATGTCTTTGCTTAACCTGAAGAGGACAGCACGGCATGGTCGTGAGATGTGGACGAGATCTTTGTTTGGTAGATTGTTTGCCGGGCTGAAGGTCGAAGCTGCAAGTATGGAACTGGCTCACAACATTAAGGTTGCAGAGAAACAGAAGGGTGAAGCCCTGACATCTGCTGAGTTGGCTGAGATCGGACGGAGAACATCCCGGCTTATTAATGCTGACTTTGGTGGACTGCATCTGAGACGAATGGGCCGTAACATGGATCTTCAGAAGATAGCTCAGCTACTTCTGCTTGCCCCTGACTGGACTGAATCAAACTTTAGAACAGTCACAGGTATGATGGGAATGAATAAGTGGATCAATAAAATGATCACCGACTTCCCAGCACCTACCGGTATGCAGAAGACCTATGCCAAGTTCTGGTTTGGTATTGGCATCAGGCTAATGGTAGGTTATGGTCTTGCAGTTGCTGCAACCATGGCTGTGGGTGACGAAGAGGATCGTGAGAAATATGCTGACCTGTTAAAGCACAGCTTCACATCATGGGAAGGATTCAAGAAAGCCAAGTGGACCGGGATACCTCTGGACCCATGGCTGAATAGAATACCGGGCTATGAGAAAGATACTGAATGGAGTGGGTTTAGATTAGGTGGTCACTTCTTTGATATCCTGAAGGTGATGGAGCTTGACAAGCTGGTTAAGCATAAGGTATCTCCAATGATCCGTACCATAGAGACTCTTGCTACTGGTACAGATTGGAAGGGTGCTCCCATTGTTGGCATCGAAGAGATGATCAAGACTGGGAAGATTGTTTCAGACAATCCGTTTGAACGTGAACGGAATCTATGGAGCAGACTGGTACCGACTGCAGCCTATGAAGTCCGTGCTGCCATGCCTATCTTCATGCAAGAGGGGCTAAGGCAACTGCAGGGTGAGGCCATGCTGAGTGAGTTTGGCCGTGCTGCTGGTGTGGATATCAGACCATTGAGGATACCGAATCTGGTACTGGATGAATACACAGAGATCAACTCAGAGATGAATGCCATTGCCCGTGACATCAAGGATGCTAAAGCTACCAAGAACCTTGAGGCCCGGAGAGAGGCATACAAAAGACGTGACGAATTTAAGTATGGGTACAACAAGACCAAATCACGGTTGGGTTTTGCCAAGAAACGTCTGAGTATAGTCAAAGGAAAGATCAAAGTGCTCAACCTAAAAGTCAAACAAGGAAAGGAATTGGATGTTGAAGATCAACAAAAACTAAAAGACCTTGAGGCTCAGAAGCAGAGAATCATGGAGAGGTTCCTTGAGGTTATGAAAGGGAATTCGAAATGACAACTGAAGAACGGCTGGCTGTAGTGGAGACGGAACAGAAGGATACCAATCGAATCATCAGAGAGATACGTGACGATCTGAAGGCTCACATTAAGAACGATAAGGTTCAGGATCTAAAGATTGCATCCCTTGAACAGTCCCGTGCCACTGCACGTAAGGTGAGTGGTATATTGTCAGTGCCCATCCTTGGTACTGTCCTCTATACCGTTGGTAAAGGTCTTGGAATATACTAACTGAAATCATCCCCGGCACTGCTACGGCTTGTCGGGCCGACTGGCATGAGAGTTGCTATTGCAATGACTGTGCCAGCTATCGAGGTCTGCCTGAACCAGCACTGCAGCAAATCAGGCCAAAAAAAAAAGCCCCACCCCGAAGATCACTTAAGATCCTCAGGATGGGGCTTTTCGTTTTTATGTCTACCTAAAAGTATTAGGGCCGGTACGTTTAATGTGCTCTGAGTTGTTTACGAATTCGTAGTCGGCATCGATGTCACCATATATGAAAAAAGACTCCAATGGTTTTGACAAGATGTACACTTTCCCAGCCTGTACACGAAAACTGTACCAGCTTATAGTTTGGTACTTCGGCCAGCTTGAATTCCATTTGATATCATACACGGTATCATATGCAAAATTGGTGAACACAGCCTGCTTGCCGGGCAGAACATCGGCTGCAGCCACGTTGACGTTGCCCTTTGTCCAGTTGTAGATCAGAACCACCTTCTTAAATTCTGTGTCGTTACGGACTGTTACGGTTACGTTAGGCTCCGGGCCCGGTACGGTGGCCAGGGCAGCAGCACAGCTTGCCATCATTCCTACTGCAATATACAGGAGTATTATTCTAAGCCATTTCATGCTCGTTAGTCTCCTTTATGTGGTTTTGGTGGGTCAGTATAGCTTTCATATGAGAAATCCAGACCTCAAATGAATCTGCCCCCTTCATGACGTTACATTTGCCACAGCAGGGCACCACATTATCAGTGTAGTGCCCCTCTCTGCTATCCACCCGGTCAATTCCATTGTAAATTAGACCTTCACTGTAGTTTGCTGGTGGACGGCCACAGTAATGGCAGTCCTGACCAATCAAATAAAAGAATTCCTCAGCCGATAGATCCCAGTCGATGAATCTTTTAGCAGCCTGTTTGGTGTATCTCCAAAGAACGTGGTTAGCTTTTGCCTCTTTACTTTATCTTGGCATCGGTGCCCCCTGTATCTGTATCAATTGTATAGGTGCCACCACACCCACACTTTTTAGATCTGGGCATGTGATCAGTGTGAAGCTGATGTTTGGGATTCTTATCACAGATTCCGAGCAGCACCTGAGACGTTACAAATTGAGCCTTCTCTAAGTGGTAGACCGGATGTCCAAGAATGGTACTTTCTGTATAAGATCGTCCCTTGTTATCCAGCCAAACAGTTCCGTTCCATGTGAGGATGGAGACTGTGACTCCCCTTTTGTACTCAACAGTATCTCCCTTACGTCTGACATTTTTCTTTTTACCCATCTGATTTTCCCACCTTTCGATACCATCACCATTACGGTTTTACAGTTGACCTTCATCAGGGGTGCCACTTTGACACCCCCATCAAATCTAACCTTTACCAGTACGTTCATTATTCAAATTTCCTTTCTGCCTGTTTGCAGTTATCGAAGTCAGCCAAGCAAATGAATTGTATATCACAGCCTTCGTGTTCATCGTCAATAGCCTGAGCATCACATGACCCCGGTGCTGTATTACAGATACACTTCGACTTAGCCCTTGCATTGTGCTCAGCAATGATATCGTCAGAGACTCTCTGATCGTGCTCGTCCTCACGGGACCACGGTCCAATCTTAGCATCGTTCTTTAGGGCAACACAGAGGTTGCAGCCACATACGATCTGCCCTTCATCGTCATCATACTTAGGCACAGCACGGTGACACTCTTCCTCTTTGATGACATCCCAGCCATGCTCAAGGGAATGGACCTCTTGGCCTGATTGTCTTGCCTCTTCCATGCTGTCAAACAGTTCAGCACGTTTTTCCTCTTCTGTGTCCTCTTCAAGAGTACCATATGTCACATCTGATATAGTGTCCTCAGCCTTCCGAAGGTTGTCGTTGAACCCACGGGCACGGGCACCAACGGTGCAATCAAAGCCCTGCTTGGTTCTGTAGTCACAATAGTCATCCATCTCTGCCGGGTAGATCCCACGTTCAACAAACTCTTGGTTCATGATGATGCCGTGGATGTTCCACATGATAGCAGCAGCATGGTCTTCATCATCCAGACCTTCTTTGTAGTCCAGCAGATGTCGTTCAAGTGAGGCAAGGTATCGGCTGGTCTTCTGGCCCAACTCATAGTTGTGCTCACCGTACTTATCACAGCCGTTAGCCATATGCATCCCCAGCCGTCTGATAACCAACGGGTTATTCAGGTCGGGCCGGGACTTCCCCTTTTGGGTGTCACGTCTGCTACCTGTTTCCATATCCTCACGTACACCACTGTCCTTTACTTTATCAAATTCCATAGTTACATTTTCCTTTATATGCTTTTGATTGGTGCATTATTTTCTGCCTTTAACCTGTCGATCTCAGAGTGTGCTTCTACCAGCTTCATGCCCAGTGCAATAGCTGGAGATGGAGCCAGCATTGTATTCCCAGCCATTGCTGACCGGAGTTCATTCACGTATTCAATGATAATTTTCTGCTGGTCCAAGATTATATGCATCCCTTCCTTGATCGTCTTCATCTCTTCCATCACATCATCGTGCTGGAAGTCGATGCAATCTATCTGAGTCTGTAAATTTTCTATGCCATCGTTCATAGGTTCCCCTTAAACACAGTACTTCTCATAATTTTTCACTGCCTCTTCTGGGGTGCCAGCCCCCAGATATGTGTTGTAATATTTCTTCCAGTATATAGCCATTGCCTGCACCGTAGAGTCAGGCAGTTGCTTTGGAATACGATAGTAGTAGTACCGTGCCATGGCAATCTGATAGGCAAGGTTCAATTCCATGTTGGTGAAGCCAGTACCCTCACAGGCAAACATGAGTTCAATTACCTTATCCCGTAGCTGATAGTTTCTACCTTGGCTGAGTGACTTCCACATATCCTTTTCAGTATTAGGTTCGATCTGAAAGATCCCACGGGCAGGGCCCTTGACCTGCTTCAGGTACTTACCAAGGTGAGTCTCCTGAGCACAGGTCATCATTAGAAGTTCAACTGCTGTATCTGAAAAGGGTATTTCGGGCTCCAGCCATCTGAGTACAGCAGTGATTTTCTCTCTGAGTTGGTCTTTGTTAAAGGACATTTGATATTCTCCCTGTAAAGGTTTATGGTCTTCGGGTTCAAACGATGCCGGATAGTATGTAACCCCACCAGTCTGAACATCAACTGTATCCACCACGGCTGTGTGTGTGGTGGTGTCCGTGGTTTGGTGCACACTATGATGGGAAATAAGCAGAGCATAAAGGCAGCATGTAATATACACAGGTATAATCCAATAACCTTTTGCCATCCAGACGGACAGTGCTTTAGCATGTAGCCAGCCATCCCGTATAATAGTTTTAAGTCTACTGAAAGCCATGTGATGTACCCCCTTAACATGAGCCCCGTTCCTCTGCCTTGGCTCTGTAATAGTGTTTCTTTTTGATATTGTACAGGATCATAAACGGCTGGGCATGGTGCAACGTACCGGGCCGTTTAACTATTTGTATCAACGGGAGTCCGTCACCATCTTCCATTAGTTTACCATCTTTATCTCTTGCCTGCTCCCAGTCCCTGCAATTCTTTTCCTGAGTGTAGTCGTACTCTTCAGGCTGCAGATCCTTGGTCAGCTTTGCTGCTTCTCTTCTAAGACTCTTGGCTCTTTTGCCGTTCATCGTCTCGTCTCCATTTTATATGGTTTCGAACTCCTATCCCCCCAATGATTGCTGAGGATGCAATGAGTCCGTATTCTTTTATCTGCATGGCATAGATTATCCAGACAACATTAATAGCTATTGAGAACAGCCAGATGTACTTCCACTTATAGCCTGCTGCCCAGTACCATACAAGCATCATCCCTGAAACAAACCAGTCCATGTTATGCCTCTCTGTCCGGTTCATCAGATCCACACCATCTGCAGCAGTATCCTTGGACCACTGCATGGGTGCAATCTGCACATTGTATTATAGCCGGTGCCCATTCTTCTATCAGGTCTTGGACTTCCCTCTTCCAAGTTGGGCCATTGAACTTTATTGGCCGGGGTTTCTTGTGACTCTGATGTCCCATATATATTAGTTCCTTTTCCATATGAACCACTCGTCCTCAAGTTTGTTGGACCATTTGAATCCATTCTTATCACACCACATGCCGTAGGTTGTCTTGCTCCCCTTGCATATTTTATTCTGGTGCCTCTGGAATACAAAGTAAATCTCAGTGTCAGGATGTTGCTGTCTCATACGTTCAGCTTTCTTACGGTCATCCACCTTGAGCACTCCCTTGTATTCAACATAGAAGTAGACCGGCTTGCCCCGTTTCTTTTTCTTGTACCTGTAATCCGGGGTGTACTTCCGGTCCTCTTCAACCTTATAGGCAAAGGTATCAGGCTCATAGTCATAAGGTATCCCCCTTGCTTCCATGTTCTCTGACGTGAACCTGACCTCACCCATTGATCTCATGCCTACCATTTTTGCCACAGCCCTGCTGGCTGCTTTACCCTTCCGGGTCACCTTCGTATCATAATAGATGCAGGCACAGGTACAGCAGCAAACCTTGCTGGTGGTATTCAATGGTTCAAAACGATCTTTGCAGATCAAACATTTCCGGGTCTTCATTATAGACGGAGCCCCCTCTTAGAATACTCCTCTTCATGACCAGAGCCTTGAGGTTCTTCAGACGGTAGTTCGTTTGACTCATTGAGAAAGCCTTTGTCCTTGAGGCACATTTGCAATGCCGTATACAAAGATAATACCTGAGACTTCGGTATGACTGCAATCACATCTGAGTTCATTTCATTGGACTGCTTCATGTTCACATTCCGTACCCACAGGGAGCCGTCTTGCTCAGCAATCCTCAGGCCATCCGGGTCAACGTACATCTCAGGGCAGCAGTAGCCTGATACCTTCCGGTATATATGTGGCTTGCTGGGTGTTATTGACTTGTAATAATCAGAGTCCGGTAACGGTTTTTCAACGGTGATTTTAATCGTCATAGTTCCATATCTCCTTTGTGTAGAACCCACATCGTCTGCAACTGAACGTGGTGATAACTCGTTTCACCACAGGTGCATGGAAGCTGGGCTGATATATTATGTTTGGTATTCCAACGTGGCCAAAAAGCCAGCAAAAGATTTTTTCAATTTGACGAAGTTTCATATCACTTACCTTTCATGCTACAGTAGTCTGTATATTGGTTGCAGTAATTGTTGATTCCACACCAGTCTTCACATCGTTTCCGTTTGCCGGGCCGGGTGTCCACGTACAGCTTAGAGATAGGTATCTGACTCTCTTGCTGATAGTTGTTCATCCAATCTTTAGCCGTGTCGTATGACGGCTGCAGTCGGAGTGCTTTCTTTTTATCCCGGTGGTGTACGGCAAAGACATCATCGTCGGCCCACATATCTTCTCTGCTACAAAGTGGTAGGTCCACATCGGAAAGACTCTCTGAGTCAATCATCATCTGTACCCTCTCTTCCATGTAGTCATGGACTCTGGTGTCAGACCAGAGAGGCAGGTTAATAAGGACAACCTGCTGCCGTGGGTAGCCTTTGTTCTGCATCATGGTGTACTTGCTCCACTCCCATCCCCAGAATATGATGTTTAACTTCTTCAATTTGATGCCATGCTTTTCCCGTATGAATGATCGGTACATATTCTGCTGAGCAGTCCAGTGTTTCCTATCATTGTACAAATAATTGTAGGTCTTGCTGGTCTTGATATCGAAGAGCTCATTCTCTGCAGTCATGAAGATATCATATGCACCGGTAGTCTTCCGGTTAAGCACGGTCCTACCAAGCCTCTCTTCCAGCTTGTAGATGTCAGGGTATCCAGCAATGAGCATCTTCTCCATGTACTCATGGATAGCTGTGCCCATGAAGCTGGCAAGGGACCCCTCAACTGTGAAGGGTACCTTGTGCCCATGTCTACGTTCAAGCTGCACAATCCGGGGTGGATCTTGCAGTGTGGTTACACTGTAGTCCGTATCCCCGGAGTCATACTGCTTTGTGTGCTGCTTGATAGCATCGTAGAGAGGCTTGATATTATTCATTGGATTTATCAATGCCATTCAGAATTGTCCTTTTTTAAGAGGTAATCCGGGTTAAGATACTTGAGAATACTTCTTCCACCGTGCCCGTTGAACTCAGTGTCAGCCTTGATGACGATCCCTTCTCTGACGAGTTGAGTTCCTGATAAAACACTTTCTCCAGTTCCATACGTACTAAGCAATCCCCCGTTGTAAGGTCCACGGTAAAGTACAGGAGCCACTTTGAGTCCAAGAGATATGATCGTAGAGTAAAATTCTCCCCATCCAAGGTACCGATTTTTTGCAACGTCCAAGATATCGATAAAGGCAACATCAATTGCCGTACCTCTAAGTCCGTAGTCATAGCCAGTTTGTATTCCACTTCCGTAAATCTCTCCATAAAATATTCTTCCCGTTTGCCCAGCAAGCCGGGTCTTTAAATTTAACTGGTTAACGATACGTGCATAGACATTCCCTTCGTAGAATTGTTTCTTGCTGCCGTCTTGCAACTGCACGTTGTGAGATCCGAAAACAAATTCCCACTGTTTCGAATTGGGCCAAAAGAATTTTTTCAATTTGGCAAAAAAGGTACGTGGAACGTAAGGCACCCAGCCACATCGGAAGTTGGTGCCATGTATCTTCTCTGTGATACTAACCTCTGAGCCAATCAGCATAAGAGGATAGTTGTTTATGTGGTTCATGTGAGTGTACTTGTGAAAGTCAGGATGCTTGTGCACCAGAGCCTTCCGTGAGTTGTTCAAGTCCATGGGTATGCCCTTTACCGGTGGTTCCCACTTCGTAATCTGTAGGGCATCAGCAACATCATCACCTTCCTTGCCATTGAACACATCAAACACCTTCATCACCGGGACAACCAGTCCCTGAGATACCACACCACGGAGCTTAATGGTACGGACACGATGTCTCTTCAGCTTCACCTTGGTGCCAGAGAATAGGAACATCTCCAGCCACTCAGGCAAGATGGAGTCAATGGGGATGTACACACACAGATCCCCTGTTTTAAATTCATTCCGACCAACGATGCAGTTCCAGCCCTTGACTGCTGCCACATCCAGCCGGTCTGCATTCGGATGTCGGTCTACATTGCCGATCTTACAAACTTCAACTATTAATTTAGCCATCTTTCCCCCTCAGTAATGGGTTAATTATTCTGGCATACTTCAACGGTATCCTGTAAAAGTATTCACCCTCTTTGATACGGGCATTGGGTACCTCAACAAGGAACACGTCTTTAAGGTATACAGACGAAAAAACCACGGCCCTGTTGCATACTTTGTTAAGCATCCAAAAGAACAGTGGTCCATCGGTCATCTTGCAGAGTCTGATTTTTCTTTCCGGTACACTCCCAGTCCTGAATGGAAACTCACAATCTTGCCATCCAAGACTGACCTCAACCTCATGGTTAATGGTGAAGTCAGCAGTGGGGTGTCGGTGGAATAAATCGGCTCCGTAATTCTCCGGTGGTACCGTTACATCATAGCCGTGATAGGTAAGGTGCAATGCCACAGCAGTCTTTGCCATGGCATCGTACCTTTCGTACACTTCTCTATCAAATGGTTTACGTTTTCCCTTCAAGACTAAAATGGGATGTCATCATCGTCACCAGCCCCATCACCAGCAGGCTGAGCATTCTCTTCGGGGGTATCAGCATCCTGTCCCGGTTCCTGAGGACAGACGAACTCACCTGTGTGCAGAAAGCCTTCCAGCTTTTTAGACAGGTCTTCAAACTGAGCAGTGATCGAACTCTGCCCAACAGCAGCCGGTTTCTTTCCATCGGTGATACCGTTCATTGACTTCGTAATTTCCCAAGCCAAATACATAGCTGACGAACGGTCAGTATGATCGGGGTCACGATAATTAGACTTCCCGGTGTTACGATTACCAGCACCAGCAGCAGACTTCGAAGTGCCGGATGAAGCTGCAGCACTGGACCCATCAAGGATGTCAATCGACTGAAGATTTTTGAACTTGCTGTCATCATACTTCAACTCCAGTAGCTGTCCGGGTTGTAGGGACTTTGCAATCTTTCCCAGATCGGTGGGTGCTCCATTCTTTGCCTCATGCCAGAAGAACTTTTCATAAGGTGTATCGTCATAGGTTTTGATTCCCTGCAACAACATCCCGTTCGATGTTCCTCTTACCTCTGGTGCTAATCCTGTGAATTTAATTTTCAAATTACTTCTCCTTACCAGTTATGGTTAATAAGTGTGTCGTGGTACCTTTCAAATATCAGGTCCAAGATTACTCTTTCCTCAGTGGTTAGTGGGATTGGCAGTTGCTCATGCCATTCCTGTAGTTCGTGTGGATAAGCTAACTCCACCTGTTCTTTTGTGGGGTACACAGTCCTTAATATTTTTTCCATCAGGAACCTGCCCTCTGGAAGTAATTGAACCCCCATTTGAATACACGTTTTGCCTTCTGGATTTCCTCTCCCTCTTTCCATTCAGGCTGCTCAAGTTGAATCACACCCCATAGACCAAGAAACCCTAACGATATGATCCATGCTTTGCCAGTGTAAAGTTGGAAGACAAAACCTCTCCAGTCTCTACGGCCTTTGATTCCTATACCAAGAAGGAATAGGTAGATCCCCACCTTGCCGTCGATGATGCCAAATTTAGACTCACCCAGATTTAATCCTACTCCGAAGTTCATCAGCTTTCCCCCAGATAGTCTTCAGCAATCTCTTGCCATCCAAAGACCCGTTTAATATTAGGTGCCAGAAGTGGTCGATCATTGTAGTCAGTGTTCAAGAGATACACCTTGCTTACATAGGGTGCTATCTCATGAGCATTACGGTACCGGTCCTCTACGTAATGGGTGAGGCCCAGATCCTGTACATGCTTTGGTTTATTGTGATGTTCCGTGATCCGTTTGTAGATATACGGCCTTGGCATATCGTTGTCGAACATCCACTCATGCAGCTTGCTATCAGTCATGCCACCGTAGTCTTGCCGTGCCGTCAGGTAGATCGGGTTCTGCCCCTCAATGCAGGTTATATATCTGATCCAATACTTTGCCCCCTGCACTTCCCTCATTGCATGGTGGTACTTTACAATGGTGTAGTTGATAATGTTAGTGACCACCTTCGGGTCTGCCGTTGGAATGCTGAAGTAAAACATTTCCTTGCCGTTATCATCCTTCAGCCTGATATCTTCTGTGTCAAACCTTAGCATCAGTGCCAAAGAAAACCACGGGGCTGAGTCAATAACACAGCCATCAATATCGTATCCTATCTTTGTGATCATAATATCCCCTTATGGTTTGGTAAGACCTCAGGCTCACAATCAGTGAGCACAAAGAGTTGATCCTCAAGTTCATCTATCCGTTGCCTTAGCCAAGCCAGTTCGTTCTGTGCACCGGCTGACAAGTTGTCCACCATCTTCAATGCTTCGTCACACTCTATCCTTGCTGCATTCAGTAGTGGACATTGAGTACAATCAGGCTGCTTTGGCATAGTGAAACTCCGTTGCTGCCCCAATGGTGGGACGGCTTGCTTTATGGGGCATCAGTCCATAGTTCGGACCAAACTCCATATCCCCTGTCAGTGGTACGTTGAACTCAAACTTCCAGAACTTCTCAATCAATATAGGCAGGTCTTCGAACGTTTGAATAACCAGATCAGATAGTCGTTCAATCTCAGCTTTAACAGTATCAAATAATATTGCATCGTGAATCTGACCAATCCACTTTGACCGTGGGAAGTTGTCAGCCATTCTCTGCTTAACAACATACATTGTAAACGGCATAATATCACCAGTTGCCGTTCCCTGTACCTCATAATTCTTGATCTGAGTAGGTTTATATCCCTCATAGGTTATCCCATTCTTTTTAATCATGGACAGTGGAAAGTTATACAGCCTGCCAAACTGAGAGACATACCAGCCACCGTTGGCATTCACCTTCTGGATGTTTGTCTCTTGCCATGCAGCCAGTACGTGGTACTTGCTGTAATAGTCTTGGACAATCTTGGTCCAACGTTTGAGGCTGAAGTTAGGCATCAGTGGGTCCATAAAGAAACTGTATGCCGTGCCACCGTACAGAAGCCTGAACGTCATGATCTTGGCATCCTGTCTGAACTTAATATCTCCGAAGAACCGGGTGGCATTATCAGCATGTGCATCGATACCCGATATGATTTCATTCATGGCTATTGGATCTTGGCTCAGGAATGCAGCCACTCTCCATTCCAACTGAGCAAGGTCACCGGCTGCAATCAATCCCCCGGCCACAGGTGCAACTGATGGCACGAATACGGTTTTGAGTGGATTGAGAAAGCCTTCTTGATCTTCCTTGCTTCGTGGAAAGTTCTGACCGTTAGGATCTTGAGACGAATATCTCCCAGTACCTGTCCTACTCTGATTATACTGAGGGTGCATTCGACCATCTTTTTGTACTTTGTTGACATACCCTTTGCCCGGTTCAGATCCAAGCACAGAGGATACAAGTTTGCTGATCTTTGCACGATTAATTAACTCCTTTTTTATCTCTCGTCTTACAGCCGTACCGGCTTTAAGGTTTTTGATTATAGCAATACCTGTCTTGAAGTAACCATCCTTAGCAACCTGCATCGACTTGTCAGTCTGAAAGCCAGCCCCCTTTATATGGATGTCTTCAACACATTTCCGTTCCACTTTATACTGCTCCCGGTACTTCTCATTCCGGGTCTTCATTGTGGTACTGCCGTCTTTGTAGGTAAACTTAAACGGGACCTTACGTGTAGCCCATCTCTCCTTTGGTACCATCTCAGTGCTATCCCGGTGAATAATACCACCGTACAGTGCAGCACTCAGTTCGTCCTTTGACTGCAGGTTAAGGTCATCACGGCCAAACATCATCGTGAGATTGTGATCAATCTCGTCAAGCTGGATCTTATATTTACCCCCCATACTGTGGAGCAGTTTGGAGTCGATGGGCATTCCGTTACACTCTATATCCGTGAGGATAGAAGTAGTGTTATTGTGGACTGTCATTATCTGCCGAAGGTAAGGCTTCTCAGTTTGCATCTCTGCAAGTTGGTCAAGGTACACATGCAAGGTGGTATCACAGTCTTGCTTTAGATACTCAGCCAGTATGTGTTTAGGGATCATGTCGGTGTTAACCCCACGGTCCCAGTACCCTTCAACTATGTCCAGCTTAGCCGGTTGCCCCCTTCTTTCAGCAACCTCTTTTAATTTTAAGCCAAACATCTTCTGACCACCAAGCAAGTACTCACTGGTTTGAGTGCACCAATACTTGCCGTTGTATTCGACACCCATATAAGTTAGCCAGTTCAGATCAAATTTAAGGTTATGCCCAACAAGCAAGTCTACGTTCAACAATGCTTGGGTAATTTCAGTCGGGTCATCCTCAATCTTCACTTCATTGTGCTTAAACCACCAGTCTTGGTACCTGCCCCCTTCTAACTGTAGCCCACATGCTACCGGAAATGCCCCCTCTTGCCAAGGGTGTAATGTCGGAGCCATCGAAGTCTCCCAGTCAAGGACTCCTATCATTGTACTCTCCCCGGTATAGGTTCTCCGACCTTCAGCAATGTCGGTCCAGTTAAACGTACCCTCTTCTTTTCAATGGTTGAATCCCATTTACCTTCGATACGATGCCGATTTACCCACATCACCAACTGTTTATGCTGGTGGTATCTCCGTTCTACAAACTCAATGGACTCGACAACGGCCCATGTTCTAATGGTCCAACCGTGGTCAAAATTAAGGTAGATAATTTCATCTCCTACCCCAATATCATTTCCAAACATATCTGCTACCGTCTCTGTCATGGTTTGCCTTTCTGTTTGGGTGCACTGTCATAATACCTACACCTGTTGAAATCAAAGTAGCACTGCTTGTGAGAGTGACTCCCGTTCTTGTTACGGCAGAGACTCAAAAAACGTGCATACTCCATGCCTGTCTCATGTACCTTTCCAACTCCCAGCATCCAGTCAAGTTCACCG
>Ga0255055_10002023_pt1 | contig 14377 bp, 6 predicted proteins | sample JV7_2_27_MG_FD_188633 | JGI IMG/M metagenome (GOLD analysis project Ga0255055, IMG submission 188633) | Seawater microbial communities from Jervis Inlet, British Columbia, Canada - JV7_2_27 | ecosystem: Environmental > Aquatic > Marine > Inlet | place: Canada: British Columbia | collected...
AGCTCATCGAAGAGAGTCGGTGCGTCAAGGGCGAGTCTCAGTAGGCAGCTGGGGCAGAGCCCCTCGACTTCGGGGTCGTCGCTCAGGCTTGTCCCGCAATCCGAACACGTGTGGGTGACTCTCGAAGTGACCATTGGGGAGCGCTCGGATTCCTTGCCGCCATTGAAGGAAGACGGAAAAGCCGCTGAACGTGACCTTTACCCTGGATCCCAGGGACCTATGACCGTCAAGAGGTGACGGACTTCTTCGTCGATGGCGTTCTCGCTCGCCTCTTCGGGACTGGCGCCCTGATGGCGGATATAGGCGTAGAGAGGCTGCCAGTAGGTCTGGAAAAGCGACTCCAGGGCCGCCCGAGCGTCGGTGTCGGAACCGTCTCTGGCGGCTAGAACCTGGCTCCACTGCGTCGTCGCAACTCTCACGCACATACTCCTCGACCCCAAAAAGAGTCAGGTGAGTATCACTGCTCGATCCCTCCAAGGAGATCGCAAGACGCTTGGTCAACTAGTCAGGCAGGTTTCAGCCTACTGAATCGGCCTGTTTGGCACACCACCCGCAGGGGTGGGCACGCCTCAGCCCCACTAGCCGCTCACCATGTCGGTGGCTCCCGGTTCCAGCCCGCGAAGGGCTCGAAGTCGAGGCGATAGCCGCTAGGAACCTCCTCGTCTTCCACGATGCGATAGTTGGTGAGCGACCGCAGGCGCTCCAAGAGCTCGTCGTATGGCAGGGTGTGGAAGGGCTGACCCTGGGGCATCGGCCACAGCCGCACCGTGCCATCCGTGCTGGCCGAGGCGATCCACTGCCCCTTGGGATGGACCTTGACATCCCACACCATCCTCTCGTGCCCCAGCAGCAGATGGGGCTCTTCTCCGGTCATCGGGCCCACCCGGATGGTGCCGTCGCAACTCGGAGTGACAACCAGATCGCCGGCCGGTTGCCAGTCAGATCGGGACACCTCATCGCCGTGGCCCTCCAGCTCCCAGGAGGTCCGCTCTTCGAGGTCGTAGACGAAGGCCTCACCGCAGGGAGTTTGGGGATACGCAGTCCGAATACCGACGGCAAACCGCCCGTCCGCGCTTAGCCGGGCAAAGCCCGGGCGGCCCTCCAAGAGAAGCTCCGAGGTCCCGTCATCGAGATCCCACAGGTGCATGCCGCCACCAAGGCTGCCCGACAGCAGCCTGCCGTCGGGAGTGAACTGCACAGAAGTGATGGTCGCGGGACTTCCGGGGTCCAGAGCCTGGACCTCTTCGGTCTCGAGATTCCACACCGAAAGCAGGGTCTTGCCAGAGCCCCTGGCCTGGTAGCCGCCGGCGGCGAGTCGCAGCCCTTGGGAATCGAAGGCTAGGCTGACGACGGGCTCGCTGGTTTCTGCGAGCTTCCTCACCGGTGCGCCCGAGAGCGGCAGCAAGAAGATCTCTCCGCACATCGAGCCCGCCGCCAGAAGATCTCCTTTGGGTGACACAGCGAGGCCGAGGAAGCCGCACTCGTTCTCGAACACTTCGCCCCCCGTTTCTTCGGCGGTCGGCGATAGCGGCCAGATCCAGACGCTGCCTCCGTTGGTACCCCACGAAACGGCGGCGAGCCATTTCCCTTGGGGATCAAACGCCAGGGTGCGGAATTCGTCCCCCGAGGTGGCGATGACCCGCGGGTAGGGTCGGCTCAGCGGCCAGATCGATTGAGCAAAGGGGTCCAATGTGGCCAGCCATCTGCCCGACGGATGCAAGACGGTGTATCGGAAGCGATCAACCTCGCCGCGCCGCAGGACCAGGGGATGTGTGTCGGGTGGCGCCGCCAGCTCCCACAGCTCGACCGTCTGCTCCCAGTCCCTGGCCGCAACCAGCCATTCCCCTTGCGGGTCGATGTCGAGCGAGCTCGCTACCTGCTCCGGGACCCCAGAAAAGGTACGAACGACATCGAGTCGGTCATCGTCCCCCCAGCCGGCCCAAAGCACCAGTTGACCCGATGCATGCCCGGTCACGAGACGGCCGGTCTCGTGGTCGAACTCGAGCCACCGGATGGGATCGGAGCTTTGCAGGATCGACCGGGGTGAGGTCACCTCCGAGCCTCGAAGCGGCAATTCGTAGAGATCGCCGTCGGCAGCAAGGAGAATCCTCTGGCCCACCGGATCGGTGTCCAACATATACCAGTATGAAGCAGATCCCGGGGGAAGGTGAAGCAGGCCCAGGGTCTCGGGCTCCCCACCCGACATTGGCCAGCCGCGCGCCAGACGACGCCGCACGCCATCTCCCTGGTCCGGCAAAGGGATCCATTCGAGGAGGTAATCGCCGTGGACCCTTGACCACAGACTCTCTCCATCCCGTTCGACTTGCCGAACCTCTTCGACCTCGGGCAACGACCACCACCGGGTTGTCTTGCGACCTACGGTGGTGAGCCAGCGGGAGTCGGAGCTGAACCCACCGTAGACAAGACTCATTTCGTGACCCTCGAGCCAGCGCGGCTCGCTGCCATCGCTCGCCCAGAGTCGTGGCCTGCCTCTAGGGTTCGTCTGCAGCAGCCACTTGCCGTCCGGACTGAAGTCCACATCCCACGGTGCTGTACCCTCGTTCGCTCCGAGCACGAAGGCGGTCGGCCCGCGCCAGAGCATCTCCAGGGCGAATCTCCGCACTTCGGGACTGTCGGCCAGCTCGAGGCTCTTGATGGCATAGGCGAGGGCGGCGGTGGGGTGCTCCGCCTCTTCGAGCTGACCCAGGGCAAAGAGCTTGCTGGCTTCGGCGCGGCGGGCCGCGGCGATGGCTTGACGCTCCGAGCGTCGACTCTGGAGCCAAAGACCGGAGATCACGACGACGACTCCGAGGAGAAAGGCGATGGTGGCCGCCACCGCCAGCCGCCGCCTGCGCTGACGCCGCCGCACATGGGTCTCCATGGCCTCGGCGTAGGCCTCTTCGGTCGTCGTCAGGCCGCCGGGATAACGCTCCCGCCAGAGCTCGAACTCCTTGAAGCTCGTGCCGGTCCACAGCAGATCCTCCGACCGGCTGTGCTGTTCCCACATCTGCGCCGTCTGGCGAAGCTCGTCGCGAAGCTGCGCCCCTTCCGTGTCCTGTGTCTGCCAGCGCACAAGCCGCGGCCAGGCGGTGAGCAGAGACTCGTGGATGATCTCGATGCGGTGGTGGGCGGTCTCTTCGTCGTCGGTGGCGGGGAGCTCGTACGAGGTCAGGAGACGGGCGTCGATGAGAGTGGTGAGGACGCTTTCGGCGGCTGTCCGGCCCATCGTAGGGGCGCCCCTTGTGGGCGCCCGGGAGGGGGCAAGCCCCTCCCCTACAACCGAGGGCTTAGGGGCCTGGGGGCTTAGGGGTTCCCCCTCCCGCTCGTTGAAGACAGACAGCAGTTCCTCGCGGTCGCGTGCCGTTCTCGTCCCCTGCGCCGTGACCAGATTCCTGAACAACTCCCTCACGATGGAGATGCGGTCTTGTCCGATCCGATCCAGCGTCGCCTCAGCGTGCTGGGCCAGAGCGCCGCCGACACCACCGATGTGCTCGTAGGCCTCGCGAGTGAGAAGCCCGGTCTCTCGGTCGCGGTGGTCCCAGAGCCGCGCGGCTGCGAAGGCCAGCATCGGCAAGGCCCCCCGCTCGTCGCTCACCTCGCCCACCATCTCTTCGACAAGCGAGTCGTCCTCGAACTTGTAACCACACTTGAGTGCCGGTTGCACCACTGCCCGACGCAGGGCAGTTCCCGAAGGCGGCCGCAGAGGCGTCAGCTCCGAGAACATCGGCGACAGTGCCGGCTGACCCGAGCAGTAGAAGAGAAAATCGTCGCGGATGGAGAGCAGGACATGGGCATCGGCCTCGAGGGCCAGCTTCCCAAGAAGCTCAGCAACGCGGGTTTGCACGTCCGGAGTGTTTTGGGTGAACAGCTCTTCGAACTGATCAATGACGATCAGGACCTGGTCGTGCTGTCGCCGCCAACGGGAGACCAGCGAGACCGCCACGTCGGGCTCTTCGAAGCGCAGGAAGTCCTTCATGATCTCGGCGTCGCCAGCGAGCTCGTCGACCAGGGCTTGACCGAGAGCTGCGAACGGCCTGTTCCCCGGCGTCGCGATCACCGCTCGCCAGCCCGAGGGGATCACCGGTAGCAGACCCGCCCGGAGGAAGGAGCTCTTGCCCGCCCCCGAAGGCCCGATAAGACCCAGAAGATGAGGTCTTCTGAGCTTCTTCCACATCTCTTCCACTTCGAGCTCCCTCCCAAAGAAGTACTCCGCATCCTCTTCGGTGAAGCTGGACAGGCCTGGATAGGGGTGGACATCTTCGGCGCCCTCGACCCGGAGCGTCACTTCCTCCAACGCCCGGGCCAGCGCCGCCGCCGAGGTGTGGCGCTGCTCCTTCTGCCCTGCTACTGCCTTCTTGAGCACAGAGCCCCAAGGCGAATCGGCAATCTCTGGCGGCTCGTGATGGACTCCCTGCCAGATCTCTTGGCGCGCCTCGAAGGTCCGAACACCACCAGGGGCGATCATCTCGGCCAGCACGACGCCGGCGGAGAAGACGTCGGCGCGGGCGTCCAGAGATTCACCCCGCGCCTGCTCTGGCGCCATGTAGGCGGGGGTGCCCGAAACCGTCCCTGTCTTTCCCTCCGCCAAACCCTTGGCGATGCCGAAGTCCATCAGCACCACGCGGCCTGAGCGAGTGATCATCAGGTTCTCGGGCTTCACGTCCCGATGCACCAGACTCGCATCGTGGATGGCTTCGAGACCGGCCAGAAACTGCGATGCGATCTCTCGCGCCTCCGTCAGCTCCAGGGGAGCCCGCATCTTCAAGATGTCCGCTAGGGTGATGCCGTCGATGTATTCCATCGACACCAGCTCCTGGCCGTCGAGCTCGACCAGGTCGAAGACACGACAGACGTTGGGAGAGATCACCTCGCGGGCCGTGCGCACCTCCTGCCGTAGCGCCTCGAGCGCCCGCTTGTCCTGCAGCAACTCCTGCCGCAGTGCCTTGAGTGCCAGATCGACGCGCAGCTTGAGGTCGAAGGCGCGCCAGACCTCGCCCATGCCCCCCCGGCCCAGGAGCGACCGGACCCGATAACGATTGCCCAGGGTCTGCCCCTCGACCAGGCCTGTAGCCGAGTATTGAAGAGTCGGAGTCTCTGACGAGCTCTTCAACTCATCGAAGAGAGTCGGTGCGTCAAGGGCGAGTCTCAGTAGGCAGCTGGGGCAGAGACCCTCGACTTCCGGGTCGTCGCTCAGGCTTGTCCCGCAATCCGAACACGCGTGGGTGACTCTCGAAGTGACCATTGGGGAGCGCTCGGATTCCTTGCCGCCATTGAAGGAAGACGGAAAAGCCGCTGAACGTGACCTTTACCCTGGATCCCAGGGACCGATGACCGTCAAGAGGTGACGGACTTCTTCGTCGATGGCGTCGTCAACCGCCACGGTCTCGGCAATCTCCTCCCGCAGTACTTGGCCAAACCGACGCCGCAGGCGATGCGCGGCCTTGCGTACCGCCAGCTCCGTCATGCCGAGCTCCACACCCACCTCCCGGTAGGGCTTCCTGGGTTCTTCACCAGTCAAATAAGGCTTGAGCGATTCGAATCTCTGTCGATGGTCCTCGCTCGTCGACTCTTGCCGCAGGGTAGCTAGAGCCCTGCCCAGCACGGTCATCGCCCAACGCCGCTCGAAGACCTCCTCTGGCGTGCGGCCGGTGGCCGGCTCGCTCGAGTAGCGTTCCTCAGCTACGTCGGTATCCAGCGAAAGCGTTCGTGTACCTCCGCCCCGCTTGAGCGTCCCGGCTCGTTCTCTTTGGTGTGAGAGGAAGTGTCGCAGCGAGGCCAGCAGAAAGGAGCGGAATCGGCCCTTTTCAGGATCGACATCGGCCAGGAAGTCCTTTTCCAGCAGCTCGGTGAAGTAGGCCTGGGTCAGATCGCTCGCCTCGTCAGGATCTGAGCCTTGATGCCGGATATAGGCGTAGAGCGGCTGCCAATAGGTCTGGCAGAGCGCTTCGAGGGCCCTGCGGGCCTCGGTGTCGGAGCCGTCTCGCGCTGCGAGTACCTGGCTCCACTGTGTCGTCGCAACTCTCGCGCACATGCTCCTTGACTCCAGGAGCGTTAGGAGACTATCGGTACTCGATCTCCCAGCAGGAGATCGTTAGACCCGTGACTATCTGTTCAGACAGGCGTCAGCCTACAGAAAGGACCCAATCCGCACACCACCCGGAGGGGTGGGACGTTTCCGCGGACATTGCTCGCCGTTACCGAGGGCGCCTCGCTGCAGGCACTTATATGATATCATGCATGCATGGCGAAACAACTCACGGTTCGCGGAGTTTCTGATGAGGTGGCGGCCCGACTGGCAAGAATCAGCGAAGCGCGCGGAAGAAGCGTGAACTCGACCGTGCTCGAGATCCTGCAGGAGGCCGTCGGCGTGCAAGAGCGTCGCGCACGACTGCAACGAATGGCCACTTGGACAGACCAAGACCTAGTGGAGTTCGAAGAGGCCCTCGAGGCTCAGCGAGTGATCGATGAAGAGCTCTGGGGCTGACCCGGTCAGCCGCCTCGTGCTGGACACCTCCGGCTATTCACGACTCAGGCATGGACATGAGGCCGTGCTGGATGCAGTCGCGGCGGCCGAGGCGGTGTTGCTACCCGCAACCGTCATCGGCGAGCTCGAGGCTGCGTTCGAGCTCGGGGCGCGGGCGAAAGAGAATCGCGTTGTGTTGACCGAATTTCTCGATGAGCCCTTCGTCTCTATCCTGCCCACCAACAGAGCCATCGCCCGACGCTATGGCCAGGTCTTCGCCCAGCTACGAAGGGCCGGGACAGCGATCCCGGTCAATGACATCTGGATCGCAGCCGCCACCCTCGACTGCGGTGGCCACCTCCTGACCTCCGACCAACATTTCAGGCACATCCAAGGGCTGGATCTCACTCTGCTGAGTGCTTAGCCACATTGCCCAGCGTGTCGTTCAAGGCGCACCATCCGGGGGGGTGGCGGAGCCGAGCCAGACTCTTCTAGAACCGAAACCCCACCGAGACGCGGAAGGTGCGCGGGAGCTGGTAGCCGAGCTCATCCTCGGGCTGGCCGAAGCCCTCGCGCTTGGCCCAGTGGACGCCCTCGACGGGGGTCTCGGTGAAGGGGTTGAAAGGCTGGCAACCACCGGGGCAGACGAAGGCCGCCTGGGTGGCGTCCGCCACGTCGGTGTTGACCTGCCACACACCTTGCTCGTTGAAGACGTTGAGTACCTCCGGTTGGAGGAAGACCTCCATCTGCCGACCCCAGGCTGTCCACCGAAAGCCATAATTGAGCGAGAAATCCGAGCGGTGGATGCTGTCCGTGCGGAAGGCGTCGCGAGCGGTAAAGAAATAGGTGAAGGGATCCCCGCCAACATACTCGCTCCCTCCCCGAACACTTGCGTAGCCGAGGTCGCCGACGATGTCGAGGGTCGAGACCTTACCGGCAGCAGCGTAGGGGGAACCGGACCAGAAGTTCTCCAACCAACTCACGCCTAGGTTGTGGTGTTCCCAATCGAGGATGTCGTAGATCGCCCACGCCCGCAGCTTGTGCCGCTGATCGCCAGACAGGTCTCCTTCGGGGTGGTTCCACCGAGGCTCCTTGTACTCCGGATAGACCTCGGGAAGAGCCCAACCCGGACCATTCTCCGGCGTGTTGCCTTGCAGCCTCGAGAAGGTGTAATTGCCGGCCACGTTGAGGCGGTCACTGACCCGGTATCTACACTGAGTGTGCAGCCCGAGGTATTCGCGGACCTGAGCATTGGAGTTGACATAAAGCGCTACGTCCACGGGGCCAGCGCTGGTCTCGACGATGTTGCCTAGCTCGGTCTCGAGGGAATAGAAGTTGTTCCATTCCCGGTAGACCAGGTCGGCCCGCAACAGTCCCTTGCTGCCGAGTCGCTTGGTGACACCTATCGCGAGCTCGTCTGCCGATGAAGACCTGAGGGTTTCTGGCATGACAACCGTCGTCCCGGGGATGCTGATATAGAAGAGACCGGGAATCCGCGACGGATCCTCGAAGTACTCGTCTTTGGTGCCGTTCTGGAAGTACCAGTCGAACAAGATCGCCAGCGCGTCCTGGGTGGAGACGCAATCGCCCCGATCGGCACAAGCGGGGTCGACGTTGACGGTCGGGCCACCATATTCGCTCAAGAACTCTCCGATGGCTCCCGCTTCGGTGATATCCCCGCTCTGACCCACCGGAGCCACGTAGGAGCCATAGCTGCCGTGGATCACCAGATCGCCGTCGCCCTTGACGTCGTAGCTCAAGCCCAGACGGGGACTCCATTTGGCGTCGTCGGCCGTTGTCACGCCGGCGCTGTTCTGGCCGTCGTTCTTGTCGTAACGCACGCCAAGGTTGAAGCTCCAGTGGTCGTTGAGCTGCCAGGAGTCGTTGACGAAGAAGGAGTTGGTGGTAAAGCTCGTTGGCCGGGCGAGGTCCTCGTTGAAGACCGCCCACCAGCCGATCCAGACGTCGCTGCCGTTGAACTGGGAGTAGATGTTGTTGTTGGGATCGACGATGATGTCCGAGGCCCAGACGGTGAAGTCGCTCCCGGTCTGGCGGTTGATCGAGAAGCGAATGTCGTCGAAGGTGTCGTAGCCGAAGACCACCTCGTGGCTGCCCAGCTGCTCGCTGGTCAGAAAGTACGAGCCCTTGGCCAGGAGATTGGTATTACTGCGCTCCTCCGGCGGGCACTCCGGCGGACCGGCGCCACAGAAGGTGGGTGAGTGCCAGCGATGGCTGGTGCCCCGGCGACGCATCAGCGTGCCCTCGAGCAGGTCCCGGGTCTTGGCGCCGCTGTCCTCGAAGAAGAACTCACGCTCCGAGTACTGTGCCTCGATGAAGAACTTCGGCGTCAGGATCCCCGTGTAGTTGCCGGCGATCATCTCCTGCGGCAGTTTGCGATCTGTCAGGCTCCGCAAGTCGAGGAACGTGAAACGACCCTGGTTACGCTCCACCTCGTCGATCTCGAAATAGGAGAGGATGACATTGTGACCCGGATGGGGCGAGACTGTTAGCTTGGCCTCGTAGCGCTTCTCCGTGTCTTCGCGATCAAAGGGAATGTTGGTGACGGCGCGGGTGGTCTGGGTCTCCGAAACACCCCGATCGCGGTAGGCTCCGAAAAACCACAGATGGTCTTTCCAAAAGTAACCGCCCAGGGTCGCCTCGTAGGTTGGGACGATCTCGTCCTTGCGCTCGGCGGAAAGCGGTGTCTTGGCCTCCCAATCGTTGTTGTTCAAGGTGGCGCGCAGCGAGCCCTCGAACCGATTTCCCCCAGACTTGGTGATGGCGTTGACCACCCCGCCGCTGAAGCGACCGTATTCGGCCGAGATGCCGGAGGCCGAGACCGTGGTCTCCAGGATGGCGTCTTCGATAAACAGATCATAGGGTTGCCCCCAAATGTTGTCGTTGAGTATCACGCCGTTCATCAGAAACAGGTTGAAAAACGACGCGGCACCCGAGATGGTCACTTTCTCCTCGGGACCCACCGCGTGGACGCCCGGCGCCATCAGGGTCGTGGCCTTGAGATCCCGGTTGATCGGCAGCTGATGAATCTCCTCCGCCTCGAAAGTGGCTGCCCCTGTGGGGGTCTTCGAGATGGTTTCCAGCTCACCGGTGACCATGATCTCTTCCTGCACCTGGGACAGCACCATCTGGATCGGATCCGACCGGGTCGTCAGACCGGCATTGATCTTCACCTGACGCACGGCTGTCGCGAATCCCTCGAGCTCGTAGGTCACCGTGTAAGTGCCCGGCGGCAGCAGAACCAGTTTGTAGCTGCCGTTGGCGTCGCTGGTCGTGACGCGGCTGCCCTGCAGATTCGGTGACGTCGCCGTGAGGGTCACCCCGGGGAGCCGTGCCCCCGACTCATCCAGTATCCAGCCGCTCAAGCCCCCCGTGGCCACCTGGGCTGCGACCTGAGCCGCTAGCAACCAAAGCATCAGGCCGCACAGGATACTTTTGTGGTGGCTTGCTTTGATCCCTTTCATGGCGATCTCCCTCTCGAGGCCCGCAGGTCTCTTCATTCGGAACTTGGCCTCCGCCTGTTTTCAATAGACGGAACGGCCGGAATTTCTTCCACACCCCTACCACGATGGCACCTCCTGCCAGCCAGGGAAGGGGCCCGGCGCGACCGTGTAGCCGGTGGCGCTCTCTTCGTCGGGGACGGCCCGAAGGTTGGTCAGCGATCTCAGCTTGGCCATGAGCTCGTCGTAGGACAGGGTGTGGAGAGGGGGCTTGTCCATGTCCGGCATCGGCCAGAGCCGGATCGTCCTGTCATCACCACCCGAAGCAATCCAGCGGCCGTCGGGTGAGACCGCTACAGCGCGGACTGGGCCTTCGTGCCCCAGCAGGAGCCGGGGCTCTTCCTCAGTCACCGGGCCCACGCGCACGGTGCCGTCCAAGCTTCCGGTGACGACGATAGTGGCGGTCGGGTCGAAAGCCATCTCGACAACCTCGTCGCCATGCGTAACGAGCTCCCGAGTGGCGCCGTTCGCCAAGTCGTGAAGCGTCACGCGTCTCTGAAAAAGGGCCAGGAGCAACTGCCCGTCCGCGCTTTGGGTGAAACCTCTTGTATTCTCGAGGACCACCTCGTAGGTCGCCGCGGCGAGATCCCAACGGCGTAGAGTGCTGTGCTCGGTCGTTGCCAGAAGATCGCCGTCTGGTGTGAACGCCAGATCGCGAATCCACTGGCCGTCGCCGGCATCGAGCTCCTGCACATCGTCGGTTTCGAGATCCCAGATGCGGATCACTCGGTCTTCCGACGGGGTGAACCCCCCTCCTCCCGTAGCCGCCAGACTTCCTCGTTGATCCAAAGCCAGGCTGACACGGTGCCGGGCCAATCTGTGCGTCCGCGGTGCGCCGCCATCCAGCGGCACCAGGACAGCCTTTCCCCAATGTGAGCTCAGCAAGAAGCGCCCTTCGGGATCGAAGGCCAAGCCCTGCATGTAGGGTTTCTCGGCGGCGGTGTAAACGACCCGGCTGTCCAGACCGGCGGCGAAACTCAGGGGCCACAGACGGAGCGTGCCGTCTTTGGAGGCGGAAGCCAGCCAGCGGCCGTCAGGCGAGAAGGCCACCGAACCTACCGATTCACGGTGGCCGTACAGCAGGCGCGGGTAGCGATGGTGCAGCGACCACAGTTGCGGCCGGTTCGAGTGCCCGGTAACGACCCACGGCTCCTTGGGGTGGAAACTCGCTGAGTAGACGGACCCGGCGAGGTAGTCGAGGCGGAGAGGCTCCGCATCAGGGGGACCGAGCAGATCGAACAGCCGCACCAAGCCGTTCTCGTGTCCCGACAAGAGCCACGAGCCTTGCGGCCCGAACCGCAAGATTAGGGCTCTGTCATCAGTATGTAGTCGCCGGAAGGGCTCGTGCGGGCCCTCGCCTGTTCTCCACAGGCGAATCTCGCCGGATTCGTCGGCTGACGCAAGGACCTCACCGGAGGGGGAGAAAGTCGTCGCGCCGATCAAATGATCGTGCTCGCCCACCTTGCGCGAAACGCCCTGGTTGGGGTCTTGCACCGACAGCAGATAAAGATCCCGCCCCTTGCCATACAGGAGATAGCTCGCCGTGGAGTCGACGGACCCAAAGTCGAAGTGGGCTGCGTCCCCCGACCACTGGCCCACCTTCACCGGCACGGGATCGACACTCCACGTCTCGATCACGAACTCCCGAACGAACATGGACTCTTTGGACGCGAGCAAGACCCGTCGGCCATCTTCGGAGAAGGCCACATGCAAAGGGAGCGCACCTGCGGTCTCGATCGTGTGAATCGGCTGACCCCCCGGATTCGACCAGAGGCGCAGCCGGCCAGGGACCGAGGGCTGGAGGCTGTCCTCTGCGGTGTAGGCGAACCGAGAGTCGGGGCTAAAGCCGGCGAGGTCTACTTGGGCCTTCCCATCGACGGGTGTCAGCTTGGCGACTGGGTCTCCTCCTTGCTCGGAAAGAATGCGGCCTCCTGCTGTCCAATTGGCCTGGGCGAGCCAGTGACCGTCAGGGCTGAAGCTGATCTCTTGGGTCCCTGCTTCGGGAAGCGCAATCGCCAGGGGGCCGCGCCAGAGGGTCTCGAGCGCGAAGCGACGCACCTCCGCCACGTCGGCCAGCTCGAGACTGGCAATCGCGTATGCCAAAGCGGCGGTCCGATTACTCTCCCGCTCGAGCTGAGCGAGTGCAAAAAGCTTGGCGCTTTCGGCCCGGCGGGCTTCGGCGACCGAGCGGCGCCAGAAGCCACCGATGATTGCCAGCACGGAGAGCAGCACGACAAACGTCGCCGCGACTGCGAATCGTCGTCTTCGCTTGCGCCGCTCGGCGTGGGCGGTCATGGCGCGGGCAAACTCTTCCTCGGTGGTCGTCAGTCCGCCTGGGTAACGCTCGCGCCAGAGTTGAAACTCGCGGTAGGCCGTGCCGGTCCAGAGGTAATCCACCGAGCGACCGTGCTGCTCCCAGAGCTGGGCCTGGCTGCGGAGCTCGTCGCGGAGCTTGGCCCCCTCGGCATCCTGCATCTGCCAGCGCACAAGTCGTGGCCAGTTGGACAAGAGCGACTCGTGGACGATCTCGATGCGGTGATGAGCGGTGCCTTCGTCGTCGTCGGTGGGGACTTCGTAGGAGGTCAGGAGGCGGGCGTCGACCAGGGAATTGAGAACCTGCTCAGCGGCTGTCCGATCCGTCGTAGGGGCGCCCCTTGTGGGCGCCCGGGAGGGGGCAAGCCCCTCCCCTACGTAGAAGACCGACAGCAATTCATCTCGATCCCGAGCCGCGCGGGTGCCCTGAGCCGTTACCAGGTTGCGGAAGAGCTCTCTAACAACGGGAATCTGATCTTTCCCGACGGTCTCGAGGGTCATCTCCGCGTGTTGGGCGAGCGCTCCGCCGACACCGCCAATTTGCTCGTAGGCGTTGCGGGTCAGCAGCCCCTGCTCTCGATCGCGGCTCTCCCAAAGCCTGGCGACCGCAAACGCCACCATTGGCAGGGAGCCGCGCTCGCCCTCCACCTCGCCGAGCATCTCTTCCACCAGTGACTCGTCCTCGAACCGGTACCCACACCGCAGGGCCGGCTCCACGATGGCCCGCCGCAACGAGGCCCCGGTCGGAGGACCCAGGAGCGTCAGGTCCGTCAGGATTGGCTGAAACGCCTCGAATCGATGACAATGGAAGAGAAAATCGTCCCGCATCGACAGCAGCACGTGGACATCGGCTTCGAGAGGCAGACGACCTAGAAGCTCGGCAAAGGAGGCCTGCACCGGCTCTGGGTTTTGGGTGAAGAGCTCCTCAAACTGATCCACGATGACTAGACCGCGCTGGTCTTGGTGACACCACTCGGCCAGCAGCTCGACTGCGATTCCTGGCTCCTCAAAGCGCAGCAGCAAGTCCGCTGCGCCACGCGCATCGCCCAGCTCCGCAGCGAGGGCCTGGGCGAGGTTGTCGAACGGTCGATTGCCGGGTGTCGCCACGATGGCCTGCCACCCCTCGGTGAGGGTGGGCAGCAGGCCAGCCCTAAGGAACGAGCTCTTACCCGCTCCTGAGGGTCCGATCACGGCGATGAGATGCGGCCTCCTGAGCTTCTTCCACAGCGCCTCGACTTCGAGCTCACGACCGAAGAAGAAACGGGCATCCTCTTGCTGGAAGGCGGAGAGACCCGGATACGGCCGGGCGGTTTCGTCTCCGGCGGCTCTTAGAGTCACCTCCTCCAGAGCCCGGGCCAGGGCTGAAGCGCTGGCAAATCGCGTTTCCGGCTCTCTGGCAATCGCCTGGCCGACGACCTTCGACCAGGGGGTTTCAGCTAGCTGAGGGTTCTCCTGATGAATCCCTTCCCACACCCGTCGGCGATCCTCGAAGGAGTGCACGCCCCCCGGAGCCACCATCTCCGCCAGCACCACACCGGCGGAGAAGACGTCTGCGCGGGCGTCGAGCTCTCCACCGTGCGCCTGCTCGGGCGACATGTAGGCAGGGGTGCCGGCCACCATGCCACTCTTGGCGTCGCCCAGCCCCTTGGCGATGCCGAAGTCCATGACCACTACCCGGCCCGTGCGGGTGATCATGACGTTTTCCGGCTTGATGTCCCGATGGACCAGACCGGCCTCGTGGATGGCTTCGAGGCCGGCGAGAAACTGGGAGGCGATCTCCCGGGCTTCGTCCAGCTCTAAGGGGCTTTTCTCTCTCAGGATCTCTTGCAGCGTGGTGCCGTCGATGTACTCCATCGACACCAGCTCCTGGCCGTCGAGCTCCTGCAGGTCGAAGACCCGACAGACATTGGGCGAGACCACCTCGCGGGCGGTGCGGACCTCCTGGCGCAAGGTCTCTAGCGCCTGCTGGTCCTGGATGAGCTCGGTCCGGAGCGCCTTCAAAGCCACGTCCTGGCGCAGCTTGAGGTCATAGGCTCGCCAGACCTCGCCCATGCCGCCCCGGCCCAGGAGCGAGCGGATGCGG
>Ga0255055_10002024_pt1 | contig 14376 bp, 13 predicted proteins | sample JV7_2_27_MG_FD_188633 | JGI IMG/M metagenome (GOLD analysis project Ga0255055, IMG submission 188633) | Seawater microbial communities from Jervis Inlet, British Columbia, Canada - JV7_2_27 | ecosystem: Environmental > Aquatic > Marine > Inlet | place: Canada: British Columbia | collected...
GGTTATGCGATTGACGGGTTTGGTAATCCTGTTAGGGAGAAGTTAAAGGCCGATTTTTCTGCTGCGTCTACTGCTAATCAGTTAGTCTTGAAGACGAGATCGGGGCAAGTCAACGTGAGGAAGGCACCAGAGAAGAACTACAAAGACATATCGGCTTATCGTCCGACTGGCAATTTGATCTATGATAAGCAGCTTCTCAGAAATATCGAGAGTCGGACCCAGAAGTAGGGCGAGAGAATCAGTAATATATATATAATTTCGAACTTAAAGAAAAGTGCAGGAATTGGAATGGATTCTAGAGCCGAAAATGAGTTTTGGACATTTTTAAAATGTCCAAATCCAAAATTCCAGAGAATAATATTTTCGATTTCTGCACATTTTCAGTTTTACTACAACATTGTAGGTATTCTTGAGCGAGCCTCTCCGAAATCGATGTAGGGGCTTATTTTTTCTGATTTTTGGGAACCGATTTAGGGGTTTTTTTTGTTATCCATTTATAGATGAAAAAAAAACCCCAAAAAACCCCAAAAACATATTGTTGCGAAAGTTGTGACTTCTACTGTAGGAACAAGAAGGATTTTCGTCGCCATTTATCCACTAGAAAACACAAAATGGATAAATTGGATAACAGGTGGATAACAAAAAAAACCCCACATGCTTGCATGGTGTGCGGCAAGGAATACAAATTTCAAAGTGGTCTCAGTAAACATAAAAATAAGTGTCGCTCTTCAACGGTTGAGGGGAACACAGACAAGCTAGTCCAAAATCAGCTCTCTATGAGTGTAGAGAACGAAACTCTCAAGGAAGAAGTCCGAGAACTACGAGAAATGATGCGCAAGATGATGAAAGCACAAGAATCCACCAATGATAGCGTAGTATCCCTTCATGAAATCATCCCCAGTGTAGGCACTACAATCAACAATAAAATGTCAATCAATGTCTTCCTCAATGAAAAGTGCAAGGATGCCATGAATATTACCGAATTTGTCGAACAACTTACTGTATCTCTCGAAGACCTTATCTACACCAAAAACCATGGCTACGTCAAAGGAATTAGCAACATCTTCGTTAAACAACTCAAAGATATGAAACCCACCGAAAGACCAATCCACTGTAGCGATAAAAAAAGATTACAGTTCTACATCAAAGACGAAGACAAATGGGAAAAAGATAGTAGTCATAAGAAGATCGATCAAAGCATCGAAGACGTTACCTACACACAGATCAAGCAGATTCAAGCATGGAAAGATAAACACCCTAACTATCTTACTGACGAAACACTACTCACCGAGTGGCATACAATGATAAATAATGTCATGGGCGGACAAGATGACGACGATCGCAACAAAAATAAAGGATCCATCAAAAAAGAAATCTCTTCCACAGTCGAAGTTAAAACACAACTCATAGACATCGGAAAATAATTTAAATACCAGGCGCCTTCTCTCTATAATGGATGATCAACAGTCTAAACTATTCTGTATCGTTCTCGTCACATTGCTAGCAATAGCACTCGGTATCAGTACACCCACCCAAATATCCGAAAAAAACTTCTTCACGAATTACATACACAATACAACCCAAATTGATACATATGGGAATCAAAGTGCCTACATATACCTAGGTAACCACACACGATCAGACTACTTCATAAATCTGCGAAATGAAACACGATTTCATGAGGAATTAGAGCGTTACAACTACACTCACGACATTTTGCCACAAATTAAAACGACCACGACTCTTGACTTGATCGTCATTGGGATTTGTATTGCGTGTTTCGCGGCCCTACAGGGAGGACGATTTTCGCGGAACAACTGTTCAACCATTTGCTCTAGTGATAAGGTGTCTCTCCGTCTTTCGGATGTCGCAGGCCTCGAATACAACAAGAAGGAGGTGTTTGAGTTCGTCGACTTCGTAAAAAATAGAGAGAAATATGCGGAAATTGGAGCCAGAATGCCACGAGGAGCCATCTTCTATGGACTACCCGGCACTGGCAAGACAATGATCGCAAAAGCCGTGGCTGGAGAGTGTGGAGTCCCATTCATTTCAGCAGCAGGTCCCGACTTTTGTGAGCTCTATGTAGGCGTAGGATCAGCCCGTATCAGAGACCTATTCAAGAAAGCTAGAAAGAAAGCGCCTTGTATCGTATTCATCGATGAGATCGACGCCTTAGGCGGAGTGCGCGGAGGATATTCGGCGGGCAATCAAGAGAGAGATAACACCCTGAACAGATTCCTTATTGAATTGGACGGATTTAGCGATAATGATCAGATACTCGTATTCGCGGCCACCAATCGGATCGATATTCTTGACAAAGCCCTCCTTCGTCCAGGAAGATTTGATCGCAAAATCAGATTCGACCTTCCAGAAAGAAAGGACCGAGAAGCCATATTCAAATGCTACCTTGAAAGACTAAATCTCTCCGGAAGTCCAACCAAACTTGCAAAATTGTTCGCCAAACGCAGCCTCGGATTCTCCGGAGCAGATATCTCCAACATATGCAATGAAGCCAGTATATTAGCCGTTAGAGGAGATAGTACAACGGTCACCCGCGCCCACCTCGAACAGGCAGTGGACGACGTCCTAATGGGTCCAGCTAAAGGGGGATACACCTTATCAGACAATGATCGAAGGACCGTGTCCTATCACGAAGCAGGACATTCGGTCATCTCTCAACTGTTTGAACATGCTTCATCGCCCATCAAAGTCTCGATTATCCCTCGCGCCAAAGGATCCCTCGGTTTCTCACAAAGCGAGACGAAAGAAACAAAACTGAAACGAAAGGAAGAAATTTTAGACCAGATATGCGTACTGTTAGGTGGGAGAGTAGCGGAAGAGATCTTCTGCGATACGATTACTACAGGCGCATCAAGCGATATTCAACGGTCAACCGAGTTGGCATACAAGTACGTAACGATTTATGGAATGGACGATTCGGTGAAGGTTTTTCATTATGATGTCGCCTGTGACAATTACAGTGAAAAGCTGCGTCAGGGTATCGATGAAAGCGTTGTCAAAATAATCGGCGCCTCGTACGACAGAGTACGAGCATCCCTTCTCACCAATAGACGCCTAGTCGAAAATATGGCAAAAGCCTTGCTAAATAAAGAGACCCTACTAGAAGAGGACATCAAACGAATATTCTCATAAACATATTACATCTATTGTAGGTAATATGTTAAACAAATGCGCTTATCTGCGACGGCGACCGGCTCTGCGGGTGCGACGGCCTCCACGGCGGCGGCGACCTCCGGTTTTGCCGCCCTTACGGGTGCGGCGACCGGCTTTGCGTGTGCGACGACCAGCTCTTCTTGTTCTTCTAGCCATTGTACAATACCCAGAGAAAAGATATTTTATGGGAGAGATATCTGAGTGTGGGCTATTTACTTCTTGGCGCGGCGTCCGAATTGTGCGCGGCGGCGGCGGCGGTCATTTTTGCTTCTGCGACAAAAGCTACGTTTGCGCCCACTAGCATACTTGCATCCAGCCCTGGCCCGGCATACGGCCGGTCCAGCTTTACGACAATGGGAAGCTCTGCGTTTTCTTCTGTAGCTTCTGGCAGCAGATCTCGAGATGCCCCCACGGTGCACGCGGCGACCAGCTCTGCGCGTCCGACGGCCAGCTCTGCGCGTCCGACGGCCAGCTCTACGGGTACGACGACCAGCTCTACGGGTGCGGCGACCAGCTCTTCTTGTCCTTCGTAACATTATATACTTATCCTAGAAAAAAAAGGAACTTAGTAAGAATCTGCTAAAGATCTAACGCACGCGTCTCCCTCGACTCCGCTTCTTGCCTCTCTTCCGCCTTCTACCAGCCCCTTCCATCGGCGCTCGTTTGACCGCAACTGGAGGCCCAGCAAACCCCGTAGGAGGCATAGGCTTCGCCGCCATCTCCGCCGTATTCATTATGCTCTTTTCAATCACGCCCCTTACATTAGGATCAGCATCACTGTCAATTACGACCTCATCTAATTGTTTTTCTAAATTGTCTTTCTTCATAATGGAGGTCTTCAGAATCCGGTCTCCGATAATTGCTTCAAAGAGCTGTAATCCCGTTTGGTAGTTTTTCTCACAGTTAATGTACAACCTGATAATGAGAGATCGTGCTTCTTCAACGACCTTCTGAAGTGCCTTACTATCAAGCTTAGGATTGATTGTTACTTCTCTCGCACTACCTTTCCCTTTCTCAATGAAGACTTGGTCGAGCACATCAAGGAGGCTACCTTGGTTCTGCTGCGCAGTTTGCATCATATCCCTCACATTCTCAGCATATTTCACGAATAAATCGTCTTTATCCGTACCCACGTACGTCTGTTTCCATGGAGAGTTATCGTTAATACAGACCTCCTTATTATGGTAGTCGACAAGCGGCACATCAGAGAAGGTGGCATACGCTGGCTTTTTGTTCTTTTTTTCCTTTTCACTCTCGACGTCCTTCTTCCACCTGTTAAAATTATTTTTACCCGTAAATATGCGGTAGAAGGTCTTAAGATCCTTATCATAGTCGGCTTTGGAGGTTTTCGACATGGCATCATATCTACCATCGCTATAATTATAGACGTCGTAGTAAAGCCTATTTAGCTGAGGGATTCCTGCTTCGTCACCTAATGTTCTAGCAACCTCCACTTGACTTCCAGGAAGCTTGTCCAATGCCAATTGTCTTTGGATGGAGTCCCTATCCAAACGCTCCACTTTTCGATTCAGATCGCAATTTCTTACCCTAGCAGTGATCTTCCCGGGCGATTCTGACGACTTAAGCGCTCGTATTCTCCGAGTACACAAATTCGGCTGCCTAAGGGACACTTTAACTCCATCTGGTATTCGGTATTTGTTCATCAGAGAGTATTCGTGCACTACACCTGCGCTGTCAGTATATCGATAGATGGGGTTTATAGTCTTTACGATTGCTGCGAAGAGGTGGGCGATTTTGATATAGAATTTTGCGATTCCTTTACACATGCGGTCTTTCAGATCGTGATCTTTGACATCTAATTCACTGAGCATAGACATTCTGGCGGGCTCTGGTGGATTCATGGGCCGTATTGGAAGCCCGTTTAGGACTGATGGTTGTACATCTGGAGAGCGTTTCTTGATTTCGCTAGTGTCTAAATAGGCGACCTTTTCGTTCATCAGCTCTTCGACGGGACGTCCGTTTTCGACTCGCTCAGCAAGGAAAGTTATTTCTTTTTCATTGAGGTATTTTTTGATGACGTCTTTTGTCAGGATGACTAGTTTGTTACAGTATTCAGGAGAAGATAGTCTCTTCAGGTCTTGAAAGTTCTGCGTGAGTATATATTTTGTTGCCAGTAAGTCCAAAATGTTGACGGCGGTAAGTTTCCCACCAGCTGCTTCAGATTTTGCTGGCTGATTGCCCATATATATGATAAATGTATATAATAAATTGAATTAAAAACAAATCACTATATTACGAACTAATAAATGGATGTTAAGAAAACCCAAAAGAAGAAGCAATATGGAGACAAAAGTCGCAAACTTTGGAAAATATTTGATACCGAAGTAGGGGACGATCATAACAAAATCGAATGCTTATACTCGGACAGTTCCATGCTCTTGAGAGAGACGTGTGATGTTTGTGCGCATAATGTGGCTTACGGGGAGGACCGGTTCCTTACCTGTACTAACTCGAAATGCGGCGTAATTTACAAGGATACCCTTGATGTTACAGCTGAATGGCGTTACTACGGGGCTGACGACAGCCACACCACGAACCCCACACGATGCGGAATGCCCATCAACCCATTGCTCAAAGAGTCGTCGTATGGCTGCAAAGTCACTTGCGCTATGTCGGCTACCTACGAGATGAAAAAAATAAGACGGTACACGGAGTGGCAGTCAATGCCTTACAGAGAAAAAGCAAGATATGACGAGTTTTCCCGGATTAAGGCATTGTCTAAAGTTGCAGGGATACCTAAAATAATTATCGACGACGCGTTGAGGTATCACAAGAAGATATCTGAGATGAAAACATTTAGAGGGTGTAATAGGCAGGGCATCATCGCTGCCTCAATCTACATCGGCAGCCGCATCAATGGATGTCCTCGCACTCCGAAAGAGATTGCCACAATATTTAAGCTGGACAACACCTCTGCAACCAAGGGATGTAAAAATGCTGTACATCTTCTCAATAAGATAGAGAAGGATATGGAGAATAATGAGAAGACGCACTTTTATCAGACTCGTCCAATGGATTTCATCGAACGTTACTGTAGCCGGTTAAATGTCAATAGGGAGCTTACCAAGCTGTGCCAGTTCGTGGCACTGAGAATTCAAGACAATAGTTTAATGCCAGAGAATACCCCCCATTCTGTCGCAGCTGGCATTGTGTATTTCGTCGCACAAACTTGTAAACTCAATATTTGTAAACGCGATGTCAATAGAATAAGCGAGATTAGTGAGGTCACCATCAACAAGTGCTACAAGAAGCTTGACAAGATGAAGGACCAGTTAATCCCAACGGTAATCTTAAAGAAGTATGCGACACAATGACGATATTCTTTTGTAACGATTTGTAAATGGCAAATCCTGTCCAACTAGAAATTACAGAAAAGCCAGAAGTTAACGCAAATCTACTGTCTTCTACTCCAAGCAAGGTCTTTATTTTTCCTTATAGAAACAGGGAGCCTCACCGTGCCGTAATACTGAGTATGTTGCCGGGGCTGCTCGAAGGACAAAATTATCAGATTATGTTTGTTCACCAGAATGACCGGCGCCCTTTTAACAGGGGAGCCATGAAGAATCTCGGGTTTATGCATGTTAAGGCAACTTACCCCCAAGACTATCGGAGTATTACCTTGATCTTCCACGACATTGACTACGTCTCCTACAAGAAGAATCAATTCAGCTATGACACCAAACAAGGTGTAGTCAAGCATTTTTTCGGATACGAAGGAAGTCTGGGAGGTATTTTTGCAATAAAGGCGGCCGATTTCGAAGCCATTGGTGGTTTCCCGAATTTCTGGACCTGGGGGAGAGAAGACAATATGCTCTACATGCGGGCTAGACGGAGCAGGCTCAAGATCGACTACGGCGAGTTTGTCCATGGACAAAAAAATGCAAATCAAATTGTGGGTTTGTGGCATGGCTGGGATCGTTTGATCAGCCCGAGCACCATCAATAACTATGACAAGGGAACCGCAGATGGATACCGGAACATCGGACGTCCCATTTCCTGCGTTGAAAAGATAGCCGATCGAATCTATATGGTACATGTTAAGAGCTTCAGGATTGCCGAGCACTTCAAAACTGCTATGAAAGATGCGCGAATAGCCAACGCCAGACAGTATCGATGTATGGGACCCAAGAGACCACGAAGAAAGAGCATGCTATTTACTTAGTCCGCGCGATGCGTGACCGCAGTTGCCCTACCGCACCACGCGGACGAAAAACGCCACGCACGGCTCATGCTTCGAAGTCGCGCCGTCGTAGACGCGGCCGCAATTGAGACAAGAACATCCTAATCGTTGACAAGAATAAACTACAGATCAAGGGTGAAAAGGGTTAAAAACATATGCGCTACCTAGCATATATGTTTCTACAACCGTCACGAGGAACGCGCAAAACCCCTACGAAGTCGACGGATGCCATAATCCTGATTTATCAGTATTTCATCCACCGAAGCCACCACCGACAAAGGGAAATTGAGTACTGCTTGCAAGCGAATGTAAGTAATCCATCAATTAACGCAATATACCTACTGAATGAGCGCATCTACTCGGAGAAGGAACTGGGCACCAATAGTTCGAAAATTAAACAAGTGAACGTTGGGAAACGGCTATTTTACAAGGATGTTTTCGAATTTGTGGAGAGGGAGGAGTTGAGAGGCTACATCGTCATCTGTAACGCGGATATTTTTTTCGATAAAACCGTTGGGAATCTGCTTCACACGAACATTCATGAGGAGAAGGTGGTTTATGCTCAGTTACGCTTCGAGTACACAAACGCGGTGCTGGGAAAATGTAAACTGTTCGGTTGGTCGCCTGGGTGTCCAGGGAGGGCAGACAGTCAGGATACTTGGATTTTCCACTCCAATTTTAATGCTTCGGAGAGAGAAAGGAAACCGTTTAATTTCCCTTTTGGGAAGTTGGGGTGCGACAATAAAGCAGCATACTTATTCGCGATTCTTGGGTACGACGTACGTAATGATCCTTACTTCGTAAAAACGTATCATTTCCACACTTCCCAGACACGCGATTACTCCACGAGTGACCGAGTACTCCATCCGTATCTGAATGTGGCACCATACATTAATGGACGGGTGGAAGAGGCTGTATGGGCTGGCCCGAGTCTATGGGCGCAGAAATATGGTTACACTGTAAACAGTTTCACTTCTGACGGAAGTACTTATGTTTTTAACAAAGATAACAATACAATGCGTGAATTTATTGAAGGAGAGTTGGGAGCAGGGAGGAATTTTTCCATACCGCGCGTTGCCGGAGTGGAAATGAATGTTGCCTTTGCGGCGAAGCAATTGTCGGAGGCGCACGGAAATCCCAGGGTTTGCCACTCCGACATGGCAAAGTTTCAGAAATACGTTAATGAGCGTCTTCTGGAAATGAAGAATAACGCTGGAATCTTCATCAACAGCGAAAATTTACTTAACCTTTACAGCAAAATGTGCTTCCAGTCATTTCAAAGAGCAAAACTTGTGCTAGGATGGGCACCCTGGGATCGAGTGTTTCCCATAACGGTGGAGCCGCACAAGTACATCCATAGCATTCTTCGCAAAAAGAGAGCGAATTCGATCTATGCCGAAGTTCTCAGCATCTTTAACTATGTTCATAACAACCCGTGGACGACCGCCCTGCGAGGAAAACGAGTCCTTCTTATCTCCGCATTCGTAGAAAGTATCAAAAACAAGGTCGACGTTCGAGAGAAGATCTATGGTGTTGATCTCTTTCCCGAGTGCGAGTTCGTCTTCTTGAAGCCTCCGCAAACTCAAGGTAACAATCCTAGCCGGATCTTCATCGAAGAGTTTAGAGATTTTACGAAAGAGATTGATGCTATAAAGCAGACCTTCGATGTAGCACTAGTATCCTGCGGTGGGTATGGAAATCTGGTCTGCGACTACATCTATGGAGTTGGGAAATCAGCAATCCTTGTAGGAGGTGTCCTTCAGATGTATTTTGGAGTGTATGGGAGTCGTTGGTTGAGAGAGAATAAGGACATACTTACACTGTATATGAACAAGTATTGGAGTCGTCCAACTGAAAGTGAGCGGCCCAGTAATTACGCGAATATTGAGGGCGCTTGTTACTTCTGAGGAGGAACGCATTTAAACTTTTGGATCCTTACTATAATATGGAGAATTTAGACATTGTGGTAACAGGTTGTACTAAAAATAGCGCCTCTTACATTAAGTCTCACCTCTTGAAACTGTACGAGATCAGGAAGCTATGTAGAAACTTCAAGATCCTTATCTACGAAAATGACTCAGGTGACAATACACTTCAAGTTCTACGGTCCATTGAATGCGAGGATATTAAAATAATAACTGAGACTGGCGTTGTACAAATGATTCAGCAAAGGTATCCGCAATTGAGGAGTGCAATGACGCAGCGTACGAGTATTCTGGCTCATGCTCGGAATAAGCTTTTGGAGGCTGTTCTCCGTGACTACTCGGATTATGACTATATGATTATTAGCGACTTAGACAATGTGCTGAAACGTTTCAGAGCAAGATGTATCACGAAAGCATTTGAATATGACCCTTCATCTTGGGATGTGCTTACTACGAACTGTATTCCTTTTTACTACGATATTTGGGCGCTTAGGATTCCTAAGAGGATGTGGTCTGGAACACATGGTAAAATTTGGGACCGGTTCATTGATTTTGACTGTTGGGATATGATAGGGCATTCGATTAGCCGCGGGTTTGCTACCACTCGGTCGAGGTCGAAGAACATGGTGGTTGTCTCTGCTTCTGCGGGTCCTCAAGCTCCTGCCAACATCTTATATAGCAGGTTTCGGAGAGAGGGAATTGAGATGTATGTTAAGCCTTATCAAAGGATCATACCAGTCACTAGTGGCTTGATTTCTGTGGAGTCTGCTTTCGGTGGACTCGGGATTTATCGCATCAACAAACTGAAAGGTTGTAGGTATTCGGGTTTGAGAGACTGCTGTAATTCGCAGAAGTATGGTGTGATAGGGAGTTGTCGTCCGGATGTGTGCGAACACGTGGAATTCCATCGGCAAATGAGGAAAAAGAACGGGGCAAAGATCTTTATTTGCCCCAAGCTACTGATATCGACGCAAGATGAACATGTGCTTGATAAGAATAATTAGGACTTAACGAGGAGCCGGGATAGATACCTAATGTCTACAGAGAGATTTTGTAAATATGTTTCTTCGAGGGGTATCGCCCAATCTTGCGACATATATCCGCGCGATATTCTCTCTGACTCGCAGAACTTCGATATTACTTCCTACCAAGGAATCGCAAACAACCATAAAGTATACGTAATATCATCTCAACTACCACAATTCGTTACCAAAGTGCTTCCAGCCTTGGAGAAGTCCAATATAAAAATAAGACTGGTAACCGGCGCTTGCGTCCTAGGAGTGCCGAATGAACTTAGCAGGGTACACAGGATTGACTACCTTAAACCGCTATTTTGTCAGAGTCATTCAGTACTGATGTGGTATACGCAAAACTATGATGGGCGTCGTGGGCAATGTGGACGCGTGAAGGCCATTCCGTTAGGATTGGATTATCACACGCTGCAACGGGGAGCGATGTGTTGGGGTCCGCAGGCGTCAGCTAAGGAACAAGACGAGGAACTCGATCGACTGTACCGAGACGCATTACCCTTCTCTAGACGTTGGGACAGGTCTTTCTCTTACTACCACTTTAGAATGTTCAGACGACATAACGCTGATAGGTATGTAGCCAATGCTGTTTTAAAGCAGAGGGAGTTCAATGTCTTTTTAAACAGTAAGCAGCCCCGAAACCGTACTTGGAGGTTGTCTACCTTGTACAAATTTGTGATCTCTCCCCACGGGAACGGACTGGACTGTCATCGAACTTATGAAGCAATGTGTTTAGGGTGTATCCCCGTCGTTCGCAGCTCGTCCCTTGACGAATTGTACAGAGGAATGCCTGTTATTGTACTCGATAAGTGGGACACTATAAACATGCCAGACCTGTTGGAACGCGGACGTCGAGCTCTAAGTAACGGAAGAGAGAAACTGACGCTAAAGTATTGGACTGACTTCATTGGTGGATAACCTTAATGTTGGCCGATCTGCCTTTGGTATGCGGTACCTAGCAGTTTATCCCAGAAAGTGAAGTAGTAAGCAAAGTTGTAATTTTTCTTGCCGTAGTGGTGGTGTACGGCATGTTCTACGGCCCCATTGATAGGCCCGGTGGAGACACGATATCCGTTATTGTGGATGTAACTTCCCCAGAAAAAGCTGAAAATCAGTAGTGCGTACATCAGAGGGAAGTACGTTGGGATTAATACAAAAGGTATGGTGAAAGCTACATTCTCCATATTGGAGTCGACCCAGTGGGAGGCCCTCGAGACCCATGAGTCGAGAGGTCTCAAGCTGTGGTGGAGGTAGTGAATGCGATCATAGAGTAGGTCGAGATGCGCGAGTCGATGCATAAAGTAGAACAGGGCATCCGTAAGTAGGAGATTCATCGGGATCGTGGCGAAAGTGTAGGAGTATGAGTGGTCGTGTATGTTAGTGTACGTTCTGCCAACAACATTGTAGTAGAGTAGAGTCAACATTACGTACGATACGAGATTACCGATAAACCACTGTGATTTGGTAAGGTATCGTGGATCGAGGCGATTGTCAAAGATGTAGCCATTTAATAGATGGTATATTGTGTAGTCTCCGACGAAGAAAATGGGTATTAGGTGGATCATCTGCTTATACTTTGGAGAGAATATATTAAGTGATCTTCCGATCAATTTATCGCCGTTGTGAGGTGCTAAGACTATTGGAAAGGCATTTAAACATTCGGACAGGACTTAAAATACAGATGAATGACAATCTGCCAACTGCCGTGGCTGTTGATTTGGAAGACATTGATATCGGAATAGAATCCACCATCGTTGATGCTGCTCCGTTGGAGCCCGTTGTCCGGAATGAGGTACTGATTTGTTACAGCTTATCTAGGACTGTTCGTTGTTTTTCGGTCATTGATTTTGTATTTTCGATGGTATATGCGTTCTATAATACGTATTTTAGCATCCCTGCGTTTTTCGCGATTGCGGGTTACTTCGGCGCGAAATACTACCATCGATGTTGGGTATGTGTTTACTTGAGTTCCGTCATCGCAGTAAATATATTTAGGGTAAGCTTTTTTATAGACAAATATGTTACTTCCGAGGAATCGAATGCTTACGTGGGTGATGTAATCTGGGTTGCGTTGTGTGCGGTCATTGAACTTTGGGTAGCGAAGATTGTTTTCAGCTTTTATCGAAGTATGGGGAGGCTAACCATCGAGGAGCTCAGCGATCTCAGAATGGTTGGAAGAATAGGTGGGTACAGAGTAGTACTTTGGTGAAGAAAAAGAATATTTGGATATATTATATGTCTGCCGGGGAGTTAGCAAATGAGGAAGAGCTGAAGAAGGTGCTGAAGGAGCTGTCTGCACCGGATTTGCCTGCCGAGGAGCGAGCCGAGAAGCTGAAGAAGGCGCTGAAGAAGATGGGTGCCGAGAAGGTAGTAAATGCGCTGGAGAAGGAGCTGGAGAAGCGCCGGGTCGAGGGGGAGGAGGCGCTTGCTGAAATTAATAGGGATTTTCCATTTGAGGAGGATGGTGGGGTGGCCGCCATCGAGGCACCCGATGAGCAGGTCTCAGAAACATGTGTGGGCCCAGGTTGTAATCTACAGGGTGGCCACCGAGCAAAAAGACGTCATACTCACCGGAAACAGCCGTCGCGGGAGCAAGCAGCGCGAGAGAAACAACGCAAGACCGATCGTGATAGTGTGCGGCGCAACAGGCGGAGGACGCGAAGGCAGAAGCGGAAGACGCGAAGACGAAAGGAACGAGCGCGCCGCAGGAAGGTAAGACGGAGGACTCGACACCGAGTACGCCGCAGGAGAAAAGCGACCTGAAGAAGGTAGTTCGTAGAAAAATTGAATAGCTGGGCTAGTGTGGAGGGTAAGGAAAGCATGTCAACAGACTTGGCATCACTCGAAGTCCGACGAAATGCGACGGGAAGGCGGCACCTTATTGACTTTATTCGCACGGTTTGTGACCGTGTAATTAAAGATGAAGACGTTGTAACTGATTTGGTGAAGTGGGTAAATACGACTTTCAATTGCCGGTGGAGTTTGTACACCAAACAAACGTTGAACGAAATCACTATGGGTAGCACTGGTTTCAACTTCTTTTCAGCGGCGGCATGGAGGAAGTTCGAGAGCTATGTCTTACGTCGCATCCCCAAGAACGAGGGAGACGTCTCAAACTGGGTTATGCTGTTCCATTACCATTATTACAATCCTAACGGCTAGTTAGAATTCAACATTGTCGGTGTCGAAAGCTGTATCATTTTTTCTTTCGCTCGAGAGCGAGTAGTCTCCGACGCGTTTTTCGAAGAAATTTGTTTTGCCTTCAAGGCTGATCATTTCCATGAAGTCGAATGGACACCCGACGTTCCAGACTTTAGGATATCCCAACTGTACGAGGAGCCGATCGGCGACGAATTCGATGTACTGGGACATGAGCTGCGCGTTCATTCCAATGAGGTTGCACGGTAATGCTTGGCATATGAACTCCTTTTCAATCTCTACAGCCTCTTTGACGATCTCGTGGACGCGGGTCTTGTTCAGCCTTTTCTGCAACTTCGAAAATAGAAGAACGGCTAGATCCGTATGCATCCCTTCATCTCGCGCAATAAGCTCATTCGAAAACGTCAACCCAGGCATCAACCCACGCTTTTTTAACCAGTAGATCGAGCAAAAAGCACCTGAAAAGAAAATACCCTCTACGCAAGCAAAGGCCAGTAATCGAGTTGCAAAGGACGATCTTCGGTCATTAATCCACTTAATTGCCCAATCAGCCTTCTTTCTTATGCACGGGAAATTGTCCAAGGCTTGAAATAGTTTATTTTTTTCGTCCTGTTCTCGAATGTAGGTGTCGATGAGGAGAGAATACACCTCTGAATGAATATTCTCGATCATCAGTTGGAACCCATAAGCAGCACGGGCTTCTGGTAACTGTACCTCGCTCATGAACCGCGCTCCTAGGTTTTCAATGACAATCCCATCACTAGCAGCAAAAAACGCCAAGATCATTTTGATAAAAAAACGTTCATTGTTTGAGAGCTTAGTCCAGTGCGCTTTGTCTTTTGAGAAATCTATCTCTTCAGCTCTCCAAAAACAGTCCATCATTTTCTTG
>Ga0255055_10002026_pt1 | contig 14364 bp, 11 predicted proteins | sample JV7_2_27_MG_FD_188633 | JGI IMG/M metagenome (GOLD analysis project Ga0255055, IMG submission 188633) | Seawater microbial communities from Jervis Inlet, British Columbia, Canada - JV7_2_27 | ecosystem: Environmental > Aquatic > Marine > Inlet | place: Canada: British Columbia | collected...
CAACATACAAGTATTGATCGCACCAGTATGGTTTCCCGGAGAAAACGACAAGGATATTGAAGAAATTATAGAATTTGTTCTAAATGTAAGGAACGAGGGATATTCAAAGAGTCAATTACAAATAGGTATCCAGAAATATTTAATTTACAAGACTGGTAGAACCTTAAAAAAAATACGACCAAAATCTTGGGATTATTTTTATTTGTATTTATCCAGGTTGGAGAAAAAATTCAAAATTAAATTAAAACTTGGACCTAACGATTTCGGAATACACAAACGAAAACGCATATCAACCTTGGATCTTCAAAAAGATGACTTACTTAAAGTAGAAATAGTATCGAGGGGAAGGTGGGATAATGAATGTATCGGTAAAATCAATGATTCTCTTGGAATAAAAGTATTATTGAAAAAACCAATAGTTTTTTCGGATGAACTAATTGGAAAAGTTATTGAAGCTAAGGTAATAAAAGCAAATTATAAAGATAATATACTCACTGCCATATTTCCTCATAAAACCTAACTTAGAAAACCAAAATCATTTAGATTTAAAATCTAAATGATCTTTAATTAGTTTTGTAAAACTTTTTATGTAAGATATTATTGGTATCTGGTAGAAATGACAAAATTATCCACATTTGGAGAAGACTTTTTACTACTGGCTCTAAGAATTGATAAACACATTGAAGGATATGTTGATTTTTATTACGGACCAGAAAGGATTCGACAAATTGTGGATTGCGAACCTCTAATAACTCCAAACATATTATTAAATGACTCTAATACTTTAATAAAACAATTGGGAGCTCAAGGTTACAACAAAAAACGAGAACTGTATATTGAAAAGCTATTGGTAGCTATGAAAACCTCGATAGAAATATTAAAAGGAACTGAAATTTCTATTCAAGATCGAATTTTAAGGCTATACGATGTATCTTTACAACTTGTTAATGAATCTGAGTTGTACGATTTAAAAGAAGAGTTAAATATAGCTTACGGGATATCTGGAAGTTTAGAGGAACGAATGAAAGAATTAAGAGTACGGCGTATGGTTCCAAAATCTAATGTTTTTGTATTATTCAAAAAAGCGCTAAAAATTGTAAAAAATCGAACTACAGAATTGTTTTCTAATCTCTTACCAAAAAATGAAAGTATTATTATAGATTTAACTGAGAATAAAAATGACAATGAAGTTAAATGGTCTTATTACAACTGGTACCTTGGAAATTACACTTCTAGAATTGATGTCAACCCCAGTTATGATATATATTGGAGTTCACTTTTATCCGCTGCTGCTCACGAAGGATATCCTGGACATCACACGGAATTTGTTATCAAGGAGCAAAGTTTGTATCAAGAACATTTTCAATTCGAACATTCAACATTGCTCCTAAATTCACCAAAAATAATAATTAGTGAAGGAATTGCAAATTTAGCTCTCAATACACTTTTTTCTTACCAAGATCAAGCAGAAATTAGTTTTAAGGAGTTTTGTCAAAAAGAAGCGGAAGAAGATTCATTAGATAAGATAATTAAACAATTCAGCGTAAAAAGAAAAATAGATTTATTTTTGTATAATTTAGCATATCACGCGATAATTGATGAATGGAGCAAAGAGCAATTATTTAGATACGCAACCAGCTTTGAAATCTTCAGTAAAGAAAATATAGAAAATCATATAAAACGGTTATATGATCCTGTATATTCTACAACTACTTTTTCTTACTTCATAGGACCTAATCTAATCATAAATAAATACGGTGAATTTCCCTCAGTGGATAATTTTTATAACCTTCTTAGCAAACCAGTGCTTCCTTCAGATTTAATCTAGGGTAAGTTTTCTTTCTTTTTTAGGACTTTAAATAAGTTTTTTGAGTTTATATATTGATTTAATAATTTTAATAAAAAGGAGTGATATAAATGCCTGGCCAATCGGAAACGAGACCTTAATTGAATTCTATTTACAAGGAATATTGTCATATTTTCTTTTTTTTCTAAACTTTATTATTTGTAACTTAAAACTGGTATTGAAAAAAATATTAATCATTAGGTAATTATGTATTTATAGATTGTTAAAAATTCAATATATTTTAATCTGATTGAAATGAGTCCAATTATAACGCATGAAGATGAACTTGAATTAGCGAGTTTAGAAAAAGAATTAATGACCCAAATAAAGAAACTAGCAAAAGCTCAGAGTACATTAATTGATTCTCAAAAAAAATACGCCGACAATTTAAAAAAAGCAACGCTTACTCGAGAAATGCTAAATAGAACGTTTAGAGACGTATTGAAACACATGCAGACTCTAGTACGAGAGAAGAGATCAAATATTAAAGACGAAGAAGTAAAATTGTTCCAAGATATTATCCACAAGAACGATGAATACATAGAAGTAAACAACAGGTATATTGATTCGATTAAGGACATCGCTGTAAAAAAAGATTACTTAGTCGAAAAAAAATACGAATTTGCTTCGGCTTTAGGCGAAGTAGCAAACAAAAGAAGCGTCGTTATCAAAAAAGCATTGTCTGTTGAGAAAAAAAAAAACGATTTAATCGAAGGTGAAAAAATGAAACTCTTAGAGTCTGAATTGAACGATTCGCAAAGAGATTTTGATCGTGCTCGAGATATTTTATTAAAACAAATAGACCAATTTTTGCAAGTTAAGAACGAAGTAGATGATCTCTGGGTTAATTTAAAAAATAGCGTTGACAAAGCAAGCTAACTTTAAACTTTTTTTCTTTTATTTTTGAGTTTATTATCAAGGATGAACTTAACTTTATTAAATAGTTCAAATATATAATTATTAGAAAAAATACTTAGATAAATCGCTATAATTAAATTAGAGAGAATAACATGGCAGAAGAATTCGCAAATTTTATGCAAGAAACAAAAAAGGCTCCATTAGAAGAAAAACTAAACGCGTTTGGAGACATTGTTGAAAGAATGATGTCAGTAATTCTAAAAATACCCGATTTAGTAGATCAGTCTTTAGCTACTGTAAATCAAAAAATATCCACATTGGAATCACGATTTAATACGATTAACAATGAAGTATCGTCATTACGGACCAAAGGCGGTGGCACATCCCCGATAATTGCTTCACCTACTTCCCCAAGCAGCGCACCACCACCTTCTGGAGGTCCGCCCGGAGGTCCACCACCACCACCCGGAGGTCCGCCCGGAGGTCCACCACCTGGGGGGCCGGGAGCTGCTCGTCCAGCTAGCCCTGTGAGCTTAAGAGGCGCTATAATGGGCGAATTAAAGCAACTTTTTTCTAAGAGAAATCAATCGGGATAGTTAATTTACAAATTATTTTTCAAAAATTAATTCGTTCAAAACAGTCACGATTGAAGAAAAATTCTCTATCTCTATTAAATGTGGTTTAACTTGAAGACGATTTAGTTTCAGTCGTTCACTTTTTAATATTGCTCTAAGTGTTTTTAAAATCAATTAAAATTAAAACTTAAAAAAAAATATAATACTAAAGAAGTATTCTGTTTTGATTTGATTTCTTTGGTGTAATTATTATCAGTAATGGTTCAAAAGTAAACAGGGTAAATGTTGCTCACGATCTACAAAGACAAATCCTTGAAATTACATCCTTCGTTAGGGTTTTAAATAATTATTATTATAAAAAAGCAAAGATAGAAAAAAAACTAAAACCTCTCGCACAAAAAAGATCTAAAGACGAGTTAAAAAACTTAGAAGGTAATGGATATTGGCTTCACACCGCTCCGTTAGCTAAAAACTCGTTAAGTGACGATTTAAATGTCAATAGAGATTCTTTTAGATTTCCTGATAGCATAATTTTATTTGAGGCGTGGATGAATTTAGGATTTGGAGCTCTATTTCCTAGATTAGCACTTCATTACAAATTTCCTGGATTATTAAACGGAGAAAAAACGAGACATATTGTCCAATTCACGTATTCAACTTCTAGAGGGTTCGGATTCCCAATATACTTTGGTCCAGAATTCTATGGGTACATATTAACTATAGGTAAATTGTTAGAACCTTTGTTTAAATGGAGCCACACCATCTGTCACAGAGCAAATCAAGCGATTTTTCTTGTTGGAAAAAAATATGGAATTAGAAGACATCACCCTGGAGAATTTGAATCTGTAATCATATCAGAGTATGAAAACAACCTATTTAAGGGAATTGACACACTTTTACACGGTTATTACACACAAGACCCAAAAACACTTGGTGTGTTCTCAAGTTTAGAAAATGCACTTGCTAACGTTACATTTTCTTATTCAGTAGGAGATCACGCCATGTCTGTTGAAAGCGAAAAATCAAGGAAAACAATTAGCGTACCTTTAATTACGCACGATACTATTGTTCATAAATACAATGTGAATTTTTACGACTATTTAAATAACTTAATAGCAACAGAAATGTTGATAAAAAGAAAAATCATCCACTTTAAACTGCTAAGAAAAGAGCTGATTGGTAGTTTAAAGAGAACAGATAGAATAAAATTTAGGATTGATCAATCAAAATCATTTTCAGTACCAAGTTTGAAAATATCTCGAAAATTTTCTAAAATCCAAGAATGTTCCCTTCATATTCGACTCATGGAAATAATTATGAAGATGTTGTGGACTACTCCCCTTTATACACATGCAATTCATAAAACTATCGATGATGAATTCAATCTTCAAAATGATTTAATTACTGACTTTAGTAATATATCTATAGATTCAATTTTCTTACTTTATATTAAGAAATTCGAAGAAATCAACTCGTTTTCTTTCAAAGAAATGGAAGTTATCAATGAACTAGTTAAACTTAGAGATTATATGGGAATTATGTGGTTTAATTTTAAGGAGAAACATTTCAATTATGCTTTAAAAAAATTAAACGATCTTTCTACTTTATCGCTGAATGATTATAGTTATAGAAAAGTTGTAAACGACCACATAAATAACCTTATTCCAATTTTTTCAATTTATGAAATTTTTAACAGGGCTCTTTCAGAGTCAGTTTATCCCGAATCAGTTCCTCAAACAAAACGGTTGGGGGCCTATTTTGCTAGTATATTAACTTCACGATTTAATCCATTAGGAATAAATCTAATGAATCTCTTTAATAAATTAGCGTTTAATAACTGGAGCTTTCTAATTTTAAATCGAAAACTAAATCAAAAACAGTTTTTCAAATTGATAGTGAAACTCCCAATATGGAAAAATATTCCTAAAACTATTAAAAAAGTAATACTGAGTTCAGAATTTTAATTGTTCAAGTGGAGTCGATTTTATCGAGATTAGAATTCAAGAAAGCCGGGGTCGTCAAAAATATCTTCGATTTTTTTTTCCTTCTTCATAGCACTCTCGTCGTGCTCTGTAAATAAAGACTCATCATCTGTTTTTATTCCTTTCTCTAATTCAAGGGAGTCTAGTTGAAGTAATGCATCTTTTACTAATCTTTTGTATTCTTCTGCTTTAATTTTCCATTTATTAACTACATCAAGGTTAACATCATCTTCATCTTCTAAGGCCTCAGCAGCTTTAGCTTTGCAAATGTCCGTTAAAATAGAGTAGCAAAGAACTAATTCCCCCCATTCATTTTTCTTTTTAAGTTTCGTTATGCGTTTTTCTAATCTCTGAAGTTCTTGATCAGCGTAATAAATATCGATAAAATCTCCAAAAGCATCAACGGGTTCGGATATCGAATTAACTAAAACTTCTTTTATTAAACCACAATGACCACACTTCACTGTAGCAATTGCGCTTTTCCTAACGTTCTCGACTTTGACAGATTTTTCACCGCAATTTGGGCATGTGAAAATCTTTGGAACTCTCTTGACTCTTTTATATGATTGTTGTTTACGTTTTCTTCTTCCCATTATTCATACACTAATTATGGTATATACTAAATAAGAAAAACATAACAAAAAAGTTTTGTGACAATATTTTATGTTCATAAAAAATAATTTTAATTAAAAGAAAAAAGAGTTCTAAGAACACTAAAAATAGATTAAAGCCGCATTTTAGTATAAATCGAAAAATTTTTTAGGAATGTTTAATTTATTCAATTACTCTTTTTAACTGAGATAAATTATATTAATTCAATATTATTAGTGGATTTTAGGCATGGAACATACGAATTTGTCATTAGAATATGATAAGAGCTTGATAGAAAAGGTTCTGGACGATCTCGATATGAGATACATTATCATATTTTTATATATTGTCAGAAATGATTTGTTTAAAGATTTAAAGGATATCAAAATTATAGAGTCCTATGAGAGAGTCATTATCTTAGACGAAATATTTAAAGATAACGTAATTAACTTTTGGGAAGAAGATTTTATTGAGATTGGGATCGATTTAGGCTTGTTTAAAAATATTCGTAGTATTAGAGAATTTAATAATAAAGACGGTGATTTCATAATAAGATTAGGGGAAGAAACAATTACAATCGAGAATGACAAAATATCAGTGCCAGATCATACTCTTTTTTTAATGATAAATAAAAAATTTAAGTTTCTAACAAGAAGAAATTATAATTTAGCGCTGATTAAATTAAAAGGAGTAAAATGTCAGAATAGTAATAATATTCATCAATTTATATCTAAAATTGGAGAAAACGATTATACAATATCAGATGACATATATTATATATTAGATCAGCTTGGTAATGTTTATCAAGCAATTAAAATTGAAATCACAATCGAAGGGGTTCACCAGAAATACTTAGACACCGAAGAAAAACTCAACGAGTATATAGATATCTTTGAGCCAAAATTAAGGGGTAAACGTGTGTTAAAAAAAATATTTGAAGCGATTAAAAGTGAGAAAGATGTTTTTAAACATTTGAGGGATGAAAAAATTGAACTTCCTGATAAGTTTACCTTTGACGAAGATATAGAGAGGAATAAAATTGGCAAGGAATGGTATTTTAGAATGATGGCATTACTGAACATTAGGTTTAGTATGGAACAATTCAACGAGAAAATATTAGAAATCAAAAAATTTTATTCTGGAAAAGATAAAAAATTTAATTATCTTGAATTTATTGAAAAAGTTTCTTTTAACGAAGATAACATAGTAAATAACATTCAAAATGTTCTACTTAAACTCAGAGAGGATTTAATAAAAATTAATAAGGAATTTGAAGGATTCACGAAGAAGGAATTAAAATTATTAAATTTAGATTATGAACGATATTTAATTACAAGAAGTGATGATTAATTTTGAAGTGTTCGGCATGTAACATCGAAATGGAGCCTTTGGTTTCTGGAATTTACCAATGTCCTCAATGTCGAAAAATTGTAAAGCAAAAAGACGAAAAATCTGAACTTGAAGATGTAATAAAGGTGGATAAAGGAGAATTTCTTGAAGGAGAATATTTTCACACTAACGCAAGTATAAATAAAAAATACGAAGTGTGCGAACAAGGGATCATAATAAATAAAACCGAAACTCGTTTGTTTGCTGCGTTAATATGTCATAGTGCTTATTTAAGCGCCGAAAAATATGTCAGACTCTCATGGTGGAAAAGTTATCAGCATGCTGGCATGTTTAAAATCTATGAAAAAGATGTATTAAATAACCTTATAATCACATTAGAAAAAATTAATAAAAATTTTGACGATATTTGGACTTGGGGCGGAAAATATGTAAAACAAGAACCTAAAACCAAAGATGCAATAGAGAAGGAAAAATACTTAGACCTAATAAAATTCCGGATTTTGGAACATCGAACTTGTCCAAAATGTCAAAAAAAAATGTCAAAAAAGAAATCTCATTACGAATGCCAACATTGTGGTGAAATTGTTATATTGGAGGGGTATAATCAACCAATTTTTAACATACAATCATCAGAGTTGGATTTACGTTTTCAAACTAATTTCCCAATCAATTATTACTTGCCAGTAAGCGGCATAACTGTTAAGTGGTTAATGGGGGAGTGGAAAGCACTAGCAGTCATTCACGATAAAAACAATCCTAATAAACGATGGCTTAGATTTTATTGGTGGATGCGAGACTTAAGCAGTCTATTAAAGTACGGACAGAGGGAAATAGGTGAAGGTATCCAAATGGGCTGGAAAGCCCAAAGAGGAGTTGCGTCTCCTAATATCTACGAGAAAAAACTGGTAACACCTTTAATCATGGCATTAAAGAGAATAAAACATGAGTTAAATTGGTGAAACTGGAAAAATACATACCATTAAGGTAAACAAAATGGAAAAAAATCAAGAGAGCACTTGGCATGAACTACTTCAAGACTTTGAGAGGGGTTTAGAAAAAGCTATTGATGAGCTCGAAAAACGAGACATAGAAAATATACCGGGTGCAAAGGAAGCTTTAAAACAAAGGTTAACGAATATGAAGCTTCATTTTCCTAAAAATAATGGTGAAATTTTCTTAAAATCAATTGACGACAAAATTCAAAACGCGTTTTTCCCTAACACAAACGATTTTTCTGAAGCATTTCAAAAGATAATTAAATCTCGTACTCACGAACAAGATTTTATCATAAACGAGCTGTTAAACGGATTCGTAGCATCAAAAGCCAAAGCTGTTGCTACGGGAACTCAAGGACCTGTAATTGATAGAATGGTTGAAGCTTTTAGTAAAAGAAATGATTTTCATATTATTGATCATCAATTTTATGCAATGTTTGGCGACCCAAATAAACCTCGACACTATATTAAAAATCAACTTGAAGAGTTGGTTAAATTATTTGGTCTCGTGTCAAAAGAATTAATTATAGAAAAAGATGTTAGAAAAAGCGAAGAAAAAATATTCACCTTTTACACTTTTCCGGATAAGATTATTAAAATACTTGAAAAGAAATATTTAATACTAGACGAAAAATTAGGATATACTTATGTTTCTGAAGCATTCGATAGAAATGTATTTATATGTATGTTCTTAGCAAATGTGGCTATTAATAGGGATGATTTAAATAAAATTGGCGGGTCTTATACATTGAATGGCATCTCGGCCATTTTTGCATTAATTCTGCTGTTAAGTTTTTTACCCAAATTATCAGTAGATGAAACAAACCCCATCCTTAACGATTCTAATTACGATGCAGATACTATGAGTGTAATTCCTAAATCTTGGATGATGAGACAAGTTTTAGAACCATTGTTCGAACCATTAATTAAAATAATTGCTTACAGATTAGGGGGCGGTTTATGGTTGTCTAAAATAATTGATTCAGATATTAATAAAAAAATCCATAATCAAATACGTTTTTTGATTAAAGATGTCAATAAATGGGTTCTCGGTCAACTCGTAAGAGTTGAAATACCAATTTTCGTAGAAATTTCGAATATTTTCACAGAAATCGTAGTGGGCTACGATGAAAGTCAATAGCAATGATTAATTGAGTGAGAATTATGAGTTATAAAAAAAAATCGACAAGAAAAGTTAGGCCTGGAAGAAAAAGGGAAAAATGGACCGATATCTTACCGAGGTACCTTACGTTTTTAACTCATATGCGCCCAATACTAAGAGAAACACGAAGGATTATAATTGATTTGGATGCCGACCTTCTTTTAGATACAGAAATTCTAGATAAAATCCGACAAGAAGAAGAACAACGAAATTTCAGAAAAGTGAGAGCATTATCAGAATTTTCAGCGATGTATAGGTCCAATATATATGAAATAATCAAAGATTTCTTAGTTAAATACAGGAACCAAATACCTATCGTTGATATTAAAGATTATATTATTGAATTCTTATACGAATCAATCGGAGCTCTGAATGTTTTATTACACATCACTAACCCCGACGAATCAAATTTAGAAAACACAATTTTATATGTTTTGGTTAAGTTCATTGAAGAACGACTTTTCTCGAAAGGTAGAAATTTAAGCATTATATATAGTAAATTATTAGCGTATTCAACAGATTTGTATGATTGTCAAAGACATATGCTCCAACCACATACTTACTATCGAGAGAAATTAGAATCCTCTGATTTATTTGAAATTCCGGGAATTTCCCCTAAAGTTTATAATATCGTTAATAATATAACCTCACTTTTTAATTTGGATCCTAATTTCGGAGAATTCCCTGAAAGAGAAAATCAAGAACTGCCTATGATATTAAAAACTGAAGTATTCGATCCATATATTGATTCCATAGCAAATCCAGAAGAAGTAGCTATCGAACAAATTTCTGAGCGATTTGGATTGCGAATAATAGATGGAATTTTTCTTGCTCCAAGAGAGGACTTAGTAGATTTACTAACAGAAAATAATTTTTTACGAACAAATTCACAATCAGATGGAAAAGTACGACTAATACCTCAATTAAGCAATGAAAGCTTGTTTCTCTATTATTTAGCTTTCTCATCACAGAGAAGAGGTTTCTTATCCAAGGAATTAATAAATTGGATTTCAATGAATTTTGCTTTTTTGATTTATATGAGTATTTTGAAGTGGAAATTGTCAGACCAAAACATTTTCTATCCTATCTTTAAGGATTTACAAACAAATGAGAAGATTTTACCTTATTTGATGAAACTTCTCTGTTTTCCCAACTATCTAGGTATTGATAAAATGAAAATACGGGATTCTCCGCAATATAGAAAAGAAATTTTTAACTTCATTGGTTCTCAAATCGATAACCTTAAAGATTTTATCTCAGAAATAGCAGATTTTTGTGAAAAGTTTGATAAAGAAAGAAAAAATAACTAAATTAGAATAAGAAGAGATGAGAAAAATGAGCAATTCAAAAGAAGATGGAGATAGGAACATCATTTTCACAGAAGATGTCATTAAAACCAGGCTAGGGAAATATGGAGCGGTTTATTTTCCTTCCACTATACAAGAATCAATCGATGATATTCTAGGTAATGAGAATAAAAAAGAGATTTTACACGATTTCTTTAAAGCTTTGAAGAAATACTATGAATTTAGTAAAAGATTAAAGGGTGCAAAACTAAATCCGAGTTTGACTGTTCTCTTATACGGACCTCCAGGTACAGGTAAAACTTCTCTTACGAGAGGGTTTGCAAAGCATTACGATATTCCATTATGCGTAGTAGAAACGGATAGGTTAGTTTCTCCCTTGTTAGGGGATACTATAAAACAAATCAGGAATGTTGTGGATCTTGCGGCTGAGATAGCAAAGGAACGTGGTAATTTTATCCTATTCTTTGACGAGATAGATTCTATAGGGTCCGAAAGGTCTAATGTTCATGAAGTAGGTGAGATCAAACGAGCTGTTATTTCATTTTTACAAGTAATTGATAGAATAAATTACGAAGGAGTACCCCTAGCAATATTTGGGGCGACAAATCATCAAAATCAATTAGACTCAGCGATTTGGAGGCGGTTCACATTTCACTTTAGCTTTGAATTCCCTGATTATCATCTGAGAAGAAAAATAATTGAATCATTCCTTGCTAAAGTCAAAATTGCGAAAATTGGTGTGGATAACTCAATTTACACTAATTTAACAGAAGAATACGAGAAGATTCAAAAGATACATAGTAATCTTATACATAAACTAGGATACAAAATTTCCGAGTTTAGTGATACTCTACTTTGGGATGAAATCAATAAAAACAATAAAAATCCAGGGTTGTTAGAGCTTACAATTGGATTTTCAGGCTCAGACATTGAAAGAGGAACGAAAGTATCACTATTAAAAGCAATTAACACAGAACGTTTAACTTACGATTTATTTTACAATTCTCTAAAGTTAGTAGGAGGAACCGCGATACATGTTGAAAGACAAGACACATTAACCGATTCTAAGAAAATTTTTATTAAAAATTCAAAAAATAAGCAGGAAAAACGCAATATGAAAGGTCCTCCCGAGATCTAATACATACTTTTTAAATTCCTAATAAAAAATTAAATTTACTCGAAAAAATGGAAACAGAACTATTTAATCTTGATAAGATAAGGGGTTTAACCTCTCCCATTGAAGCTTTACAAGGAAAAGTCAACCAAGTATCAAACCTTGTAAAAAATTTAGAACCTGAGAAACAGATAGTTTCATTCTATGACGGAAACGATTTAATTTTAAAGGATTTTACACAGGTAACAAAACTAGTGGCTCAAATAAATGAAAATTTAAAGATTGTCTCAAACCACAACATTAATAAATTTCTAACTTTAAAAAACTATTTAATCAAAAAATACAAGCAATCCATTAACGATAGAATGAAATTTATTGATATGGGCAGTGATTATCTCATAAACATTGGGCTATCTTTAATTGAAAAAAAAGCAATTAGTAAAATAACTGAAAAAATTACCTATACTCCTTCTGTTAGCGTTAAACAATGGCTTGATTTAATAGATGCTTTAAATCAGAACACACTTTTTCTAAAATCTGTTAACAATCTGAGAGAGCACTATAAAATAATTTTACAGAACAAATTAGAAAAAGAACTGGCTAAAATACCCTTAAATGTAGAATCTTTCATAATCGAAGATTTTAAAAGACAGTTCTATATCACACCCGAGCTAACCTATAGTATATTCATTCGATCGCTTGAACATGAACTTACTGAAGAAGAATTAAAGTCGAAGAAAGAACTGTTGGAAAAAAACAAAAAAAGGCAAGAATTTGAAGAACTAAAAAAACAACAAGAAGAGCAAACAGAATCTTATGATAGTTATTTAAAATTATCAAATAAAGAATTCAAAAGAATATTGCGAAAACAGAAGCGTGAAAAATTGACTGACAATGGTGATACGGGAAACAAGAAAAACTTTGAAATAACAGAAGAAATCTCTCAAAAAATTGAGGTGTTTAAAAAACAAATGGATAAAAAATCAGAAGAACATCATACAACTTTCGATGATTCCAATACAAACCCATTAGAATTAATTAGAGAAAGAAAACGAAGAAAAAAAGAAGAATATGATAGGTTTAAGGATCATTTTGAAAGTGATTAAATATTAAAGAGGGGTGATTCTACTCATTAATAAAAATAGGACTGAGATTAAAGTAGGGGAAGATAAAATTGTTATCGAAGATCAATACACTTTGGTACAAGGAAAATTTAAGCTTAATCAATTCCATGATTATTTTAATGAAGATTATCTTCAGCTTCAAGAAAATTTGGATTTAATCCCAGTAGAGAAATTTATTAAGGTAATTACAAACGAATCTACCAATTTATCTGGTTTAGCAAATTTTACGAAAATACTCGACCTTTTATCTGGTTACAGTAAGATCGTTGAAAATAATCTAGAAATTTACTCAAACTTTAGCAAAAATATAGAAATTTTATATTCCCTCTTTAAGTTAATTTATTTCTCAGCAAAAAAGAAAAACCTGTCTAAAGAGTTAGATTTATCAAAAATTCGTAAATCTTCAAGCGATATCTTAGCGACTGCAGATTTAATGAAAAGTCTGATTGAATCTATAAACAGTAATAAGGTGAAATTGTCTTACATAAAAGAGGATTATTTTCAGCGCAAAGATCAAATTGACAACATCAAGAAAGATTTAACAACTTATGAAAGCCATATTCAAGAACAATCACAAATTAAAAAGAATTGCTTTGATCAAATTAATAGAATTACTAGGCAATTAGAAGGATCAAAAACAGAAAATAAAGATAATTCGATTTTAAGGTTAGATATTGATACAAATTTAACGAATTCAGAGAAGATTAGAGCCCTTCAAAAAAAAGCAAAAGAGACTCAATATGAAACTAACAAGATTAGGTTAAGAGCAAAACGATCTCAAACAGAATTAGAAGAACTATTACCAAATTATGAAATTTACAGAAATGATTATGAAGAAATTTTAAAATCCATAAACAAAGAAGAGAAAAGGTTAAAGCAAGTTCAAAAAAATTATGAACAAGAACTTAGAGAAAATGAAGAAATTCAAACTGGAGAGCCTGAAGAGTTACTCTTACAACCTATTAGACCAATTTTAGAGATTGAACAAGAAATAGTAAAACTTGAATCTGAACGCGATAATTTATCGTTTCCTACCATTTTAAATAAGAAAAATGTTCTAAGTAACATCCCTATAATGATAGAGAAGTTTAAAGAAATTGACGCTATCCTTAGAAATAACGATGATAAAATAACTATTAAGGCAAATGTAGAAGACCTCGAAGAATTTTTTGAACATTTTCGCATATTTGAGAGTCTTATTAAGGACATTGAAACCATCACGAATAAACTTCTAAAAACAATTCAACTCCAAGTACAATTTAACCTCGTTACAAACCAAAAGAACACTGCTTTTATGATAAAGACGGATTTTATAAGAAATGATAAAATTAGAATAAATTTTGAGAATTTAACTACTCCTGAAAAAATATTTTTCATAATTAGTTTTTATATTTCGTTTAAAGTTTTGTTAAATTCAAAAAATATTGTTTTTTCAAATTTATTCATGCTTCCGGTATATA
>Ga0255055_10002028_pt1 | contig 14360 bp, 9 predicted proteins | sample JV7_2_27_MG_FD_188633 | JGI IMG/M metagenome (GOLD analysis project Ga0255055, IMG submission 188633) | Seawater microbial communities from Jervis Inlet, British Columbia, Canada - JV7_2_27 | ecosystem: Environmental > Aquatic > Marine > Inlet | place: Canada: British Columbia | collected...
ACACTTACTGGTACTACATCAACTAAAATTCCAATTACGACAACTACTACAACATCTAGTGCATCTCTTGCAGCTGGTATAAGATCAATAACTAGTAGTTCAAATCTAAATATTGGTTTATGTAGTGCTGACCTTGCTGCATTCCTATGGAAAAATGGATCACTTGTTGAACCACAAATAAATGATTTTACATATGATGTAATATTTCCAGCATCTCAAACATTTAACGGAGACAACAAATGGTACAGGTATCAACTGTCTCTATCTACACCCAATCCAGGAAAGTGGCTTATAAAAATTGATACAAATGGACGTATTACTAACGTTGAGGATTGTTAAGATCCATAAAACAAAATTATAAAATGGCAACACTAACAATAAAACTAGAATCCGCAGGCAGTTGTTCAGGACCAGTTGATCTATATTCAAATGCAAATTTTTATACAACGCCCTTTGCTACGAATGTTTCTATAACTATTCTAACAAGTACATTAGGTTATAACATATCTACAAGTCTTGTTCCTACTGGAACTACTATTGTGAGAATAAAAAATAATAATGCTAACTGTGATAATTATGTTGAAGCATCAATTGTTTCACAGTATACATCTGGATTTGGACTTTTTGGTGCTCCAGCACCTCATAATAATGCTACAGATGCATGTTCAGATATATCTACAACACCGGTAACTGAGTACTGGCACAATGGTGATAGTTTTAATTATATTCCACCTGTTGGGTCTTTTTTATATGATGATCCAGACCCAGCAACAGCAAGTCTATTAGCATTGGATGCAGGGTGGTATAAAATAGGACCGAGTACAACTAACACAAGTGTAGCAGCAGTTCAGATAGCTTTAAATGGATATGAAGTTTTATGTTGTACTACTCTTTGTAATCCTTCTGTATCCTAAAAAATATAAAATGGCAATACTAATACAAGCTAGTAACATAGGAGCAGATGCTGGACCCTTTAACTTGTTTTCTCAGGTTGATGGTTTTACTGAAGCTTTTGAAATAGATGTAACAAGTAATCAACTACTTGCAGGATTTGTTTCATATAACGTTCCTTTTGGAACTGCTGTAGTTAGAATTATATCTAATAGTCCTGACTGTAATACTTATATAGATAAAGAACTAGACGCAGCTCCAAATTGTCCAAATAATGTCACTGTCTTTCAGGTTTGTAATGAAAACGCATTCAGGGATGACAATTTTGATGTATTTCTAAATGGGAGCTTAATAGGGAATTTAGATCTAAATCAAGATGCTCAAGTGGGATCGATATTTGTTGCTAGCAATACACCGTTAGTGATAACTGAACCAGACTTTCCTTGTCCCTTGAGCAACATGCAGTTGTTCTTTTTTGATCCAGATATAATAACTCTAAGAAACACTGTACAAATGATAAACACACAAAATAATGGAAACGGTAATCAAGGTACATTATCAATACGCAACTACGAGATATCAGGGAATACATTAATAAACCCATGTGTTATTGAAGATATTGAGTGGGATGGACCGTCTGGATTAGACTTTGAGTTTTCATGGATCTATGACGCATGTTGTGGAAGTGATGTTGAGATAGAATAAAAAGTTCTCTTTTGTTGGTTTTAGAGAACTTCTCCCAGGGGCAAAACGCCCCTAGGGAGTTTTATATATAACCAAATTAGTTATAAAGAATAACTCTCATGGTTAAGTTTTTTATGTTAAGTTAAATAATTTATCTATCTTTGAGATATTTTCTAATTAAATACGATACATATGTCTGAGAATCAGAGTCTTCTTAATCAACTTAAAGAGTTGTTAACAAGAAAAAGAAGTGAAGAGTGGTATGCAGAAAAGCTAAACGTTACAGTTAATGAAGTAAAAGAGCTGAAAAAGGAACTAAAAGGAAAGAAATATGACGACAGTAATAAATTTCTAGATGGGGCAACAAACAGTAAACAGCTTGAGGAAGCAGTAAGAAAAGTTAGCAATGAACAGGGCACAATTGAAAGTACAATAACTCTAGACTTCGAACCAAAAAGTGATATAGAGTTAGCACAATTACACAAGATAGATCTAGAAAAGTATATAATTACTAACTATTGGTCTAAAGTTCTTCCCACTGGGAAGTTTACATCTTCAATCTTTTCTAAAAGAAAAGGTCCAAAAGATTATACAGCTGATGACTTCAGCAAGTTCCTAGAGAATTATAAGTCAAACTACATTCCTATTCCTGCTCCTCAGATGGAGCTGAAACCTCTGGTAGATATTGAGTTATCTTTATCAGATTACCACTTAGCTAAAAGATATGTTGATGGAGATAATGATCCACAAACTAGGGCTAATAGATTTGTAAAAATAGCAGAAGCTTTAACTCATAAAGTTAGATCTATTTACAATATAAATAAAGTAGTGTTTCCTATATCTAATGATTTCTTTCATACAGATAATTATCAGAACACTACAACTAATGGTACTCCTCAAGATATAATATTAGATTATGCGTCAGAGTACGAGATGGGATTTGATCTTTTAGTAGATACTATTAAAATGTTAAAGACTAATTCTAAACATGTTGAGGTTATTTTAGTACAAGGTAATCACGATAGAACTAAATCATATTACTTAGCCCATGCGTTAGACATATATTTTAAGGAAGATAAGAATATATCTTTTGTAAGAGAAGAAGGTTTAGTAAAAGCTACTGTAGTAGGTAATACGTTTATTGGCTTCCATCATGGTAATTGTAAAATTGATGCATTACCATTATTGTTTGCAACGCATCCAAAATATAGTAAGTGGTTTGGTGATGCTACATATAGAGAAGTTCATACAGGTGATAAACATCACTATATGGCCAAAGAGATAAAAGGAGTTAGGATACAACAAATGCCTAGTTTATCTGGAACAGATAGGTGGCATAAAGATAATAATTTTGTACATAGTGTACGAGCTGCCTTAGCTTTAGTTTACGATAGTAAAGTTGGCAAGGTTGCTGAATTTGAAGAAAGAATATAATTATGGCAACAAAGTATGGAAAGCCTACACCAGGCAAGAATGTAAAAGCTCCCAAGGTGCGTCCTTATAATATGAAAAAGAATTATATGAGAGAGGCTGACCAAGAGGGAGGAATAAAAGGCTTCGGTAATTATAAAAAATAAAACAATGGCAACATTAAGAAAATTGGTTTCGGATGTGAGAGGTACACATAAGATTTTATCAACAGATGCTTTGATAACAGATAGAGTTATTGCTTCTGAGATAAGAAACACATCTCAAATGTTGATAAAAAGAGAAACCAATTTAAGAAAACTATGGGCTAGTGATACATTATATACCACTATTCCTTGTCTAGAGATGAAAGAAGTTCCCATCTCAGAATGTTGTGAGTATGCAGACGAGTGTAATGTATCCAGAACTGCACATAAACTACCTAGAATATCGGAAGGTAACTACCAATATGTAATACAGGGTGTATATTCTGTAGATGCTATGGGAGGAAGAGGAACTAAATTAAAGGAGATAACTATAAATAGATATTTGAATTTATTGAAACTACCAATAGTAAAAAATGATTATTACTTCTGGATATCTAATGGATACTTATATGTAAACAATCCTTTACTAAAAGCAATCAGACTATCTGCATTTTTTGAAGAAGATGTACCTAGTGAAATTATGTATCCAGATTGTGATTGTGGTGGTGTGGATGTTACAGATGAAGAATATTGTAAAAACCCTTTGGATAAAGAGTATGCTCTACCAGGTTATTTAGAGTCTTCAGCTTTAGGATTAGTATCACAAAAACTCTTAGCTACATATTTCCAAATTAAAACCGACATGAGTAACGAAGGCATAGATGGACAAGCTCCAAATGCCCAACCAACTCAGTAATAAATTATATATGTCAAGAGTAGCAGTTGACTGGCGAAGTGCAAGTAAAAAGAATTACGAGGACTTCTGTAAGAAGCACCCTTTAATATCTCTAACTTTTGATGAGTGGAGAAATATCCTGTATGGTTTCAATGAGTCATTCAAACACTATATTTTAGAAACAGGAGAGAAAGAAAAGCTTCCAACTGGTTTTGGAGAGTTTTCAATTAATAAGAAGAAAAGAAGAAAAACTAAAGACATCAATGGAAAGGAGTTTGTAAATCTTCCTATTGATTGGCAGAAGACACGAAAGAAAGGAAAAGTTGTATATAACTTTAACTATCATACAGAAGGTTATTTTTTTGGTTGGATGTGGTTTAAATCTACAGCAAGATTTAGAAACTCAGACTTATGGTATTTTAAACCATCTAGAAGAACTTCCAGAGACCTTTCTCATTATATAAAAGCAGATCCTAAATATCAACAGACCTATCACGAATGGAAAAAATAAGTTATGTCATACTATTATAAATACGATTTTGTATCCCCAGAACCACTATACGCTACAGTAAAAGAAGAGCTTAAAAGTTACTTCGATACTGGTGCTGTAGATGATTTACTATTCCCTACATACTTAGATAAGTGTCTTAGGAAAATGGGAAGAACAACATATAAGATTACTACAGAGGCTCTATTTATAGAAGACTTTGAAGCAAGGTTACCAGACAACTTTCATGCTGTGAGAGAAGCTTGGATGTGTGCAGTTATTCCAGGAAACCCTTATCCTGCAGCATCTTCTTTTTATAGTCAGGCTGCAAATGCTACAACTATTCAAATTGCTCCTTTAACTATTGGTGGTACTCCCTGTAATAATCCTGATTGTCAACATCCTAGTTGCGATGGGACATGTATGCCTGAGATAGTACAAGCTGTATATAAAACAAACAGTGAAATACCTAGAGCATATAGAAGAACATACCTACTTAAACCAGGTAACATCTCAGCTAGAAAGAGCTGTAATTTAGCATATACAGATTCTTGGGACCAATACAATCAGTTAGCTTTATCAGGACGTGAGTTCACTCCAGGATCTTCTTCTTACGATTCTTTTGATGTAAGAGACAATAAGTTTGTTACTAACTTTAGAAAAGGAGTAGTTCATTTAGTATTCTATTCTACAGACTATGACAAGATAGGAAATCAATTGATTCCAGATAATTATCGTGTAAGAGAATATATAGAATCGTTTATTAAGTTTAAGGTATTTGAAACTCTAACAAATCAGACGAATGATGAAACATTTAATCAACTACAACAAAAACTAGTTTATTATAAACAAATGTCTGATGAGTCCTGGATTATGGCAGAAACAGAACTTAAGAAAGAAACAGTATATCAAAAACAAAGAAGAGTTATTACTGATCTCAATCGTAATAATATGTATGAATTACCTGATGCAAAATCTCAAGTTTCAGGAAGATATTCAAACAGATATGGATATGGTTTGTGGAAAGGTAACGGTAGGAGTTAACAAATAGCATATGGCTACTAGAAAAGAAATGGAAGACGCAAAAGCTCAAAAAGCTGCTGCTGCTCAAAAAGATGACAAAGCTCAGAAAGGCCAAGTTAGACTTGAATATAATCAAGCTACTACTGGTCTTAACATGGATAGCACTATCAATCAAGTAAAGACAGGAAGTCTTACCTATGCATTGAATGCTACTATAGAGAACTTTGATTCTAGTTCAGTCAACTATCAAAATGAACCTGGTAATGAGCCTTGTTTAAGTTTTCCTGATGGGTACGAACTCATTGGAAAATATACAATTCCAGAGAAAAAGAAAAACATATTCTTTCTAACAAACCCTTTAACTGGTGATAGTGAAATTGGCTTCATGTTTAATAATGATTGTCAATATCAAACATTAGTAAATGCTCCTTGTTTAAACTTTAGTATAGATTATCCTATACATAAAGTAGTGCATAGAATAACAAATTGCAGTACAGAGATATACTGGACAGATGGATTTAATGCTAGGAGATATTTAGATATAGATAACATTCCATATGTTATTGATCCTAACTCAGACCCTGGATGTGATCCTGTATATACTGATCAATTGGATTGTAATCAACTTAAGATACAACCTAATTTCGACATACCTTTTTTAGAAGTAAACGATATACTAAACGTAGGCTCACTGGTTGCTGGAACATATCAATTTGCTGTACAGTATTCAGATGCAGCTGGTAGCGATCTTACTTCTTACTATTCAGTTACTAACCCTACACCTATTGCTGATCCGTTAAACACAACAGTAAACTTTAACTATCCAGTAGGTAAATCAATAGAAGTAAGAGTATCAAACCTGGACTTATCAGGACAATATAACTACTTCAATTTAGCAGTAATAAAAACTATTAATGATATAACCTCTGTAGAGTTAGTAGGTACATATAACATTACTGAAGATCAACAGATAATTACATATACTGGTGCAGATGCAAATCCTATACAATTATCTATTGCAGATATTTTTGAGAAGTATCCATATTATGATGTAGCCAAGGATATAACTTCTGCACAAGACACACTGATATGGAGTGACTTAGCTTCTGTAGATAGAATTAATTATCAGAATATTGCTAGTCAAATAACATTACAATGGGAAACACATAGACTCCCACCTGGAGAAGACTATAGTGATGAATTGAATGCTACTAATTATCGTGGATACATGCGTGATGAAGTGTATGCATTTGAAATAGTATTTCTTTTAAGAAATGGAAAACAGACAGACTCATTTCACATACCAGGCCCACTTAATCTAAACCCTCAACCGGATGTTGCTAATACCAATGATGACTTTATTGGAGAACCTGATTACTTTGAAAGTGGTATTGGTTATAGTCCTTATTGGAAGATATATAACAATGCTACAAACTTAGGATTTTCACCTGAGTATAATGGAGAAGCTAATTATAAAGGACCTTTTGAATACGGAAACTTTGCATACTGGGAATCTACTGAAAAGTATCCATGTAATACTGAGTTGTGGGGAAACCTTGCAGACACACCTATACGACATCATAAGTTTCCAGATGTATTAGTAAGTCCTATTGTAGAAAATCCACAGATTGTTTATGAAGGTACTAGTATTGTACCCACGATGCAAGACTCTGATGCTATCTATCCTATAGGAGTTAAGATTAACAATACTCAAATAACAGGACTAATAGCAGCTTCTAAGCTTACTCAAGAACAGAAAGATGATATTGTAGCATTTAAAATAGTAAGAGGGGACCGTGGTACAAACAAATCAGTAATAGCAAAAGGTATTCTTAGAAATTTAAACAAGTATACAAAAGATGATCAAGAATACTACTATCCTAACTACCCATATAATCAAGTATCTGGAGAGGACTCGTTCCTACAAGAGAATAACAATGCTTGGAATTATAAATCTAAGTCATGGCTTTTATATATGCCTGATAAGGCTACAGATTTTTTTCTTGGACCTTGGTATACTGCATATGGTATAGATATAACTGTAAATGATGAAGATGGAGTATTTGTATATACTAGTATTGAAAATGGTAAACAAACACAAGCCACTATTTCACCTAATTGTATTTTAGAAGTTTGTTCCTTAACAAGACCTGTATCTCTGAAAGGTGTTATAACAATAGGACCTGGAGACTTTGATGTATGGATTGGTGATCATAATTCCAGCTGTCAAATCTTACCACCATGGGAAGCTTGTAGTAGATATGAATTAAAATGGCAAAATCCATTTAACAATTTTAATTTTGATGGAACAGTAAATTGTAAAAGCACGCTGCATTGGGGTGGTGATATTTTTCAAGGTATTGACAGAGTTAATATAATTACACCAGCTGACCCTGAATTTGATGTTTATGGTACAAACAATATTGATTTTGGTGGTAGCCCTGGAGGATCACCAAGCGGAGCAAGTTATGGATATGAAGGAAATCATCCTTATGCACCTACTTGGCGAGTACCAAGAAATAGTTGTTGTGGAAAAGCTCGTATTTTTCTAACTCAAATTTATCCAGGACCTTGTACTGAACCAGATCCTGATAATCCAGAAGAAAACTATGACATAATATCATATCCTCCAAATACCTTTGATCCAAATTACCCCTGTCCGGATCCTGATCAGGAATCAAAAGCATGTCAGACATGTGTTAAAGTAGAAGAAAATCCAGACAATCTACAACCTTGGCCAAGTCCTGGATTTGGACAACCTACTAATCCTCTTCCTCTTTTTGATGATAGTGTTGCTTCGAGTGCTGCTTATAGCGGACCTGGATTTCCAACTCCAGTAAATGCTTGGGATACTTTTACTCCAGCTGAAAATGCAAATGATACTGGTTCTGGAGGACAAAATAATGAATTCTCTAAAAGACATAGTAGAAGATCCTGTTTAAAATGTGACAGAGATATACCTATTAAACCATTAGATGGGGCTGACTATGAAGAAGCAAAAGATATTCTAGATAAGCAAATCTTCAATTCACCAGACACATCTTTTGGACAACCATTCTTAGGAAGCGTACTTAAGTTAGAAAGTGTAATGTTTGGAGCAGGAAAGGCTCACTTTGTAGAAGTTAAAGACAATGCTAAGTACAAACTTCTAAGTAAAGAAGCTCAAGAAGATGCGTTAAAAAGTTCTGAGAGAGTGGCTTCTATGGGTTCAGGTGTATTTAATGCTGGTATAATGTTTACAGTATACCAATCCTATCTTACTATATACATAAATGGTATTACAAGAAAGAATTATGCAATGTCTTTCAACTCAAGAGCAAACTATGATTATCATTTTCCTATCAATAATAATACGAACGGTGGTATCAAACAAAGAGAAATAGAACTTACAAGATACCTTATACCAGGTGTACAATCTTTTAATAATAGCCAACCTCCAATTAATAATTGGAATAGAGAATCTTCTGTATATATTGATACTACTATTAGTGATGATATTTTAGCACTTCCTTTACCTCAAAATACTGAAAGTTTAATTGGAGCAGACGGTGAATCTAGTATGGTAGAATACTCAAGATTTAGCATAGGGGAGTCTGGAGTTTGTGACAAACCAGGACAAGAGCAAGATATAAAAGTAGTATCATACTATGCTTCTATGAAGAATATTCTTCCTAATCAATGGGGTCAATTAAACTCATTTCAAAGAATTGACACTGGTTATCAAAAACTTCTTACAGCTTCAGGGACAGATACAATATTTGGTGGAGATATATTTATATCTAGATTTACATTCAAAACTAAACTACCATTCTTTATAGATAATAGAGTGGAAGCACCAGATGATTCAGATATATTCTTTGATGAGTTAGGTAATGTTGCTTATCCTAAATACTGGCATTCGGCAAGATCTATCTTAGAACCTTATAATGTAACATCAGGCGACCCTGATCAGTTAATGTACAATCTTATATCAACTAAAGCACATAATCTTGATTGTCCTAGCGATCCTTCTTTAATTGGTCCACCTCCTAATGATCAAGAGTCTTATGCAGGAACATATAGATCATTTTATGATGGATATATGTATCTATGGGCATATGGTGTTCCTAATTTCTATTGTGAGAGTGTATATAATACAGACTTAAGACAAGCATTTAATACAAAAGAAGGAGACTTCTGGCCTCATGTAAGTTCAGGTATTCCTGATGACTGGTTACAAGAAACAAATGTACCAATTGCTCAAGATAATACGTATTACTATAATGTAACATTCTCTAAACAGAACAAAGAAAATGTATTTAGTCAACTGCCTCCAGATTGGATAGCTGAATGTTATACATTCTTTCCATTCAGAGCAATTTATTCAGATACACAAGGGGACAGTGCGGATAATAGAGTAAACAACTGGTTAGTATATAGAGCTCTTTCTTACCATGACTTCCCACAAAACTACGGTAATCTAACATCTCTAGATGGAATGATGGATAAGGCTGTATTGGCAAGGTTTGAAAATAAAGCTTTACTATATAACAAGTTACTAACTATTGATACCAGTAATCCTCAAGCAGCATATATAGGTAATCCTAGATTGTTTGATGGAGCACCTCCTATAGATTTTGCAGAGACAGATTTGGGATATGTAGGTTCTCAAAATAAGTTCTTACTAAAAGTTCCATACGGAGCAGTTACTGCAGATGCAAAAAGAGGTCAGATATTCTTAATGGCTGGGTCAAAAGTTATAGACATGACTAAGTTTGGATCAGGTGTAAATAGATTTATGACAAGTCATTTACCTTTTGAGATTCTAGAATACTTCCCAGATGTTTATACAGACAACCATTTTAATGGCATTGGATTACACGGTGTATATGATAATAGGTTTGATAGAGTAATTATTACTAAGTTAGACTATATTCCTATTAACGATGATGTAAAGTATGATTCTGTAAATAAGAAGTTTTATGTAACGGTAGGAGAAACAGAACAACAACAAGAAGTATACTTATTTGATAGGGAGTATTTCTGTAACAAATCTTGGACTATGTCTTTTGACTTTAGTACTAGAAGTTGGATATCTTTTCATTCCTATCTACCTAATTTCTACATTGGTGAAAACAACTTTTACTATTCTGGTATAAATAACTGTTGTACACAATTTACAGCAGTGTTCGAAACTCCTGATAGATCTGAAATAGGGCAAGAGACTCCGCAGCTGGAGGGATGGTTTGGAGAGGTACAACCTGAAGAACTTATAACAACTACTACCACAACTTCATCTGATCCTTTATTTACCACTACAACTACTACAGGATATGTTCCTGATTGTGATCTTGATATATCAATATTAGAAGAAATAAATTGTGACATAGATGGTGTAGGATATATTACTGTTCCTAGTCCTACTACTACAACAATTTGTTCTAGACCTTCACCTCTTTCACAATCTACTTTTACAGAAGGTTATCAGATTATGACTGAACCTACTCCTATTATAGGATCATCAAGTGCAGCAAGTGCATGTGCTATAGGATCATTTGTAGATGCTATAAATCTTCTAAATCCACAAACCCCTGCTGTACCTATAAGCTTCACATTTGAATATTCAGGACCAGAAGTTGATGGTGCTACGATATCTATAGGAGAAGTTCTTTATCTTGGTGATGATGATTCTTGTACAAGAGTTCCTGATGGTTGGTATACTAGTATAGATATAAACTCTTATCAAACTGCTAATTATGTTGAAGATGGTATATTAAGAGAACAAGTGCCATGTGATTGTAATACATTAACTACTACAACTACTATGTTTACTGGAGATCTAGATCAATGTTGTGGACTTATTTATAATGATGATGATGGTAATGTACTTCTTCAAAATGCAGGACAAGATTGGCCTAACTATGCCTATATAAATATTCCTGGCTATACATCTGGTAAGTTAGCTGTTGGCCCAACTGCTCTATACGCAGTTTCACCAGGTATTAATACTTCATTTAAGAAATGGACAATTACAACAAGCCCATGGACTGTAGTAGCAGATTCAGATTTAGTAATAGCTGATAATGCATTTGGTACAACTGCTGGAGTGGTAGTTAAAGATGACAGTGCAATTCTTGCAATAGATACAGCTCAAGGATTTATAGTAGAAATAGATACAACAAGTGGAATCCCATCACAGAAAATTCTTTTACAAACTGGTTACACATACCCTACTAATTTATTATACACAACTGAAGGTAAACTAATAACAATTAGAGAAGTAACAGCAACAGGAGCATTTGAATATGTTCAGTGGGATTATGATAACGCAGTAGCAACTCCAGAGATAGTTTCTACTATTACTAGTAGTGAATTTAGTGGAGTGGATATAATAATCGATTCGTGTGAATGTGACATTGTAATTATATGCAAAGGAAATAATACAACCAACTATCCATATGCTAAGTTCTCTGTAGCACCTTTTTCTCCATTTGAAGTAATTCTAGATGGACCTGCAAGTAGCACAGGAACTATCTATAGTCTTACTCCTAAATTTAGTCCATCAAACATAACTCAACTTACATCATGTGTTAGTCCAAGTGGAGGACCAACAACCACAACAACTAGTACTACACTTGCTCCAACAACAACTACCACTACAAGTATACAACCTAATTGTTCTAAGTGGGAAATTACTGGACCAATAGCAATAAGTTATACAGATTGTAGTGGATTACAACAAGTCGTATCTGTTGCAACAGGTCAGACTAAATTCATTTGTGCAAATACTAATACACCTGGTGATCTAGGACCATCAGCCACACTAATAGGTGCTTGTGATATATAAATATGAAAACAATAAGTATAAAAATAACATCTGCTAGTCCTAACGTAGGACCGTTTACAATCACTGATGACTTAGGTAATACTATAGCTACAGGCGTATCTTTGTTTACATTAATAACAGGTGTGTCTTATGATGTACAAAATGCAGTGAAAGTTATTACGCTAACCTCAACAGGAGACTGCGAGTTTGCAAAATCTTTTGATGTGCAAGGAAAGATAAATGGCTTTGATTATAGAAATTCTAAATTTGTTGCTAAAAGAACAGGATGTTTGTGGACTCACTTGAGAAACGATAGTTTATATAACTATTACTATGGGGACATTTCTCCTTACATCATTGAGTATCCATTTGATTACAAGTATAATGATCAAATAGTACAGAACATAAAAGATTATAGTAAGACATATACATATATACCTTCTACTGTTGGGGCATTTGATGACAACAGTAAAGTTCAGACAGATAATAAATACTTTAATAAAGCTGTATTATATAACGGACAACAATCAACAGGTATACTAGAACTTGTACCTAAACCTATGAATGATCTAAGTTCATACTTACAATATCCTATATTAAATAGTGACCGTAAGACGATTGTATTCACTAAAAGTGATAACTTTTATCAGTATAATACTTTTTGGGCATTACAAAAAAGTAGTAGTATTCCTTTATTTGAAACACCGTGTACATCACTATCTTTGGATAAGGAGGTAAATCAAGATAACATGAACTATGGTGACCTATCATTTAAGAAGTCACAACTTAGAGCAAAGGATTTAAAGGTAAGACATATATTAGATAATACATCTACTACACACATAGTTAGTCAATTTATTGTAGCACCAGCACAAATATCATATAAGTAATGGCATTAACACCAGGCAAAGCGAGAAAGATGTTAGAAGACGGAACTGTCCATGGGAGAGGTCTGACTGATAAGCAGAAGAAATACTTCGGTGCTATAGCTGGAGGTGCTACGCCTGTGAAAGCAATTAACGGTGGTTGGTTAGATAAGTATCAAGATGGTGGTAAAAAACAAGCAACTATATCTCAATACGAAGAACCAGCATGGTATGAGAAAGTGGTAGATTATTTAGCAAGTCCTATGACTGCTTTTAGTTATTCTGCTAGTAATCAAGACCTTCCAGATAGTATACCAATTAATGCAGAAAACAGAAATGCATTTGATAGTGTAATTGATATGGTTAATCCATTTGCTTGGGCTAAATATGCTACATCTGCAAAACGTAATTTAGATGAAGGAGAATATCTTGATGCTGGTTTTGATACATTAGGTGCAATACCAATTGTACCTGCATGGCTATCAAAAGGAAAAACTGCAGTTAAGAATGTACCGTTGCAAAAACTTGATGAGTTAGTTGATGCAGCAAAACCTTCTAAAAAGACAAGTGCAATAGCTAACCTTACTAATCCTTTATCAGACACTAGGGTAAATCTTACTGAATTGATGGGACTACTAAAGGGAGGACCGTTTAAATCTAAGTTTAGAGGTTTTAATGAAAGTGGTGTTAAAGCAGCTTCTGACTTTAATAAGACTTGGCAAAAAGCTCCAGGGTTTCAAACAAGGTTTGATGATTTTACATATCAATTTAATGATCCCAGTCTAACCAGACAAGTTAGTAATAATCAAAATTTATACAAACGAGGTCTTGAACAATTAAAAGCAAAAGCACCAGATCTATTTACACCAAGCGGTGAACTAAGTGTACCTTTAAATGCAATACAAAAAATGTTCCCAAGACTTGCTGATGATGCAATGTTACTAAGAAGGTTAAACAATCAGGTAGTTGAAGGAGCTAATAAAATCAACTATGCTAATAACGCTAGAATGAATCTAGATCAAATAGGAGCAACAGGTAGATTTACAAAAGTAATGGCACCTACAAGTGCTGATGATATAAGCTATTTTGCTAATAACCCTAACACACTAGGGTTCTTTAGAGCTTCAGAAAATAGGTCACTTATTTCTCTTCCTAGGTTTGAATCAAGATTTCCAAATTTATCCCAAAGGAATTGGAAACTTTCAAGAACTGTTGCACATGAAAATAAACATGCAATGGATATTGGTGCAAGAGCTACTAAGCCTGAATATGCTAGAACAATTCAATCTGCTGTTCCTCAGGTAACAGATGATTA
>Ga0255055_10002029_pt1 | contig 14359 bp, 26 predicted proteins | sample JV7_2_27_MG_FD_188633 | JGI IMG/M metagenome (GOLD analysis project Ga0255055, IMG submission 188633) | Seawater microbial communities from Jervis Inlet, British Columbia, Canada - JV7_2_27 | ecosystem: Environmental > Aquatic > Marine > Inlet | place: Canada: British Columbia | collected...
AATTTATAAACTTGGAAGCATTCGCTTCTGTATAGCAGAAGCGAATAGTTATGATTTTATTTGTAAATTATTACTAAAACTAAACTCGTCCTTAACCTTATTCGAGTCTCGGCAGGGGCGTTTATTACCCGAAATAATTTTTATAAAGGTGAGATTATATTATAATAGATTATCATTAATGAATATCTCAACAACCATTACTAAAACAACAACTACAGCTAACATCACAAAACTCACTCAGTGATTGCAACAATAAGATTTAAATAGTTTAAATCACTTAAATGTTAATAATATTAATCTTAAGGAGGTAATGAAAAAAGAGCTGTTATAGTATGAAGGATTCTATGATATACTTTAACAAATATATTTTCAACAAACCAAAAGGTTTAAAAGGTGTAACTCTTAAGTTACAGCATATTCATTTGAAATAAATGAAAAGGAGGTAGATTCTAATATGGAAGGTCAAGAAACTCAACTTTTAGAAAAATTCAACAGAGATAGAGAATGGTTCTTTGATAATAGGGAAGTTCTAAAACAAAGAAATCTTATCGGAAAATTTGTTGCAGTTAGTGGTTGCAACATAGTTGCATCAAACAAAGAAATGGGGGAAGTAGTTAGCATCCTAGAAAACAAAGGGTTAGAACCTTCTATGACTTTCATAGAGTTTGCTCATCCTGAAGGTTCTACTATACTTTTATAGTTATGAAAATACGTTTGGCTGTTGAAGATCATCTAGGAGGTCCTAGAGCAATGATTTCTTTTTTTGTAAAATCTGAAAAGATAAATCTAAAATTAGGTATTGTAAACTTTATTGTTGATAGTGGAAGTCCTAACACTATGATTAGTTCTGAAGCACTTAAACCTTTTAGAGCATCTATGATTAAAATCAGAAGACTTGAAAAAAGAAAAATACCAATTGGTTTTGGAGGTTCTGAAATAAATCCAAGAATTTTAGATGATGCTGAATTTATTGGTCTTAAAAATTTTAAAACCAACTTTCCTGTTTTAATATGTGACGAAGAAAATGCAACTCATGCTAATGTTTTGGGGGTGGATTTTTTAGAAGAACATAATTTTACTTTTACTTTCAATCCTAAAAAAAGAGAAGCTTACCTTGAAATTGAAGAAGAATCTGAATTGTGTTCTAATGATCAATTAGAGAAAAATGAAACTAAAAAAAGAGAAAAATAAGAATATAATTTTAATTATAATCATAATTATTTTGATTGTATTATTATTTTTAGCACTTGAAGAGATTGATGAGAGTTCTGAAAAATTAGATTGCTTTAATGATGCTATGATTGATATTACTGGTAATCTTGCTGATTGTGGTTTGTGGTATTTTGAATATACAGCTGATAATCTTGATGCTATTAAACGAAGTAGAGATTGTTATTCAAATGTGATTATTAGAATGCCCGATAAGAGAGCCGAATGTAATTTAAGATAGGATTAAAGAAAAAAATGAAGAAAAACTTTTATTATGATTCTAGAGATATGAAACTTAATAAAAAAGGGTATCCTATCTTTAAAGATTCAGAAAAACCACTCCATGTTTATGTAGCAGAAAAATATATGATTAAGAGGAAATTAGATAGGGATGAGGTTGTTCATCATGTGAATGGAGATAAATTAAACTTTCATCCAAGTAATCTTGCTGTTATGCATTATAAAGATCATATGAAAGTAGAAAAGAGGATTAGGACAGAAACAAATTTGAATATTGCTTATGGAATAATTGTAGTATTTGCATTATATTTGTTAGGGGTTAATACAGGAAGATGGAATCCTAATATTAATCTTGCAGTAGGGATCTTATTGATGATCGGACTTCTAATACCTCATTATCCAAAAGCATTGAGAAGGGTATTATTTATATTAAGAATTCTGAAGAAGAATCAGACTAAAGAAATTAAAAACTAAAATTTTATAAACTTGAAAGCATTTGCTTCTGCTATACAGAAGCAAATAGTTATGATTTATTTGTAGATTATAAATAAAACTAAACTCGTCTTTAACATTATTCGAGTCTCGGCAGGGGCGTAATACTCCCGAGCTAATATTTATAAAGGGAGAATCATATTATAATATATGATAATAAAGAAAGTATTGACTCATAAGAGATATGCTGAAAACAAAATTAAAGATGTTGATAACTGGAAAATAGATGATTCTGACAAAAAAGATGTTAAGCAATTTATAGAGGATTATAAATCTGGAGAGATCACAGGGAGGATCGGAACTAATATAGAAGCCACCGTCGAGAGAGTTTTACAATTACTTAGGATTTCTTTAGAATCTTTATCTAAAAATAAAAAGAACACTATTGGAAAATTTACTAAAAAGAATGAAGAAGATATTAAAAAATTTAAAGAAGCAATTTTGAAAGATAAACTCAAAAACAAATACAAAAAACCTTTTGCTATCAAAGGTAAGAAAATGTTATTTATAACTTTAAGACAATATCTTAAATGGAAATTAGAGCCTGATGTTGCAGCTGTTCTTATAAAACCTTTAAACATAAGAATTGAATCTAAAAAACCAGAACCTAAATTTTTAACAATTTCAGAAATAGATAAACTTTATAAGAATTGTAAGAATAACAAACAGAGGTTTATTATTGCTGTTCTCTTCGGATCTGGTACTCGTGCAGAAGAATTTTTAAATACTCGTTATAGTGACTATGTCCTTCCTGATAAGAATGAAACATTTGTTAAACTTAGAATAAGAGAAGGGTTTAGCAAAACAGGGGGAAGAACAATATCTCTTTATTATGATAAATGTTTAGAGGCTGTTAGAGATTATTTAAAAGAAAGACAGAATGAAGGAATAGAACCAGATGAACCTGTGTTAAAAGATAACTATGAAAATATGTTAGCTTGGTTATCAAACTTCGGAAATAAGACTTTAAAGAAAAGAGTTCATTTCCATTTGTTCAGATCAAGCTGTGCGACTTGGTTAGCAAATAGATTTAACAGACAACAAATGTGTTATTATTTTGCATGGAAGTTTAACTCTTCTATGCCTGACACGTACATAAGTAGAAAAGGTTTAATTATGGAAGATGTTGATGATAAGTTTGAAAGAACAGAGCTAGAAGAATTAAAAACTAAACTAGAAAAGGAGAATCAAGAAAAGAATTTTGATATAGAAGAATTAAAAAAAGATAAGATAAAAATTACAGCTGATTTCAAAACATTCAAAAAAGAACTTATGGATAAATTTGAGCAAGTTGTTCAAACAAAGGGAAAACTAAAACACTAAAAACAGCGTCGCTGTTTTAGAAAACGAAAAGCCATAGAGAGCTTCCTAAGAGCATTTTTCTCTCTTTGAATAGTAAACCCTTTAAGAAAACCAGTTTATAAAATTAGATTTTTTCTTTTTAGATGCTCTTTTCTTAAATCCCATTATCTCAGAAACTTCTGATCTTGTTCCTAGAGAATATTTTGCTTTTTGAATTATCTTTGTTGTGTCTTTCTTTGCAGGTCTAAACTCCATACCAAATGATTTTAATTCTCCAAACTTTAGAGGTTGTTCATCTTTATAGATCTTAGCAGTTCTTCCTAATGTGGTTTTTAAAAACTCCATAGCTTTCTTCTCTGCTTCTTTCTGAGTTTCAAATGTTCCTATTGGTTTATACATACCGAATCGTTTACCTAAAACTTGAAAAATATCTGGCTCTTCCTTTAATTTTCTTTTAGCTTGTGTAAGTGTTTTATCCCAATCAAATGCAATAACAGGAGGAATAAAAGGTTTTTCTGCTCTTGTAGTTACTCTTTGTTGTAGTAATTGAAATTGTAACTGGGCTGTTGTTTGTTTTTGCTTTTGCTTTTGTTTAGTTCTTAAAGCTCCCTTTTGCTTACTTGGTTGTTTAGACAATATATCTTCACCACTCTTAATCTTTGAAATATCTATTACTACTCTGTTATCTTCTTTAACCAATATCCTATTAATACACTTACTATTGCTATGATTAAAAAGTATAATTCAGTATTAACCCATTGGCTAAAAAATGCAAAAAATAATCCTACCATAAAGAATAATGCTAATTTAGTCATTCTAAAATATCCAGCCAACCCAAATATAGCTACTAATGCTATTGCTAAAAAGATGTCTTGCGATCCTGCAAAAACATTAACTACCCATTGCTCCATAGAAAGTGGTTCTATCCATGTCATTTTTAACTCCCTGTTCCAATATATTTAAGTATAGCCATTATATATCCCAGTGATAATGGAACAAATATCATTGTTAATATTCCTATTATCCAAAAAGAAAAATTATTTTCTATTGCATAAGCCAATGAGAATGCCATTGTAGGTAAGAATATTATTAAAACTGACGAAGCTACTCCTGCAAATATTGCAATGTCAGATCTACCCGTTACAAAAAGTCCTAATGCAATTCCTCCTCCAATCAATGTCGCTAGTAACCCTGTTGTAGTATTAAATATAAAATTTCTAAGAGTTGATGTTGTAAATTGGAATGCTGTAACTTTGCTACCAGTTCCATCTTCACTAAAAACTAATCCTAAGTCATCAAATATTTCTCCTAATGCTGTTGGAAATCCTGCAAACTGTAGGAATAATATCATAGTTATTGATATAAATACATAAGTCCAAATGTTCATCTTGTTACCTCCTTAAAGATTACTACTATTAATATTAATGCAGCTACAAATGTTGGGAAATTTGGTATTGCACCTACTGGATTTGGTAATAACCCTACAGCTACATCAAAGAAAAATATTATAGCGAATATTAAAGAGGTTATAGTCATTGGACTTGCTAATCCAAATTTAAATGACATAACTCCAACAGATACAAATAATATTATGAAAATTATTAAGTATCTTCCAAAATTATCTATTCCAAACATTCCTGAATCTAAGTAAGCATTAAGATCTGTAAAAAAATGCATTATACTCCAATCAGTAAGTTCTGTATTCATTACATTCCATCTTGTAGTCCTAGTAACATTAGTATTATTTATAGTCCAAAAGTAATCCATAACTATTACACTATAATTAGCAGTATCTAGATTCAAAGATAAGAACCCTATTGAAGCTTGATTTGTTGCATCTAATATTGTTCCGTTTGGAAGTTTTAATATAAATCCCATTGCAGATACATCCCAGAAACTTGATGTCAGACTATAATTAAAATTGTAAGTTGTCCTATTAAATAATTCTGTTCCTGGAGAGGGTAAAATAGAAGCAGTTATTCCCTTAGTAAAATCTTCAGATAACGCGTCTGTTCCTCCTGCCAGAGTTATCGTATATGCTGTCTGAGTTGGTGCAAAACTTAATTGTTGAGCTGTAAAACCAGTTTTTTCAAAAGTAAAATCATGTATAAAATTCTTACTCAAAAAGAAAGTTAATGATCCCTCTGCACCAGTTGTTCCAGAACCAACAGTTGTAACTACACTATCGATAGTTCTATTAACAATTATATCTACTCCAGAAAGAACTTGATTAACACTATTAATTACTTGAAATGTTACATCTTGTCCAGTTGCAGAACTTAATAAATATAATATTTTATTTGTTGAGGAGTTATCATAATCTTCAGAACCAGGACTCCAAATTCTTTGAGGGTATCCGCTTGAAGCATACTGAACAGATGGATTTATTTTAAAGATACTGGTATTTGGTGATGCACAAAATTCATAGTTATAATTTGCAGTATTATTTATGAATGATAAAGATTTAGTTTCAGTTCCAGAACCTAGATAATAAGTCCATGTTGAAGCAGATATTGTACCATTTATATTTGCTAATGATTCCTCATCTTTAAAACTTATATTAAGATATTCTCCTGAAAGAGAACCATTACAAAGTCCAAGATTAATATTAGTTATATTCTGTTGATGGGTTGTCTGACTTATTTCTGTACTTCCATAACTTATTACCCAGTTCCAAGATTTGTTTCCAGTTTTAATTGGAACATCAATGGTTCTTGTAAAACTTGCAACAGTATCATTACCAGATTTAGTTCCAGTATATTCTGTCCCATTATAAACTAATTTTCCTGTTAAAGTTTGGAGTCCATCTGCCGTTACATTAATTAAAAAGGTTTCCTGAGAAGTTTCAAAAGAAGAGGAATTAAACTCTTCATTAACAGTTGAAACTGTAGACCGAGTAAATGTTCTTGCAGTAGTATTATCACAAAAACTTGCATTATTACAAGCAGTTACAAACCAACTATAAGTTCCTAAGACAACGCTTAGATTAAATGTAGTTGTATTTGCTAAACTTGGTGAGGCACTTGTAAATTCATTAGTAGAGTTTAATACTCCATCAAGCCAAAGAGTTGCATTTCTAACATCATTATTAGAGGCACTTCCATTCGCAGTTATATTAATAGTTACATTTGCTGCAGTAAAAGTATAAGTATCAATAGGAGCATTTATTGTAATATCAATTCCACTTCCAAAAGCAAGACCTTTTCCATTATTATATAATGATAAAACTTCTGCTGATGATAAACTTCTATTCCACAAGCCAAACTCATCTACAGTTCCATTAAATTCTTCTGTTGCTGCATCAGGATGTCTTCCGATTTCAAAATTTCTGTTAGTTCCTGCCTGTAATTGATCTGTATGTGCAGTTGAATCGTTTTGAACACCATTAACATATAGATATAAATTTCCACCACTATCATCCCAAACAAAGACCATGTGATACCATGTATCTTTAGTCCAGCTTGTAATAGAAGAAGCTAGAGTAGTTGCAATAACATTATTTCCTTCTGCAAAAACTTGTAATTTTCCTGCACCTTTATCTAATGATATAAAAAATCTATCCTGACTTGCTACATTAGTTTTTGTAATAAGATAATCATTTAGAGTCTCTGTGCTATCAAAAGTTGTATGAGGTTTAAACCATAATTGAATTGAGAAGTCTTGAGGAGGAGTATCTAATAAAGTTTTATTCATAATATATCTAACAGACCCAACATCTGAAATATTAAGTGCATTGCCTAAAATTCCTGTTGTCCATTGTAAATTTCCTCCATTAATATTATCTCCAGAAGAATTTAATCCAACAGTTATATCGTGAGAAACAACACCTGCTATTTCATTAAAATCATAATAAACAAAAGGAGCTTGATTTCCAGTCCATAATGCTGCACTTACTAGAAATACTGCAGGAACTATTAATAATGTTGCTATCACTAGAGTAATTAAGTACAATTTTTTTCTTTTTTCTTTTTCCATTATGTTACAAAACGAGAAGTTATACCTCCTATTACAATACTAAATATAATCCATATCCAATAGACTACTTGAATATCTACTACTAAGCATAATACTTTAGTTCCATCAGAAATAGTTGCTACATTTTCGCAATTTAAATTTGTTCTTGCATCTGTTACTTCATCTTTTACAAAGTTAATTACCATTAGGCCGATTATTAAAACTACAACTGCTGTGATTATTGATATTGATAGAGTTTGAGATTTTTTATTCATTTTATCCTCAAGAAAATACAATCTTCGCAGTTATCGCAGCACCCCCTATAAATAATAATATAGCGATAAAATATGATACAGAAATATCTACTGCATAACAAGCTGCCTTAGTAAAATCACTTATAGAAGAGTTCGTACAATTCATCCCAATAGTATCTCCAACTGTAACATTCATTGCCCTCCCTGCTGATTCAGAAGCAACTGGTGCTAAAGCTAGGGTTAATATTATTATAGTCAAGCCTAACATTATTCCATAAAGTAGGATTGAAGCTCGTTTATTCATTTTTCTTTTTTCTCCCCTTGTTTCTTTTTCTTTGAAAAGTCTTTGACCATCTTTTTGATTTCATTTGGAGAATCCCACCAGTTACCAGTTTCAATATTTGGAACTTTCTTTAAGTTTTTTTCATCAATCTCTCTTTCTAATCTAGGATCATTCTCATCATCAATAAAAACATCTTTGAATTTCATAAATAAGAATTAAGAGAAATTGCTTATAAACTTGATAATGCGATTTAATGCGATTGTGATAATGTGTGTTATCTTTTATCTTTCTAGCCTTATATTTAACTCTTCACCTTTTATAATTTTCTCAGAAAGATATAGGTATGATAGCCTTCTAAAATCTTGAAGAGATAAAGGCACTAAAGAAGTTTCATTAAACTTGCTCAAAGATAATACTATCTGCTCAGCTGTATTTGATGTTATTCTTATGCTTGGAAGTGTTTTTCTTTTAGCCATCTTTACAATTATTGTGTCATTAATTTACTTATATTCTTATGTGGGTCTGCTGTGAGTGGCACAATTTATTTAAAATGTGCCGTTAAACATTTTAAATTTCTCTCTGGGTTTGTTGTGCTTATGCTTAGTTTGGAATGGTTATAATAAAACATTTTAAATTTATCCAACTCCACTAGGCAATTTTTTATCACCTCGCCTGTTTAAAATATGTTGATGGACTTGGAGAGCTAGATCAAATAGCTGGTTTGCGTTGTAGGATCTTGAATGAGTTTCAACAATGATCCCCTGTTTTATATCATGGATCAGGGCGAGGTCTTGATCTATTTGCTTCAGTTCAGAGATATGAGTTTTTATATTTCCTGAAAACTCTTTTAGGCCATCATTGAGATCCGTGACATCTGTTGTATTTAATTCAATTGTATCTTTTGTCTTTGTTTTTTCTTCCATAATCTAACCTCCTTATAATCCATTTAAATGATCTACATATCCAGCTCTGCTTCCATGCGAATTTAATTGATTGTTTCCAGGATGTCATTCAGATCACCTTCCACTGTTTTTTTAAATATTGCTGAAGCCAATTCGAGCACTCATTATTAAATCCATTTCTGCATGCTCTTCTAATTAGCTCATCCTTAAGTTTTCCTGAAATTCTTATGTTGATTTCAGTCCTCTCATCATACTTTGATTGTTGTTTCATTTTGATTATCTAAATTTTTAATAATATACTCATCCATTTTATCAGAACATTCTTGACAAAGTCCTGAGACCTATTCTTCTGTTTCTTTCAAACAGCTATTGCATTTGATTTGTTTTTTGTTTTGTTGGTTCATTTGATTCTCCCTTATTTTTTCTTCTATATTATTAAACGTATTACTTCTTTTCATTTCCCACAATATTATAATTAATTTTTAACGCTTAACATTAACAAAATACCCTCAAAACCACGAATTTAGGGGTTTTAAGCCCTGAGGTGTTTAAATTTAACAATCTCACCATAAAGTTCCATTGGATTTTACCTTAATCATTTATTTGAGGCCTCCTTTTGTTGATTTATTAGATAATCTGTTAAAACTCTTTTAATAAAACCAACCTGAGTTGTATAATGCTTTTTAGCTTGAACTTTTATTAATTCTCCTAGTTCATCAGAGATATGTAATCTATAATCTGCAATTTTGAACACCCCCTTTAAGTTTCTTCTTACTTTTAGGTCTAGGTTTGATTTTTGATTTATTGTTTTCTTTATATAATTTCCTACTGGTTTTTCTTCCAGCATTTTTCCCACTTGTTCTTTTAGTTTTCATTTTTTATCTTCCAGCATAAATTTATTTAGATTTTCTCCAAAAAAACTACTTCTAAAAACTTCAAATGCTCTATCAACATCTATCTTATCAACAAATTCAGATAATCTTAATCTTGCAGAAGATTTAGATAGTCTAATCATTGTTTCATTAAATCTGGGATTAATATTGTTATCCTTATGTTTTCTTATAGTTGAGTATAGATCTGCAAAATATTCTATTAAATCATCATTAAAAACAGGATCTTTCTGATTTCTTATAAATAAAAAGAATCTTCTTAAAAATTTCTTATCATATTTTGGTTTTATTTGATTTCTCTCTCTTTTTAACATTATCTTGGTTATTTCTTTATCTGTCTCTTCATTAACATTATCTCTTAAAGCAAATATAAGATCAAATCTATTTAGGATTGGAGGAGTTAAATTAAATTGTTTTGCTATATCTTCATAAGGATTAAACTTCCCCGAAATAGGATTGCCAGCGGTTAAAAAACCACAAGTTACTCTTAACTCTGTATGGATCGAGGCTTTGTTTACAGTTATTCTTTGCTCAGACATGGCCTCTTGGAGTTTAGGCCGTTCTTCCTCACCCAGTAAATTTAACTCATCAATAATAACTAACTCTCTAGATAATGGAATGACACCAGGTTTTAATAACCACTCTCCCTCATTTTTGCTTCTTTCTACTGTTGCTGTTAATCCTACTTGACTAGACCCACTAGCAGAGATATACCTAGATCCCTGTGTTATATCATTTATAAATTTTAAGCAAATTGATTTAGTTAAACCTGGATCTCCAATTAGAAATATTCCCGATTTATTTCTTATCGGATTTGAAGGGTTATTTTTTGATTGTGCGGATTGAAGGATTAATGCGTTCTTAATTTCAGTATATCCAAAAATATCTGGAGAAATTGAATTATTTATTGCATTAAAACCTTCTTTCTCATAAGATTCACTTAAATCTTTATATTGTTTTTTTTCATCATCAGAAAAATCTTCTAAACTTATCTCAGGCTCAAAAGATTCCGCTGCTAAAATATCAAAACAATGATCTAATCTTGTTGATATTGCTCCTGTTGGTAATTGGATTGGAATTTCTTTTAAAATTCCTAAAACCTTTAAATCATTTCCAGGATTAAATTTTTTTATTTCGTCTGAAGAAGTTAAGGTGTCTTTAATATATCCAGTTATATTTTTGATAAAAGAACTATCTATTTTATCTTGAGCATCTTCTAAAATAACTCTAGCAACATCTACGAGTATTTTATTAATAAGTCTAAAATTTCCCTTTCTTCCACATGAGCATCTTGAAGGTTCTCTAAATTTTTTTTCAATTTGTAAAACAGAGATAACTGTTCCGCAAGAAGGGCATTCAAATTTAGCATTAACTATTTGAGGCCTTACTGCTGATAATGATGTTGATTTTGCCTCTAATAGTATAAGTTTATTAAGATCCTTAGATCTTAAATCTTCTATAGTTTTATTTTGAATAACATCAAAATTGACAAATCTTAATTTCAATTTATCAAAACCTTTGTTTGAAAAAACTGTTTCTATTAATTGCAAAGTTTCTTCTGGTAATTCTTCTAATGCTCTAAAGATTTCAGAATCATATTCTAATAATTTATTCAAATCTAAATTGATATAATTTCCATCCCTAATAAAAACTTCTTTATTGGATATTAATTTAGATAATTCTTCTATCATTTCCTCCTCTGTTTTCATTTTAGCTTTTTGTTCTAATGCTTGTTGTATTTCATGCTGTTGTTTTTGCTCATAGGATTTTATTAATAAATCAATCTTTTCTTTTTCAACTTCATCTAAACTATAAAGGATCTTTCCTCCATCCTTACCTGATTCTTTAAATAATTGTTTATTCCTTTGTATGGTTGTCCTTGTTTTATCTTCATCTTCTTTTATTGCTTTAGATATATCAAAAACAGATTTTCCAGGAAATTCATATAAGAAACACTTGATTTTATTAGGAATTGAACTTGGCGGAATAACAATAATAACAATCGATACAAAAATAACATCATAACATGACCTTATATCTTCTGGAATTTTAATATTATTTTCTAAAGGTGTATCTACTGGTTGTATGTTATTATTGTTATTATTGTTATTCGTGTTATTATTGTTATTATTGTTATTTTTCATCCTCTTCACCTTTTATTTTTTTATTATTAGGGCTAGGAGATTTAACTCCTAAGCTCCTCTTTTGTTTTTTTAACAGCTGTTTAATATGAGGCATATCTTGGATCTTCCAGATAGTCGAAGAATCAGTTTCAAAATAATGTGCTATTTTTATTCTAAGCCATTGTGGAGGAATAATTAATCCTCTTCTAATCCTTGACGCATTTGATTTATCTAATCCTAATGATTTATACCAATCAAAAGGAGCTTCACATTTGGAATTAATAAGAGTTTGAAATCTAATCTCAATTGGCTCATAACAACCTTTAACAACCCCTTCATCAAAAGAATCTTGATTAATTGATTGATTATCCATCCTTAGCTTTTAACCTCGTTAGAATTTATATTTTCAAAAAGAATCATTTTACAATAAGGAGCTATTCCTACATTATTTTTTCTTGCAAGATCTTTAATCTTATTCAGGTTTTCTTCAGAAACTTTAATCCTTATCTCTTTTTTTAATTCCATTTTAAATGTATGATGAGAGGCTTTATAAATGTCGAACACTATGCTTTACTTGTGAGAAGTTCGCATAAGCCTGTCCTCCAATAATTTATATATCACAAACAGAACGTCAGCAGGATCAAATTCATGCAATCTAGGATCAAAAAGTTCAAGAGCAGGAGTTTCCGCTTCAAGTAGTTTAGAAATCTTTAAATACTTCTTATCATTTATTATAATTGAATTATTATGTGTGAGCATTTTAATTTAACCCTCCGAGTTATAGCTCGGAGTTTTTTATTTTACTATGATTTAATAGCCTCCTGTTTTTTTCTCTTGATTAATACCCTCGCTGTTTTCCCTATATGCTTAGCAGGAATTATAACATGCCCTCCAGTATTTGAAAATTTCTTAACTTCCTTTTCCAAAACTTCTTCCACATCATCATCAATTTTTATAGGGTGCTCAAAAATATTAAATAAATTATTAATATCTTTTTTCTCGTTAAAGTCTTTTTTATTCTTTTCCATCTTATCTATCTAATAGATATAAAATAGATATATTAGTATTTAAACCTTTCTATGACTTTTCCGAACTACCCAAATTCAAGTACTTCAGGGCTTAATATGAATACTAAAAAAAGTTATGATTTGGTTTTTTCAAAGAAGAAGTTGAAAACCTAAATGCTATTAGGAATTATTTGAAGAAGCATGACCGTTCAACTGGTGAACAATCACCAAAGAAATTAGATTCATTAGGTAGAGAAAATAGACAACCAGAACCAGGATCACTACGCAATATAATATCATGGTTAAATAGAAATGGGGATGTTTTCTCACTTAAAAATTATAACGGAATTATGACTCACAACCTTCCCATCTTTAGATAAAAACTCTGCTATTTGTCTAGCTCCTATTTCCTGGCTACGTCTATCTCCTCCATGAGATTTTGAAAGTAATGGAGCATTACGTTCAAGAGTATCCTTCAAATATTTCTTAACAAATAAGATAGTTGATCTTTCTTCTTTGAACCCCAAATTTATTTAAAGTATAGTTTCCTTTGATTTTAATGGTATTCGAAAATTTTATTCAAGAGTTTTTTTCAAGTCTTTTGATAGCTATCATTATCTCTGTAGTTGTTATTATAATTGGAATTGTTATTTTAATTATAGTTATTGCAAGAAGATTTACTAATAACTTCCATATACTTCAAGGAGGTTTATAAAAAATTAAAATGAAAATACTTCAAAAAATAAATTATCATTTACTTCCTTTTAGTTATAAACTTTGGGAGAAGGAATTAGATGAGAGATACTATAAGATAAATAAAAACTTGAGAAAAGATTGGTTGAATACCCAACATTCAATATTTTCTGGAATGTTAATACCTTTTATAATTCTTCTAGTAACGGTAATTTTTTTTATTTTAACAGATTTTTCAATTGAGAATCAAATAGTAGCTAAAATCTTTTTTTATTTTGCAATGTACTTCATTGTCTTTACAATAATAACTATAACATTCATAGACCGATATTGCGATAAAAAATATTTTAATAATTTTAAATAAAAAATGCCAAGACTAAAAAAACATCTTAAAAAATACTGGTTCTTCTGTATGTATTTTACAATAGTTATTATTGGAATAATAGGTATTGCAGTTTTAGATTATTATGCAGGTCGCCCAGAGAATATGTGGTGGAGATGGCAGAAATGATCCCTAGAATTGAATCCTTAAAATTAAGTTACGATTTTTTTAAAAGTGGTATGTATGCATCACTTGCAATATTTTTTGCTCTAACTTTTGGACTTGTTTCAGAATTGGAGACTCTTTCTAAAAATAAGAGTGGTTTGTGGACATTAGGATTTATAATTATAATATTTGTTATAATGTGTGTTTCAAGTCTTTTTGGTATGGTGGTGTGTTATTGGGATCTAAAAAGAGTTTATAAAAATCTTAAAGTTAAAGAAGTAAAAACATTTAAAACTAAAAATTTATAAACTTGGAAGCATTCGCTTCTGTATAGCAGAAGCGAATAGTTATGATTTTATTTGTAAATTATTACTAAAACTAAACTCGTCCTTAACCTTATTCGAGTCTCGGCAGGGGCGTAATACTCCCGAGCTAATATTTATAAAGGGAGAATCATATTATAATATATGATAATAAAGAAAGTATTGACTCATAAGAGATATGCTGAAAACAAAATTAAAGA
>Ga0255055_10002031_pt1 | contig 14356 bp, 16 predicted proteins | sample JV7_2_27_MG_FD_188633 | JGI IMG/M metagenome (GOLD analysis project Ga0255055, IMG submission 188633) | Seawater microbial communities from Jervis Inlet, British Columbia, Canada - JV7_2_27 | ecosystem: Environmental > Aquatic > Marine > Inlet | place: Canada: British Columbia | collected...
AAAGAAAGATAGTTTATATTTTAAGTTTGCTTACAGATCTCGTGCTTTTACAGTTTTCCGACCGTTAGCTTTAGAGCGTTTACAGGCTTTATCAAGAATCGCAACTATTAAATTATTCAGCGTATCACCATCAAGCACACCTGAGGATGTATTGAGGTTATTAGATTTTATATGCTCTCGAACTTTAGATTTTACAAATAATGTGTCAACCTTTGCCATAATTTTTTCTTCCTCTTCTTATACTTTGATTACGTTTTAGTAAAGTCCTAAAAAATCGGATTAAAATTGATTTTTTATTAATATAAAGTATTATTTATTGAGTTTTTAAATGTTTTGACATTCCTTACAATTTCTCCAAATCATTTGACTTCATTGAACCATAAAATAAGAATTCATATTAGATTTTAAAATTACTATTGGAAGATAAGATTCAAAGATCTTAACCAATTAAATTAATTCATGAAAAATTAAATGCTAAATTAATAAAAAAAAGAGAGTTTTTTTGTATTAGCGAAGTGAGTTTAGATTATAAACCCACTATTTACTTTGGTGGAGCAAGTACAATTTCAATGCTAGATACATTGTTTGATTGGCCATTCTCTCCTTCTAATTGTTCTGTGGAGAGCCTGATGTCTTTGTATTCAGTTCCTTTTAAGAATCTATTTCTTAAAATTTCGCACACATCAACTGCGTGAGAAATAGCTCTACCTCTGGCCTTAACGGTACAATCTTCACCTGTATTAAGGATCATCATTGTTGCCATTACATAATTCATGGTAGGGCGTCGTCCGACAAAAACACTGTTTACTTCTTTTGATCTGTGTTTTTCTTTTGGTTTACTTGTTTCTTTTGGCTTATCTGCTTCTTCTGGCATGTTATTTACCTCTATGTTTTATTTTGTATTGTTTTAATTTTGTATTTTTTGTATACTGTATTAAAGTTCTCTCGTAAGATTTTTATTACGAATTTTTATTACATTTGTTTTTAATTGTTTTTTTCATAAAAATCTTATTATCTTATTAATATATATTCATTTGAAAAATAACATCTCTAATCTTACTTCTAACAACTGAATTCTCAGAGTCTTAATAATACGACCAGTGCTGAGGCGTAACATTGGTTAATAAAGAATGTTATAAAAAAAAAAGTTGATTTTAATTATAAACCTTTTAGTCTTACTCCTAGAAACATTAAAAACCAAGCGAGAAAAACTAATCCCATTCCAATAATACCCCAAGTTTCTGTGGAACTGAAAGTTCCTAAAGCTAACACGGGTAGAATGCCGCCAGCAATCGCAAAGAAGAGTTCAATTAATATGAACAATCCTCCTGCTAAGAATAAAAAGCTGAAGATTACAGTAAATTTCGTAGGTGGTGTCCATGCCATTTATATCATCCAATATCAATATTTTATTGTTGATTAATATTAACTTTATATCAATATTAAAGTTTAATTTATAAAACAGAAATTTGACATTTTGGTTTAAAGATAATAACAATTCCAAGCTAAAAATAAGAGTCTCTTTTCCACTTTCCTTATTTATTAACGCTCTTCTTCAGTATTTTCGGGCTCATCTTTATTTTTTTCATCTTGATCATCGGCATCGCCTTTATATATATCTCTCACTATACTGATAATAAGAAGCGCCGATATAACGATTAATAAAGGGATTAATAAGCCAGAATCTGTTAGAAATATTTTCACCCAACCTATGTAGGGAATACCACCGACTACAACACCAATAACACGATCTTCTGGAACTGGGGCTGCGTCAGGAATCGAGTTCGCATCACCTTTAGTTCTAAAATACCATGTGTCGCCAATTTGATACTTATCGATCACACGATGAACTATAGGTTCGATGGGAGCTGAGGGCCACAATCCCTGAGCGTTGAATACAATTATATCTCCATCTTTATCTATTATTGTTCCGTTTTTTATATTTTCTGGTTCGCGTCCCATTACAAACAGCAAGTCACCTTTATGTATTTGAGTTTCCATTGAGCCACTGACTACGACTACTATGGGGGTATCTGTGTTGAATGAAATTTGAAGGATAAAATATACTAGGAAAGATCCAAAGAACGCAACGCTAATCATTACAACAGCTATGATAATCTTTTTTCTAGAAACAGGCTTTTTTTCTTTCTTTGTGGCGTTCTTCATTTTTTTTTATATTTTTGACATTTCCACTTTCTCTTGTCTAATTAAATAAAGATGTTAATATAAATTTTGTTCTAAGTCCATCAAAGTTTTAGCATATTCTGATAAAAGAAGGTGTCTACAGTTGAGATATTTAAATACCAGTCCCTTTTGAGATAGTATTTTAAATAATAAAATCTTAATCTAGAATTACTGATTTAATGAGTTCGTCATATTTATTGTGATGTCATCAGGGTGAGGTGTTCGTAAATGATTATGGAAGATCCGGTTTTAAAGGATTATATCATTGGAGATATTATTAAAGAAGTTGAAGAAAAAGGTTTAAGCATTGAAAAAAATTATGTTGAACTCTTTATAGACAATTTTATCGGAGAGTATGAAAGATTACCAAAAAAAAGTGAAATTAGTTCGATAGTTTCAAGTTATCTAAAAATTCTCGAAACAAAAAAATTTAAAACAGAAATTATAGAAACTCCTCACAAATCTTCAGAGGCTGAATCTTCTGAAGTTCCAAGCGTACCATTCATAAAAAAAAATACACTGCTTAATTCTATAAAAACTGAAGGTCTTTTTGGCCGATCCGGAGAAATCTTAACAATCCCAAAAACTCAAGGACGTCGATTGTGTCCAATATGCGACGATGCAAACTGGTATAAAATACACGAATTAATTGATAAAAACGATATCATCTGCGACTATCCGAGGATTTATGGAAAGAAATACATTTGTAGTGGCTGTTCGTGCGTTTGGAAAGAGAAATAAAATCATAATATTAACTATCCTCTTAATAAGTTACTGTTAATTCTTGATTTTAAAAAAAAAAGTTATTCTATTTTTTGATTATATCAAAACTATAATTTTTATATAGGTATAGATTTAAAATTATATTATATTATTTTAATGAATTTAAAGTATCAAAGATTAATTACGTGATTAAAATATGGAAGCAGATTTAGCGATTATTTATAATCCCATTGCTGGGGGTTCTAAACAGGCAATACAGGATATAGAATTCGCAAAAAAATGTTTAGATGATCTTAAACTGTCTTATAAATTATTCGAGACGGAGTATGCGGGACATGCCATTGAATTAGCGAGTCAATTAGCTAAAGAAGGACATAAAGTTATTGGTGCGGGAGGTGATGGCACATGTAATGAAGTTATGCACGGCGTCATTAGTTCGAATTCTGGAGCTTTATGTGGGTTCATTCCTATGGGTTCAGGAAATGACATTCCGGCAGTTATCGGGATAACTCCTGACATAAAGAGAGCTTGTGAAATTATCGCAGAAGGTTATTCAAGTAAATCAGACATAGGATTTGCTAAGACGGATCAAGGTGTTGAGCGATACTTTTTGGGCATTGGATCCCAGGGCTTCGATGCGGAGGTAGCGAAAAGGGCAAACGAAAACCAAGAAAAAAACTACAATTCTATCGTTATTAAGACACTATTCAAATGGAAAAGCAAAAAAATAAGAGTTGTGATGGATAAAGACACTTTCGAAGGAATGGCTAATCTAACTGCAGTAGGAAATGGAGGCGCATATGGAGGAGGAATGTACGTATGTCAGAAAGCAAGTGTAGAAGATGGACTATTTGACATAAGCGTTGTTGATATTGGTAAGTTTAAATTACTATTTCAATTTAAAAGAATGTATAGTGCCTCGTTATTACCACACCCTGATGTGTTTGAGTATCAGAGCAAAAATGTGCGAATTGAAATGGCAAAATCGGAAGATGATCCTTACCTTTGCCAAGTTGATGGTGAAGTGTTAGGTCCTTTGCCCGTTACCTATGAAACAATTAAAGATGGTTACGAATTTATTCGTCCAAAAACCAATGAAGTCGCAGAAGCCTTTAAAGAAAAGTACGGTCATTATTTTTACGAATGTGATCATTAAATTGAGCGTATTAAATTAAATAGTATAATGCCTGACTGGGACGACGTCTTTGCTGAAAAGGGTAAATATTTTACCACACCACACCCTGATATGGAGCGGTTAGCGAACCTATTTGATGAAAAAGGAGTACGGCGAATCTTAGACTTAGGCTGCGGAACTGGACGGCATCTTTTGTTTTTATTGAAAAAAGGATTCGAAGTTTATGGCCTTGATGGGTCTCCAAATGGTTTGGAAATCGCAAAAAGTTGGCTAACTGAAGAGAATCTATCTTCAGAATTAACATGTCAAAAAATTGAGCACGATTTTCCCTATAAAGATAGTTTTTTTGATGCTGTTATCTCAATTCAAGTAATTCACCATAATTTCATGAAAGATATTGTGTTTACTGTCAATGAAATAAAACGCATCTTAAAAACAAAAGGCTTCATATTTCTTACATTCCCTTTGCGTCAAGCTTTCTATGTAAAGAAAAAGAACATGGAAAAAGTGGAAACAAGAACTTATATTCCTTTAACAGGTCAAGAAAAGGGACTCCCACACCATTTTTTTACGGTCGCAGAAATTAAAAAAGTTTTTAGCGCTTTTGATTTATTGGAAATATACATCGATCAGACTAACCATCGTGCAATCTTAGGTCAGAAAATTTAAAAGTAATACTTTTACTCGAAATACTATTTATGATTTAGGTATTATTCTTTTTTGATCGTGAACGCAAGACTAATACAACAACAGCGATACCTACTATTGGCAAACTAATCATTAGCAATATTAATAACTCACTGTCTAATAGGTTAAAATCATCGCCCCATGGAAAATTTCCTTGATATTGATCGGTTGTATCATAGTAATTATTATAAATGAATTGTTCTACAGTTTTTCCAGTGATTTCTAGACTTGTGTTTGAAATGTGAGAGATATCATCGTCAGTAGTATGGTGATAAGGCCATTCAGCAGGTTGATTCCAAAATTTAATTATCAAATCAGCAGAAGGTATTCCATAATTTAGAAAAGGGACATGATCATCTTCTATAGACACAACAGTAGGATCTAAAGGAAACGCGCTTGTATATCCCAGTTGCCTTCCAGTTTCAAAGAGTTCATCTAATAATGAGGATGTTGAGTGTTGCTCGTTAATAAAACGCAAATTTGTTCCTCCAACCATATCTAACAGAATCATGGCGTCAAAATCTTCTTTTGACGAATTGTAAAAATTGTCAATTTCAACAACAAATTGCGTAGAACCTTCGATCCAATCCCATCCTGAAATTCCAACTCCTACATCGGTCCCTTGATCTTCAGCGTCAAAGAATAGAAACCAAATTTGAACAAACAGATTATTCATTCGACTATACAAAACTTCAGCAAGTTCTATAAGAACCGCGCACCCACTAGCGCCATCGTTTGCTCCAGGGACGGGTAAATCCGGATTTGTCGAGTCTTTTGTTGCCTTAGCTCTCGAGTCATAATGAGCGCCTAAAATTAGAATATTCGTATAGTTTTCGTTCATCTTAAAGAGTACATTCTGGCATTCTACTGATTGAATTGTAAAATTATGAAGCACGAAATTAATCGTAGGATCGATTTGTTGAAATTTAGTTATAAAATATTGCGCGCAATCTTCTCTTCCTTGGGTACCAGGTGTTCTATAATGGGTTGTATTGATGTTTAACTGGTCAGTTACATAAGTGTAGGCAGTATCTCCATTGAAGTGTAATTCAATATCAATGTTTGTGATCTCGCTATCATTGAAAAAAAGGAAAATTGGAATAACGATAGGAATAACTACCATTAACGCAATAAAAGCGATTAGAGTAAGTTTGTAATTTTTTTTTATTAAAAACACCACTATTAGATTGCTTGAAATTACTAAATATTATCACTATAAAATAAAAATAAAAAATAAAAATTTGTGTTTAGGCGGGTTCAAAACCTAAATCTGTTTTGGTTTCACCTTTAAGTTCGTTTTCTAAGAACTTAACCTTTAAGGGCATGCCGATTTTAATCGTATCAGGATTGCTTGCATCTACTCCAACTAATTGAGCTGAGATCATTGGACCCTCTTCTAGTTTAATTACTGAAAAACAATAGGGTTTATTTCTATCGTATCCTAGTTCTATAAAGTATGGCGTGCCAACTGTAATAGAAGTAAATGCCGCAAGTTTGCCTTTTCCAGATAATGTTACCCATTCCATATTAAGTGAATTACATGCTGTGCATAATTTTCTAACGGGAACATACATAGCGCCGCAATCTTTGCATTTTGAGCCCATAAGTTTCTTATTTTGAATAAATTCTAAATAGTTTTGAATTGTAAATTCTTTTTCTGCTTCAGTCATTTTTTCTCATCACCTTATTTTTCATAGATAGTGACCACACAAGTAGCGCCACTACCTCCTAAGTTATGTGTTAATGCACGTTCGACATCAAATTTTACTTGTCTATTTCGTTCTGCTCTTCCTCTCATTTGCTTAAAGATTTCTACGGCTTGGGCAGCCCCAGTAGCACCAACAGGATGACCTTTTGATTTTAATCCCCCGGAAGTGTTTATAGGTCTTGCTCCATCTCGTTTAGTTTCACCCTCTTTCACAGCTTGAGCCGCTTTTCCCTTCTCATAAAATCCTAAATCTTCTAAAGCAACAAGTTCTGCTATAGTAAAACAATCGTGAAGTTCTGCTATTTGGATATCTTTTGGTCCATATCCTGACATTTCATAAGCTTGCCTTGCTGCCTCTCTAGTGGCTACGAAACCAGTTAGATCATCTCTATCGTGAATGGATAACGCAGCGCTTCCTTGACCCGTTCCAGAAATCCAAATTGGGGTATCTGTATATTTTTTAGCAACCTCTTCGGCAGCAACAAAGACGCATGCAGCTCCATCTGTGACTAAACTACAATCATACAGTCTTAAAGGATAAGCAATCATCGGATTTGAAGCACTTTTAAGATAATCAAATTCATCTTTCCAATCAGGAAGTTCTTTTCCTTGTTGTTCCAACTTCTTTAATTTGCGTTGCATCATTTCAGCGATAGATCTTTGCATTTGAGCAAATGGATTTTCAACTCCGTTTTCATGATTTTTAATACCTATTCTCATTAAATCTTCTGAAGTTGTTCCATATTTATGAAAATGAGCTGTTGCAACAGTAGCATATAACCCTGGAAATGTTGCCCCCGCAGGATATTCAAAAAGAGCATCACTAGCCGTAGCTAATGCGTCTGTGACTAAACTTGTTGGAAGTTCGTTCATACATTCAACTCCTGCAACAGCGATAACATCATGAATACCGGAAGCTACTGCAATAACTGCTTGTCTTAAAGCAATTCCTGAACTAGCACATGCTCCTTCAAATCTAGATGCAGGCTTGGGTGTTAAACCCACCAGGTCAGCCATCTGAGGACCCAAATGACCCTGATGATTAAATAAATCTGAAGAATAATTTCCAACATATGTTGCATCTACATCTTTTGGTTCTATACCATTGTCAACCGATTTAACAGCATCGACCCATGCATCTACCCAGAGATCAGGATTTCGTTTGAGGGGGTATAGGCGTCCAAACTGCGACATCCCAGCCCCTACGATAGCAACTCGTTTTGATAACTTTCCCATTTTTTCTACCTTTAATTAATTATTATTTATTATTTTAAAAACTATTAAATTGAATTTTCGAATTATTTTATTTCTTATTCTTTCTCTTTTTGATTGTTTTTTTACACTTCTACTTTAAATAATAAGAAAAGCAGAAACACTATTCGTGAAAGAATTTGAACAGAAACCAGATTTCAACAAGAATCCCTATGGATGTTATTATAAAGGGAGCTAAATAGTGGACATTTTCTATTAAAAGAGCCCCAATTATACCCGTCGGAATAAATGCTATCCCCCTAATAAATGCTACAACCCCATACGATTCTGCTTTCTTATTTTTTCCTAAATCTGTAAGGATAATCTGCTCCGATGGAATAAACGTAATTATTGAAAAAGCAAAGATTATATGAGCAACCACAAGAGACGGTATTAGAACAAACGTCATTCCATTAGACCATAATATCGAGGCTATAATATTTATGATAAAAAAAATTAAACCCGTTATTGCGCTTAAAATTAAAGAATTCTTTTTACCGAGCTTATCAGTGATGCGTCCAGCGGGAATCTGGAATAACATATTCGTAATATTCATCCAAATAATTAGGAAAGATATTTCCACAGGTGTTAAATGGTAATAGTCGCTTAATCCTCCGTTGTAAATAGAAAGAGAGATTCCATAAACAAAAATATCTAATGTAAAAAAAATAACGATCGATCTCATCCTTGGATTCTTAAAAAAATTCAGCCATATCTTTTCTTTTTTACCGTGAAGATCCTCATTTAATAATGCGTCAGTTTTTTGTTCTTTCCATTTAGTTGATAGGAAAAATGAGAATATTAAACCTTCTACTATTAATATTCCCATAAATACCAAAAAGAAAACGCGTGTATTAATTGATTGACCAAAAATCACAAAAGCATTTCCACCGATGCTTCCAATAAAAAATGAGAAAAAAATCAAGCCATACATAAATCCTTTCGACGACTCACTATTTTCGGCTACTAAGAACTGACTATTCATGTTATTTAGGGTAAATCCCAAGAAGTATACGATTATTCCAAAAATTAAATAAAGGATATTATTTGAATCTGAAATGAAAATTAACACTAATCCTAAAATATATAGTGGAATACTTGCGATAATTGTTGTTTTATGCCCTATCCGATCAGATAACTTACCTACTAAAGGCATGGGAAGAAATTGCATAACACTGCCTAAAGTAACTAAAACTCCAGTAATAAAAAGTGAATTTGTAAGGTCTAGTAGAAATGGTTGATACACAACGTTAAACATACTTGCTCCAAATCCATGAATTAGTTTAGCGATGCATAGCGCTAAGATATTTCTACTCTTAACTCTTGAATTTCCTTTAGAAGTACTTAATTCATTCAAAGATAATCATTAATCCCCGTAACTAAATTTCTATAATATTTCGTTTCTCAAGAATGTTTTGGTTTACGCTTTAACGGTTTCATTTACTTATTTTCAATACCAGTATTTTTAGCATCAAAATTTTTATCTATTTATTCATTATTTGAAATTATGTCCTTAGAACCCGTAAAATTTGATGATTATAATATTGGAGACTCTGCAAAATTCACAAAAACTATTACAGAGGAAGACGTAATGAAATTTGCTGAAGTTACTGGGGATTTCAACCCGATTCATGTAAATCCTGAATATGCAAAGACTCAAATGTTTGGGAAACAAGTTGCTCATGGAGCTTTGAGCTCAGGATTAATCTCAGCAGTTTTAGGAACTAAATTATTTGGTCCAGGTATATTATATGGTGGACAAACTGTTAAGTTCATAAAACCCGTGTTTTTTGGTGATACACTAACCGCTATTGGAACAGTAAAAGAAAAGTTTACTAAAAAAGATGGAAAATTAAAATTTATCATTGCTGAAACAATTGTGAAAAATCAAAATGATGAAATTGTAACTTCGGGAGAAGGTACAATAGTATTCATGTAATCTCTTTTCTTTTTTTTTCTACTTAAACATTTTAAAATCATTTTGTTTCATATCTGTTTAAATTTTAATGAATTAACACAAATGTAAACAAAAATAAGTTTAAATTTGTAGAATTTGATTTTATTAATAGTTAAGTGGTTGAAAAAAGAGAACAGAAAATGGAAAATGAAGATAAAATTTATAGTATGCTAAAATGCGAACATTGTGGATATACTTTTGTAGCGCCTTATCAAAAAGATTGTATCTGTAGAAATTGTAATCTTTTTTCGATAAAAATTTTTCGATTTATATACGGAAAGTACAATTTATTTAACAAAGGAGGACCTAAAGAGCTTAAAATCGTATCGAATAAAAAGATTAGTAGAACAAAAAAGAAAAAGATTCCCAACATAGACCTTAAAGATATTAAAATCGTCTCGAATAGAATTACTAGTAGAAGAGAAAAGAAAAAGATTCATAAGAACCTATTTTTTTACGGAATTGTTTCAAAAGAGCGAATTCCTATTTATTATAACGATAAAAAAAGTAAGTATATTTTAGAGTTAACAAATAATTTAGATTTTATTTCTAGGAGTATTTTATCTGGAACGCTTGACAAAATGTTGATAATTTTAGGAAACGAGAACGAAGTCGAAGAAAAAAAGTTAATCGCTCGCTTTTTTGAGAAAAATGGAGTCATACACATTCTCATAGGAAATTTTTCAGATAAAGATAGCGATTGGATATTCAATCAGGTTTCATGGTTTTTCAATGATATGTTACATAAGGATAAAATTAATATTAAAAAATTGGCTGAAATTGATAAGCGCCAGATTTCTATTAAAATAAATATATTTTTAAATTATATAGAAGAAGCAGTCGAATTAAAAGTCAAATTCGAGAAACCAAATTTTAATTATATAGATAATTGGCTCAGATTAGATTATTTTGGAATATCATCTGAAACGGTTGGTGTTATTTCGCTTTTGTTAGATAAAGAGGATGTTTTAAAATTTGGAAAGCAAAAACAATTTGAACTTGATTCTAAAAACAATATTTCTAAAGAAGAACGAGAGAAAAAAGAAATTGAAATTGAGGATTTTAAAGAATCAGTCTTGACTGCAAAAATTGAAGCGATAATAGCAATAATTCTTGGAAACATGAAGGGTTATCCAAGATGGATTTCAATAAAATCTGGTTTCCAAAAATATCGTTTTTTATCGTTTAAAAAACTCGAAAATCAGTTCTTTTTATATTGTATTACAGAAGGAAATATTGAAAAACTAGAATCTTTAGAATCATTTCTTGATATGCATTTAAAAGATGTAGTATCGAATAAATTTACTAGTTCACTAAAAATTTTTAATGAAATGAAAAGTAAAATTCGAGATGTTATAGAAACTATTCCAGAAAGAAAGTTTTATTAAAATGCTCCAAATAAAATATCATCCTTTTATTCTTCGCCAATAAGAACTGATTTTAATATCTCTGATATCTTGTATATGTATTTTTGAAATCCATTTATAAGTTTTTAACCATAATTTTCCAGGAAATGGCTGCCATCCTTTGTTTGGTGTAATACTAAGCTCAATAGCCTCCCCAATACGAGCTAAATGATATTTCCCTGCAAAAACTCCCTTTTTTTTATCAATTATGGTGGAAAATCTTCCATTTATTTTCGAATTGCTTCTTAGAGATAATAAATTAGGTATTGCTGGAGAAAAATCGAAAGAAAGAGTATGACCTTCGTCATCGTTTCCATAGATCTGTTTTATTTCGAAGTAATCTGAGTTGTTTATAAGATCGTAAGTTATATTTTCATCTGATATATTTAGGGTTGGTACCTTTAATATTAAAGGGTCTATGCTACCACTATAATTATTATTCCATTTACAGATTACTGGCTCTAAAGAATAGCGAGCTGAATAATAACTCATTTTATTCATTCGAACAGGCATTTCTGTTATGTCTCTTGAAAAGCCATGAATTTTGACAAAAATTTCTGTGTTTTCTTTGATTACCATACCGAACTTGTTGAGGAAAACGATGGGGAAGTACTCAGGTTTCTTACTGACTGTACTAATAGGAGCTAAAATCGAAACCAAATCTCTCCCAGGAGTATTTTCTTTAATTTTAAATTCAATTTCTTCTTCTAACTTATCTTTTAAAAAGAGGTAAGCATCCAAGCCCATCTCATCAAATTGGAATTTATATTCAATATCTTCAAGCTGATTGAATGAGACATTTGTAAGTAAATCAGTGACCATCTTTTTTCTATTTTTTATAACAATCTCATTAGTGTAATAAATATCCTTCATGTTATCCTTTCGATACATGATTACAAGCGGGTATTCTTTGTCAATTTTGTGGAAAATTTGGAGTTCTATACTGTAATAAATAGGATCCTCTTCAAAACTAACGATAAGTAATCGATCCATGGGATCAAAAATCATATTAAAAGGTGATAAAATCATGTTTCTTGGTGGGCGGTCGTAAATTTTGAGCGAATTTTCGCGTTTACCAAGATACTTGTGGTGATCTATAAGAATGTCTTGAAACTTTACGTTAGAGAACCTTAAGATAAATGAAGATAAATAATTCTTGATTCCCATATCTAAGCTCACTATACCTCGTTAATGTTCTATACCAATCCGAGCTTTAATACCCTTTGAAGAATAGTAATGTTTGATCATTCTCATTTCAGTAAGCAAATCTGCTCGTTCCTTGATTTTTGGATGCATTTTAGGGCCGCCTGTTATAATTAGTTCGACAAATTCTGGTTTATTGTCTATTAATTTTAATACATCGTCGATTTTTACAATCCCATACTCAACGGCTACCCCAATTTCATCAAGAATTACGATGTCATATTCATCGTTCATAATTATTTTCTCTGCAAACTTCATGCCTTTCCTTCCTTCTTCGAAATCGATATCTCCGGGAGTTGCTATTAAGTCTGGCGTACCAAACTGTTTCAATTCGAAGTTAGGAGTTTTCTCTATAGCCTTAACTTCTCCATATTGAGGATATCCTTTCATGAATTGAATCATATATACCTTAAATCCATGCCCTATCGCTCGAAAACCTTGACCTAAAGCTGCAGTGGTCTTACCTTTCCCCCGACCAAAATAAACTTGCACTAGCCCTTGTTTTAATCTTTTTCTAATGATAAATTACCTCTAAGCTTACTATATTATGATGTAATACGTGGTCAATTAAAAACCATCATAATAAATCTATTTGAGAATTAATATTTATAAGAAGTATGGTTCAATAAATATTAGAAGTTACAATGAAAACTTATGCGTAGTGTTAAGTATGAGTAAATATAAAGAATTAGATGAAAAACTAAATAAATATCTTCGGTTAGCCACTTTTCCCGTCGCTGTAAAATTATTACGGAATCCCGAAGAATTAAATGACATCAAATTTTTAAAAAAAACAGAAAAAAAAGTTGCACTTTGTCAAATATTCAGTTATGCTAGATATTACGGTTGGACAATGGGATGTGTAAAGGAGGATAATTTGTGCCCCTTAGCTGAAATATCTCTTGGATTTGAAAAATCGCATAAACTTATCGAAGAAGGAGCTTTTTTCGTGGGACGATACAACGAAACAAAAGAAGCGGCTAAAAAAACTACAGCTACGATGCCAAAATTGCCATTTGGACAATATAACGCTATAGTTTCGGGTGCTTTAAACCGAATTGATTTTCAACCTGATTTAATCCTAATTTGGGGTAATTCTGCTCAGATAATGAGAATAATCCAGGGTTCTTTATGGAAAAAGGGAGGGAGGATTTCAATGTCAACTTTTTGTGATGGAGTTTGTGCCGATACTATTTCAAATGCCATTCTTACTGGTGAACTACAGGTTGCGTTTCCATGTCTTGGGGATCGCCGTTTTGGTATGGCAACTGATACGGATTTAATTGCCTCAATACCTATTGGAATTGTTGACGAAATAATAGAAGGTATAGAAAAAACCCACAGAGCAGGAACTAGATACCCCATACCATATCAATTGTCGACCCCAGAATTCTTCGTAAAATTAAAGAAACAATTAGAAAAAGCAAAAAAATAAGGCAATATTAATTATTTTGAATTCTATTTCATTTTTTTTCTATATTCCAATGAATGTAATATATTATATTTTTAACATAACAAAAATTGTTTCTAAATATTGTTGTAATATCTAAATTTCAATATTCTATGATGTGAGGAGATCGAAAATTCAAAAAAGTAAACTAATGACCTTAGATGAGGCAATTTCTACTTATGTTCAAGATGGTGATTTGGTTGGAATTGGAGGGCTTTCCTTTTGGAGAAAACCAATAAGTGCCTGTAAAGAAATGATTAAACAGAATAAGAAAAATTTATCTTTATGTACATTCGTTGGTGGGATAGATGTTGATATGCTTATTGGTGGGGGTTGCGTGTCAGAAGTAAAAAGTTGTTTTGTTGGTATGGAAATATTTGGTATGGCCCCGAATTATAGAAAAGCTGTGGAATCGGGCTCAGTAAGAATTTCTGAGGAAAGTGAAGCATCAATTGCCCTAGGATTGAAAAGTTCGTATTTAAAAGTCCCATTTATGCCTTTAAAAGGGATGATAGGTACTGATTTTCCTAAAGTCAGGAATGATATAAAACAGTTCGAAGATCCTTTGGGTTCAGGTACTCAACTTATGGCCATCCCTAAAATAGACTTAGATGTTGCAATTTTACATGTCCCCTATGCGGATGAATTTGGT
>Ga0255055_10002032_pt1 | contig 14351 bp, 10 predicted proteins | sample JV7_2_27_MG_FD_188633 | JGI IMG/M metagenome (GOLD analysis project Ga0255055, IMG submission 188633) | Seawater microbial communities from Jervis Inlet, British Columbia, Canada - JV7_2_27 | ecosystem: Environmental > Aquatic > Marine > Inlet | place: Canada: British Columbia | collected...
AAGGCGCTTCTAAATCTTGGATGTAGGGAATAAAGGGGGTCAAAGCTTGAATTGTGAATTATTATTGACCCAAGCAATCAATGTTGATAATTGTATGCCATGAGCAGGTCCTGGCGGATTGAATACGAGGGAGCCTTATATCACCTGTTATCGCGGGGAAACGAGGGCAAAGACATCTTTGATGATGACAGGGATCGTACTATTTTCTTAGATACGGTAGGGGAGATGTCGCAGCGTTTCGAGATGAGTGTTTATGCTTATGTACTGATGCGCAATCATTACCACCTTATGGTTCGAACTGAGAGAGCCAATCTAAAGAAAGCGATGCATTGGTTCGGCACCACTTACACCCAGCGCTTCAATATGCGCCATTCCCGCAACGGACATCTGTTCCAGGGAAGATATAAAAGTATCCTTGTGCAAAATGATGCTTATTTGCTGCAGCTTTCCTGTTATATCCATCGCAATCCGTTAAGAGCAGGAGTTGTCAAACGCCTAGCTGATTACCGTTGGAGCAGTTATTTAGCGTATGCGTACGGTCGAAAGGCCCCTGCATGGCTTTCGACTGAGTTGATTCTGTCTCAATTTAACGGCGAAGATCGATTCAAAAGCTACCGTGAGAAGGTTCAAGGATATGCCAATGAAGAAAAACGGCTTTGGGAGGATTTCCGACACGGGCTATTTTTAGGGTCGAAGAGCTTTGTTGAAAAAATCCGTAAAGAATTTTTACCCGCAGCGCCTGAACCGGCTATCGCCCAGCAAGCGCAATTAGCAAAGCGTTATGATCCAATCAGTATTTTGCATAAAGCGGAAAGAATTCTCAAATGTGATGTGAAACGGTTTTTGCAAGCGGGGCGTGTGTCAGGAGCCGAAAAAGAAACTCGAGATTTGATGATTTATTTAATTTGGAAAGCAGGCGTTTTGACGAACGATCAAATCGGTCAATTATTTGGGGTGAGCTTCTCAGCGGTAAGTCACGCTGTCAAATCGCTAAAAGCCAGAATGCAGGAGGATCCAAAGCTACAGGCAAGATTCGAACAGCTTTATTCACAATTCAAGCTTTGACCCCTTTATTGTTACGCCGAAACCAATTCTAACGATTTGTCGTTTTCCGGCCTGAATCGTCCTCCTGGAGCCTGAGTCGTCGTTTTCCAGCTTGAGCCGGCAAGGGCTCCTTAACATACCCGGCCCGACCTTCGCTCTAAAAAAAAGGATTAAATTATCTTGACATAAATAGGCCATTATAATTCGTTTTTTACGATACGGAAGTAACGAATCGTAAAAAACGTATGGAACAAGGAGCGTTTATGGAAAACCCTTTTAAATATGGCGGTGTGGTTCGCGGACCTTATTTTGCCGACCGCAGAAGTGAGTTAAAAGAACTCAAACGCGAGATGGTAAACCTAAACCATGTATTTTTAGTTTCTCCCTCGCAATATAGTTTAAAACATATTTTCGCAGCATACTGATGTTGCAATCAGATAGGGTTTTTTATAAAATCCAAGTTAGATTGTAATTATAAGCATTAAACTATCTTGTGTAATAAGGTGTGGAAAATGGTCAAGACAATTCAAGCTGAATTTTTATTTAGAAAGGGGCAGAAACAAGCGCAGGCGGGTAAATGGGAAAAGAGCATAGGTTATTTCGACCGAGTATTGTCTTTAAAACCAAAGAACAGAGGCGCTTTCCTTTATAAGGCTATATCTTTATCAAAACAAAATAAATTTGACGAGGCGCTCAGTATCATTGGGGAATCAATATCATTGCAACCTGATAATCATGCTAACTACCTTATTCGAGGCATGATTTATTATGATTCTGGTGAATATGATAAAGCCTTGGGTGATTTTGAAGAATCGTTAAATTTATCGCCCGAAAACCCTCTACTTAAATGTTACATTGCCTTAACCTCGCTAAAGAAAAATGAAAAGGTAAAACAAGCATACGAAGCATTATTAAATGATATTCAGAATACGAACCCGGAGTTTAAGGCCCGTTTTATGGTCTTGTGTGAATCTTTTCTGCTTCAACATAAAAAAGATTCGATGTCTTTAGAAGATACGATGTTTCATGAATCCTATTTCAAAGAAAAAACATTTGTATCAAAATTTTTTGATAGATGGTCTTACAAACTAAATCAGGTATATGTTTTTCTTTTTTATATATTTAATTCAACTAAAAGGAAACATTATGTACATTGTTTAAATGCTGAGCAGAGATTACATGAGGCCAACCTAATAAAATCCATCGAGGAATACAAAAAGGCATTAAACTATTTGTATGAGTATAATGATGCTTTAGATGCGCTTTTAAAAATTTATTTTTACCAAAAAGAGTATGAGTCGATTGCGGAATGCTTTGCTAAATTAAAAGAATACAAAAAAGTATTAAATTTGCTGTCTCGCAAAGATGTGGTTGAAAAGTCCAAAGAGAGTGTAATATCCGAACTTAAAAATCATTTGCCATTGGTTCTATCCCTGGGGCATTATTATTCCCGCACTGGAAATTATAGGGAGGCTATAAATATTTTTAAAATTACCGTATTTAATTTTTCAGATGAGTTTTACTATAATTATCGTTTAGGATTATCTTATTTGGGCGCAAATTATCAGGAAAAAGCTTTAACTTATTTTCTGAAGGCACTCCAAAAAATTAATCCAAATGTTGCGAAATTACGCTTGGAAGAGATGATACGTGTATTAAAGAACTATTAAAATCCTAACAGGTTCTGACTTCTTTTATGCGCTGCCTCTGGAAACTTGAGCGGCAAAAGAAGTTGTCGACTTTTCAAGGTAATTGAAACCTGATCATCGAAATTTGAAACAGAGACGCCTAGCAGCCTGACTTTCTTTTTGCCTGCTTCGGTCTTGGACAGCAACGGTTTAACAAATTTCATAATAACGGAAGCATTATCCACCGCCTCGTCGATCGTAACGCTTCTGGTAATGGATTGAAAATCAAAATATTTTATCTTCAGTGTGATCGTTCGACCTTTCGCTTCACGCTTAATTAGCGAATCTTCTAATCTAACAGCGATATCCTCCAGTATCTCGAGCATCGCATGCGTATCATCAATATCTTCGACAAGAGTGGTCTCCTTGCCAATAGATTTTCTGATCCTGTTAGGCTCTACCGGTCTTTCATCCATTCCGTGGGCAATATCGTAAAAATAGCTCCCCGACTTTCCAAAATGTTCAATTAATTGCTCTTTTTTGAATTTCTTAAGATCGGCACCTGTTTGAATTCCGAGGTTAAGCATTTTTTCTTCAGTGACTTTGCCAACACCAAAAAATTTTCTTATCGGCAATCTATCAATGAATTCGTCTGCCATCTCTGGTGTAATAACTGTTATACCGTCCGGTTTGTTCACATCAGAGGCAACCTTCGCCAGAAACTTGTTAAATGAGATTCCCGCAGATGCAGTCAGTTTACCGGTTTTCTCATATATCTTTTTCTTGATTTCCCGGGCGATCAGAGTAGCAGAAGGCATCCCCTTGAAATTCTCGGTGACATCAAGAAATGCCTCATCCAGAGACAATGGTTCAACAAGATCAGTAAATTCATAAAAAATTTCTCTTATCTCAGATGATACGGCTCTGTAGGCATCAAATCTTGGTCGAATAAACACTGCTTGCGGGCAAAGTTTGTAAGCCGTCGAGGAAGCCATTGCAGAGTGGATACCAAATTCTCTGGCTTCATATGAACAAGCAGCCACCACACCTCTTGAGTTTGGATCACCACCTACGATTACAGGTTTTCCCTTTATTTCAGGTCTGTCCCTTTGTTCGACGGAAGCATAAAACGCATCCATATCGATATGTATTATTTTACGCATTGGGTGTTTGGAATTTTATAAATTGAAGGATTAAAGCTACTATATCACAGAAGGTGGGTTATAAAAGAGGGGGAAATATTTCTCAATACGTATACCTAATATGCAATTTCGAACAGAATGAATCGGCGGGAAAATCAATCAATAGGCTTTCAGATAAACAAAAGGTCAGACGATTCAATTGGTTTATGTGTAATCGATATAGAGCACACCGTTGAGGTGGTCGATCTCGTGCTCCAGCAAAGCGGCGGAAGGGCCCTTTGCATCGAGGATTTTTTCCCTGTTGTCCAACCCCAGGTACCCGACCTTTACATAATTTGAGCGTTTGACCGTCTGGCGGCGATGCTGGGGCAAGGACATGCAGTACTCTTTGCTGTCATAGGATCCTTTTTTTTCCAGGATCTCCGGGTTGACTATTGCCCGGGCCTCCCCGTAAAGGCCACACACGATGAGCCGTTTTTGAATGCCGATCTGGGGCGCAGACAATCCTTTATAGAGGGATCCGTGGAGAAAGAATTCGAAAGGTGCCTTGAACCTCAATGTGGCGATCATCGCATTGGCCATAGATATGACGGCGTCATCAATCCGGTCGATGGGCGTTGAAACTTTCCGGAGGGCCGGGTCCGGATACGCCACGATATCGAATACATTGTTTCTCTGGTAGACATTCAGAAGTGCATAGATCCCCGTACCGCCGACAAGTCCGGCCATGGTTAGTTTTATGAATTTCCTTCTACCCCACAAAGTCGTCGCCTCTATTTTCACCGGTTTGAAGTTTTCGTCCTTTGTTCATATGCGGGATTGGGGCAGGTGTCAATCGTGCTTTAACTGAGTCTTTGAAGGTGCTCGAAAAATTTAGGATAAGCGAACGGAAGGTGCAAATTATTGCGATGATTGGTTAATAGCTGCAATCCATCATTTAGCTATTTTTCACAATGCTTATCGTCTCTTAATTTTCATCATGCTCTCATGCAAAAATGCCATTAAAAATAAAATTTTGGGGCTGATGCGCTGATCACTTCGAAATTTTGCATTATAGGGGCAATAGATTATGGAGTTTCCAAACATTTCTTCTGTTGGAGCTTTTAATTGATAATAAGTCCTCCATCTACGGTCAGCGTTATGCCATTTACGAAGTCAGATTCATCCGAAGCCAAATACACCGCCGCTGGAGCTATATCCGAAACTTCGCCAACCCTACCGTAGGGCGTTTGATCGACCCGGCTTTTTAAGTAGGCAGGTTCACTTAAGAGGTGCGCATTCAACGGTGTTCTTACGTCACCAGGTCCTATCGCATTCACATTTATTTTCTTGGGAGCTAATTCCATGGCCAGTGCCTTGGTTAAACCCATAATCGCTCCTTTAGAAGCGCAGTAAGCGGCCGCATTGGGAAAGCCAATTTGGCCTGCAATGGAAGCTATGTTTATGACCTTTCCCTTTCCCTGCTTGATCATTTCCGGCAAGGCTCTCTGGATACATAAAAATGTTCCCTTGACATTAATCGCCATCGTATCATCCCAGATTTGCTCCGAATGGTGCTCTACGTCAGCGCTGATTAAAATACCCGCATTATTGACCAATATATCAAGCTTGCCGTAGGTATTAACCGTTTTTGCTATGATCCTATCCACATCAGCTATCCTGGAGACATCCCCCTCAGCGGCCAGCGCTTCTCCGCCCCCCTCTCTAATCCCTTTTACAACCTCCTCTAATGGTTCCAATCTTCTCGCAGTGACGGTAACCTTTGCGCCTTCTTTGGCAAATTCCATAGCAATAGCCCGTCCAATGCCCTGTCCTCCTCCTGTGACGATAGCGACCTTATCCTTCAGTCTCATAACGAACCTCCCTCAAAATAAAATGATTGTCTTTCATATTGATACAATATTTTCTTCATCAACCCTTTGGGTTGAGTCGATCAGTATTGAACGCGCTTGATCCACTGTAACGCTTTTAAACCTGATTTTGTCTTGCAGTCTTACCTGGGCCATCCTGTCCATGTCGGCTGTTATTAAGCAGGCGATTTTAACATAACCACCCATCGTAACCCCGTCCGGCCCCAGGCATATAGGTTCTTTACCTGCGGGGATCTGTATAGCGCCTATGGCGTTTCCATCATCTACTATATTAGAGGGATCAGAGCCCGCATCCTTTGATTGCTCACGTTCATTGAAAAATAGTTGAGGGCCTTCAAAACGATATCCAACCCGATTGGAATTAATTGAAACACGGTAAGATGATCCGAGAAATATTTTTATACTTTCTTCTTTAACATGGTCATCCTGCGGGCCAAGGATAACCCGAAGTTCTTTCTCTCTACCCGGCCTGGGGAGTATGTCTTCCTTAACTTTTCTGCCGAATATGGATTCCAGAGGATCAATAGGCGTTCCTGCTTCCAGGATATCTCCTTTTTTTAGTATGCGACCTTTGTATCCTCCCAACCCGCCTAGCGTATAAGTAGATTTTGATCCTAAAACCTCAGGCACGTCAATTCCTCCGGACACCATTAAATAGCCGCGCCAACCGACATGAGCTTGACTCATTGAAAGGATATCTCCTTTGCAGGCATGGCATGTTTGCCAGGGTGAAACCAGGTTGCCATTAATTTTGGCTCCAAAATCACCACCGCTAAGAGCAAAAACGACTTCGTCTAAAAACCGAATAATCATGCCGGTGGCTGTCATCTCAATTCCGGCTGAATCCAAAGGATTCAATACGAGCAGGTTGCCCATACGCAATGCAAAACGATCCATAGCCCCTGAGGGGGGTATGCCGCTGGCAAAGTAGCCGGTTCGATTGAGTGCCTGGACGGTGCTGAACACACCTGGATTTATTATTTCAAAAATTGGATTCCCCACACTTTCCTCCTAGAGGGTAAACGTTTCTTCCTTAATTTTATATTGATAGCTATATTCAATTACTTGCTGCCGAATATCATCAAGTTCATCGTCAGAAACCGGAACAAACTTTATACGATCACCAATTCTGAGTAAAACCGGAGTAGCGTCAAATGCATCTAAACTCTGATATCTGTCGTAAATTGGCACGGGTGTCAGACCCATCATCTGATATCCCCCCGGGCTTACAACAGGGTAAATCGCTGTAATACTCCCTCCAAGTGCGATGGTGCCTTTGGGCGTATATAAGCGCGGTGATAGATATTTACGTACTGACAGCAATACAGGTGGGTCCAGCTGCATTAATTGGGGTGAACCGGGGGTAAAACCAACCATTCCAACCCAATGTATCGTTTCAGAATGAATCCGGATAACTTCTTCGCTTGATATTTTGTTTTCCTTAGCAATAAAATCAAGATCCGGTGCATATTTTCCACCATACTTTACGGGCAGTTCGATGAGTCTTGAGGGAGTTTCTCGCACTTCCGGTATTTCTTCAACGACTCTCTTTATCTTCTCGATTAATTGTTGAGCAGATATTTTAAGCGAATTATAATGAACCAGCATTGAACGCCATCCGGGGAACGTCTCAATGACTGACTCAATGCCTGCTTGGTTAATTGCACGATCAAACGCAATCACCTTGAAATTGGCCTCTAAAGTCATCTCATCTCCGATTTCCACGGTAAGATATTGATCACCCGAGAATAGATAACGAGGGCTTTTATAAATCATAATAATGTTCCTCCAGAATAGAGAACTTTTTTAGAAGTGGTTTCAAAACCCCATCTCCCCGCTTAATGATGCGGGATTTCGCATCTAATTGAACGATTAATTAAGGAGCTCAAAAGGCTCCAATGGAGCGTTGCTCCGCCTTGCTGAGCACATTAACTTTAAAAGATCAGAAGCGAAGTCCCGCTGTCCAGCGGGGCCCTTGATGCACACATTAATTTGTTAAAATCAAGACGTGTAATCCCGCGTTCAAGCGGGAAACCTGATCTGAGGTTTTGAAACCACTTCTAGAAGTGTATCTCCATAGGGGCTATTTTTACGTTATTTTCATCTAACTTTTTTCTGATTGCCTGTACTATTTCAGGGCTTTGCGGATTATCGCCGTGCAAACAGATACTCGATCCTTTAACCTCTATCTCCCCGCCATCTATCGTCTGTACTCTTCCTTCTAAAACCATTTTGACTACTTTTTCCACTGTTTTTTGTACATCGACTTTAGCATGTACCTTTTTAATTGTCGTTGTACCGTCCGGCAAATAATCAAGATCACCGTATAGTTCCCCAATTACTCTAATTCCCATGGATTTAGCCATCTCAAATGGCATCGTATTGTGTAAGGCCACGAAAATCGGCTGTGGCTTAAAGACCTGGATTGCCTCTAAAACACCTTTTACCAGGTCCTCGTTCGTCCAGGCCATTTGAAAAAACTCCCCATGGGGTTTTACGTGCTGCAATTTAATTTCAGAGGCTTCACAGAAAGCTTTTAAGGCTCCGACCTGATATAGAATGTAATCCGCGGCCTCTTGCCGGCTAATTTCCATTTTTCTTCGGCCAAACCCAATAAGGTCCGGATATCCCGGATGGGCGCCTACAGCCACCCCGCATTTTTTTGCCAAGGCCACTGTTTCTCTCATAACATGCGGATCGCCCGCGTGGAATCCGCAGCCAATGCTAATGGAAGTTACATGTTTCATCATCTCCTGGTCGTTACCTATCTTGTAAATTCCAAAACTTTCTCCCATGTCACAATTTAAATCGATTGCTTTAGCCATAATGATTCTCCTTTCCCCTCGAGGATCATTTAAAAAATAACTTATCTAGCCTATAAACCCATCTCCTTTTCTTCCTCAGAAATACATTCTCCAATAATTTTTAAAGCTTCGTCAATTTCTTCCTTCTGAATGGTCAGCGCAGGAGCAAATTCAAGGGCCTGCCGCACAGGTGCCGGTTTTATGATGAGCCCTTTTTTCTTAGCGCGTTCAATCATGTTGACAAGGTGCTCCGCCGGCAGCGGCGCCCGGGTTTTCTTATCAACCGTAAAATCGATAGCTGTCCACAGCCCCGCTCCTCTGATCTCACCCACTATGGAATGGCGTTCCAGCTCCTGTAAACCTTCCAGAAAATATTTGCCCAGATTCTCAGAGGCTTCCACCAGATTTTCTCTTTGTACAATCTCAATGGTTTTCAGGCCGGCTGCACAGGAAACCGGGTGATTTCCATAGGTATGCAAGTGGTTGAACACTTCTATTGGCGCCATAACCGCATCGCTGACTCCTACAGCGCCCAGCGGAACATAACCGCTGGTTATCCCTTTGGCCATGGTCATAATATCGGGTTGAACATCGAAGTGCTCGGTGGCAAACATCTTTCCGGTACGGCCGAACCCGCAGATGACTTCATCAATAATCAGCAGTATCCCATATTTGTCACAAATCTCTCGAATAATGGGCCAGTATTCTTTGGGGGGCGCAAGCGCGCCAAAACCCTGCTGGATGGGTTCTCCGATAACGGCCGAAAAGTGTTCCGGGCCCTCAAACTCGATGATGTGTTCGATGTTGCGTGCACACACAATGTCGCAATCCGGATAGGTTAGATGATAAGGACAGCGATAACAGTAGGGAGATTCGGCAAAGACACTGCCCGGAGCCAGGGGTTCCATCATCTGTCGCATCGGCACCACAGAACCTAAGGCCCGCACGCCAATCCCATTGACACCGTGATAGGCGCCTTTGCGGGAAAGAATTTTATAGCGCCCTTTATCACCCTTAAAATAATGATAATGCTTGGCAAGCTTCATGGCGCTTTCCACAGCCTCTGATCCGCCACATTCAAAAGTGAACTGATTAATGCCGCCGGGGGTAATTTCAGAAAGAACTTGCGCAAGTTTTATGGCGGGCTCGTTGGCAAACATCAACGGGGTAAAATAGGCAAGCTCCACCAATTGGTCGTAGATGGCTTGTGCCAATTCCGTATTTCCATATCCTAAATGAACAGGGCGTGTCACCCCGGCAACCAGATCGATATATTTATTGCCTTCTGAATCAAATACATGAACGCCTTCACCCCTGGATATCACGGTGATGCCTTTTTCAACTTCAGTTTTAGGGGTTAGATGTAAAATTAAATGTGATGATTGATCCATTTTGCCTCCTTTTTTAATGCCTCCGACAATTAACCAAAAAGTCCGTATATTCTTATATACCTCTTAACGAAAAATTATTTAACATGCCGATATTATTTATAATACAGATCGCCACCTCAAGAGCTGAAATTAGCATGCCGGTATCAATAAGCGCAAGAGAAAAATTGCGGGAACAAAGATCTGACCGTATGCAGTCTCCAATTATGAGATCGGAATATTGGCGAGAGTTGGATACTCTCAATTAAATCACCAGCTGCCGGAATCATCAATTGTAATTGACAAAAGCCATTGATTTGGGTATTAATGCATTTTTGATATTCCCGATTTTCTAATTCCCGGTGATCTGAAACGGTTCTCCATTTACTGAATCGAATCCGGTTTCGGCCTCATCCTGGTGACCCTCAAAAAGCGGCTTCTTATCAATTCACCTGTTAGGAGAAAGAACCTATCGTGAACAGCCCGTTCCTCATGATCCCCGTACACCTCGACGCGCTATTTCTCCAACAGGAAGAAACCGTCCTCGATACGATGGCTGACTTCTCACGTCTGCCGTATTACGACGGGAAAAAGCAGCTCGATGTTAACCCCAACATCGCGTACGTAAGCGAAGAGATCGTCTCCCACCCCTTCCAAGACCAGGGATTCCACCTGAAGCGTGGTGTGCATCTGCACTGGGCATTGCCCGATGCATTAACGCAGGGCGTAAACACAGAGAAGCCGAGTCCTGGAGGCAAGACCGAGAAAAGCATGGTCTTTCCGGCGGTCCCCAACCGGTGGCTGATTACGCGCAGTAAGCGCAATAACAATGAATGGACGCCGGAGCGACAATGGGTCGTCGAGAGCGACTATCTTTATCCGGAGGGTACCTCGTATCAGGTTGGCAGTATTACCTTTCCGGTAGAACCGAAACCAGAAGATGGAAGATTCCAGCCGTATCGCTACATGGGCCGTAAAATGCCATTGGCAGCCTGGAAGGAAAACGAGACGGCTGACCCCGACAAGTACTTAAACGCAATGACGTCTGACGGTCTGACCGCCATGGGATATGGCGATCCGAGCTTTGCCGCCTTTTACCCCAATTGTCACAGCGTCTTTGGACTGCACGACGAAGATATTTCGACCCAGGAGGACTTCCGGCGGGTCCGCTATGACGTGATCGGATGGTACAGTGATTCGAAGCGAGACTGCCTGCAGACAACCGGATTGCATCAGGCGATGAAAGCGATCCAGCAACGTGTGTGGCGCGAACATCAAGCGAGCGGAGAGGCACTTCCACCGCTGGACAAAACGGACGACCTGGACGAATGGTACGATAAGCACATTCCTGATCTCACAGCACGCCATGAAGCCCTGGAGCAGCACTACGAGTGGACGGTGAACGACAAAGACAGAGAACCGAGGCGGTCTCTTTTTTACGCTGTATTGGAACCAGAGGACCCCGTCTTCAATACCGATCCTGCAAAAGAGACAAATTCGATCAGTGTAGCGATCGGCAACACCGGCACGGAAGCCCTCTCAGCATATCTGGCCTCTCAACTTGATGGTGATAAATTAATCATTGAGGAGCAGCTGGAAGCGCTGGATCTGGCATGGCTGCTCAATCACCGGCAACTGGACATCGGACCCAAATTCCACGAGGCGCGGCACAACAAAGGATTCAAAGCCCGCCGTTCGGGAATCCTGTGGACGGTTCGCCTCCAAAGCAGCCCGGATGCAATGCACCCGCAAAGCAACAGCCAGGCCAAACGACACCCGGAAGCAACAGCGCCAGTGACGCTGCCAGCCTATTTGGCCCACCCACTGAACCAGCTCAACGAAGCCCAGCGGAAGTATGATAAAGCCCAGCAGGAAATTGATTCGCTGCGTCGCCAGATCTATGACGATTGGACGCTTTTCATGCTGGCATCGCATCCGCCGGCATGGCTCAACACGGAGTTTCCTGACCCGGCTGAAATCAGCCACTTTATGCAAAGGGCCGGGCTGCTGACGCTCAAGAAAAAGTTGGCGTATGCGGGTAGCGTGGCTTTCGAACGTGAAAATACAGGTGGTAAGTTCATCGGTGCGACCACGCCGCCGCATGTCGCCTCCACGGCGCTGGCCTCTATCCTGGCAGAAAAGGTCCGGAAAATGGTAGGCGCGATCAAAGTCGCGAACGAGATCCTGGGCTGGCTGACGGCCGTCGATCGAGCCGTGGCGACCGCACAGAAGTCCGACATCACCAACAACCAGGCGCAAGCGCTCGTGGTCGACCTGACGAAAGTCCTCGAACAACTGGAACTGTCGCCCGTTCCCGCAACGATGCCGTTGACGATCCTTCGAGACCGGATACGAAAGGCGGCCAACGACTTGCCCACGAGGAAGGACGCCACAGCTTTCCTGAAAACGCTCGAGGCGCTGCTGACCACTTTGAAACTTGTCGCTGAATTGCGATACGCCTTGCAGCAGCTTGAAGCCCCGCGGTTTTACCAGCCCTCCGACCCGGTCGTACTGATAGCGGGCGATGCCGTCAGGCCGACCGAGCGTCACGGTACGGACAGCACAGACAAAGACGGAAAACGTCGGCTACTCCAGTGCAAGCTTTTGCAGCTGAACGGGACTTTCGAGGACAAACTGGAAACGAATCGCAGCAAAGTTTTGGAGGAAATCCCGGACGGCGATCAAATCGCTGCCCGACGGTGGAAACAGCAGCCGTGGAATCCGTTTCTGATGGAGTGGCAGGTCGAAATCTTTCCGCGCAAGCAGGCGGGGAATCTACACCCTGACCGCAAAGCGTTTGAAAGCAGTTTCATCAAGGATAACTACGAACTGCCTGAAACCCGGATCGATCTGGTTACTCGACCGGGTGCTGTCGCGGTAACCGGAACCACTGACACCGGAATCTACAACGGAAGCTGCATCCTGACCGACTACGCCCCACTGCTGTTGAAAGAGAAACTGGTGTCCTACCTGAACCAGAGGGATGAGAAGGAAGAGAGCAGTAAGCCAGCGATCGAAAATTTGGGGGCGGTGCAGAAACATCTTGTTGAACATCCCAACATCATGTCGCAGGCATTAGGGGGCTTCCACGAGGCGCTGCTGCAGCATCACCAGCTCCTTCAGCTGCCGATAAGGGACCCACAGGGCTTCGCCGACTTCAAGCATCTGACTGAGGCCGTCCGCGCCGTCTGCGAGCACCGCGTGACCGGCACACCGCTGCGAGGCAATGATTTTATGCCGATCCGGTCCGGGCAGATGAAGCTGCTGCAGTTGCGACTGGTCGATACATTCGGCCGCGTCAAGCCTGTGATCGAGCCCGGTGATGCGAAACCGGTCGTGACCACCGAGGTCATGCAGACACCCGGCAGTCCACATTTGATCAATCTGACGCCGCGTCTGGTCCAGCCGGCCTGCATCAATTTTCGCTGGCTTTCGGCTGAGTACGCTACGGGAAGAACGATGGACGAGCCGGAAACAAACGCTCATCCGGCCTTTACTCCCGTTTGTGGCTGGATCGTGCCCAACAATCTCGATAGTACCCTCCTGATCTACGATAATCGCGGCCGCGCGCTGGGTTCCATCGCGAAAGCCAGTGGGCAGATCGTGTGGGAGCCGGCTCCAGTTACGGGATTGCCGACATGGGATATTTTGAACGCCAACGCTGATCCCCAGCGCATCAACCCGCATCTGCGCAAGCTCGTCGACACGATCATCAACGAAGTCAGTGCAGAGGATCCCTCGTTCCTGGATCACTTCATCACCAGCCTGGACAATGCCCTGGAGACGATCTCGCCGGAGGCATCCGCCCACCAAGAGTGTCGTGCCCTGCTCATGGGCCGGCCCATTGCCGTGGTGCGCGCCGTGGTCGATCTGGAGTTGAGCGGCCGGCCAGCAATCAATCAGAGTCTTAATGCATTCTGGCGGGACATGTTGCGCGCCGTGGGGCCGGAGGAAGAGGCAATGCAAGGCTCGGCAAGACGCGCCCAGTTCACCGTCACCGGCGAGGAAGCGGAAACATTTCGGCAGGCATTTGCCGAACGCGACCCCACCGCTATCAAGCCGATATTTAAACGCTGCAGTATCAGACTACCGGCCGACAGTGACATCACAATTCTTGCCGAAGATGGTGGCGGTCGGATTCACCTCCCGACGCGCAGCTACCGAGTAATGCCGGACGGCCACGCGCTGCACGTCCTGCTGGATAACGACCGCACCATAGATGCCTTTACGCAGGTGCGTTTCCCAATCCGGATCGGTGAATACCAGCAGCTCAACGACGGCCTCGTGGGTTACTGGATCGAAGAGTCCGACGATCAAGGCTATCATTACAAGGGCAACATGTATTATGCACCACAAGCGGGATCGCTGCGACCACTCGAGCCGGACCTGAGCGCGGGCCTTGATGGCGTGCGCGAAGAGTTGAATCGGCAGAAGTTGCCCGCTTCGATCCGGGACAGACTTGAGGCCCAGGAAGAACATCCGCTTGCCGCCGGTG
>Ga0255055_10002033_pt1 | contig 14349 bp, 23 predicted proteins | sample JV7_2_27_MG_FD_188633 | JGI IMG/M metagenome (GOLD analysis project Ga0255055, IMG submission 188633) | Seawater microbial communities from Jervis Inlet, British Columbia, Canada - JV7_2_27 | ecosystem: Environmental > Aquatic > Marine > Inlet | place: Canada: British Columbia | collected...
GCAGATTCTAAAAGGTGGGGCAGACCACGAAAAAAAAAAGATTGGTGGAATAAGACCTTCCCAGAAGCTAAAGTTCTGTATAGAAGGCGTATGTTAGTAAAAGATGTTATTAATATGCTTTAGTGTCTGGGGCATTTAATATATCCTTTTCTAAAACACACTCTTTCTATGTTTAAAAATAAAAAAAGGAGGAAAATAATATGAAGGGTATAACCCTTGGTCAGTTCGGTTCTTTAGCCTTAGCCTTTGTAGTGGCTGCTATTGTTATCTCTTTGGGTGCAGAAATTCTAGGTCAAGTAAGATCAACACAGACGAATACCACATCCTATGAATACAATGTTACCACAGAAGGTTTGGAAGGCGCAGAAACATTCGGTAACTGGCTTCCCACAATTGCGGTTGTTGTGGCTGCAGCGGTCGTAATAGGGGTAATAGTCAATTACTTTAGAGGATAGTTACACTTTTTATTTTTTTATCCTAAATCTCTTTTTCTTATTCTTTTTTATCCAAAATCACACAACTTACAATTAGCCAAGCAATATTCTGCTGCTTTGTCTAGTAATAATTCACCGCATTCGCAGGGTGCGAACCATGCTAGATATGCAACCACTATTGCCGAGACCATCAGAATTGCAAAAACTATTATCACCAAGTGCTGCCACTTTATCATATAAGCCATTATTTCATCCCCATCGCTTTTGCTATCAATAACAGGACAAAATTGTTGATAAGAAGGACAGGAATCATTATGGACAGCCTTATATTCATCTTGCATGACTGCATATAAAACATCCATTGTTCCTGTGTATAGATATAGACGGGTGGAGGACATTGTATATCATTGGTAGCATCATGCAATATTATCATCAGCAACACATCCACAATGGTTATCATGACCATGAAAACAGCGAATTTATTCAATGTCACCACCCATTTGTTCAATCTCTTTCTCTGATGGGTGTGCATAAGTCTTTTCGGCTGCCTTGACATTAGACCACCCAAACCATTCCATTCTTTGTCTTGCGGTGTATCCTTTTCTACGAAAGGCATCGTTTCTGGTGTGTCTGAAAAGGTGAACCCAAGCATCCTTATTAGTCTTTTTGACCATCTTCCAGACCTTTACCCTTGCTGTTGATACATCATATCTGCCATATTTGAATAGTTTTCCTCCCTTTACACTAGACCAATGGGCTATGAGATAGTGGATAAAGTTCATATCAGTTCTAGCCTTTAATGTGGCTATTTTAGGCAAAATGCTTTTCTTTTGTTTTTGATGTTTTATATTGATGTTCAGCCATTCTCCGTGTATCCACATATCTGATTTCTCGATGGTGAATGCTTCGGATACCCTAGTCCCAAAGACATAATAGAACACAATAATCGCCTTGTCTTGTAGTGTTGGGGCTGCATTGATCATATCACCGACTACTTCTGGTGTCAACATCTTTCTATTATCAAAGGGAACCTTTATTTTAGGCATACTAATCACAACAAAGGGGACACTTTGTTTAAACTAAGTCTTTTCTTATAAGGAGGAGAGATTTTTGAGGTAGGTATAGTATTATATGTCATATAGTCGGAGAGAATTTTTTATAGTTCTTTATGATTCTATACGCCCTGTCTTTTCCGATGTTAAACTTGAACTGTAATGTGTAAGCGTCTAGTTCAATCTTCTCATCCTTTATCGTTTTCATAATATCCAAGTCTGTCAGCTTTCTATGCTTCTCCTTCATCTTAGCTATCTTAACATCTTCCAATACGTCCATTCGTAATGATTGGGAAAATGCCTTTTTCTTCTTCTCATAAGCATCAATGAGTTCTTTGGAAGGGATATTGATTCTTGTCAAGTTCTTTTTCTCCCTTTTGTATCGCCTGTAAATATGATAAATCTTGTCGCTTCTGGGACTATATGATACTGTGAACCATCTAGCTTTCACTTGTTTCCTCTTTCTATCTACTTCGTATGTTTCTATGTAACTATGGAATAGTCTTCTTGCTTGGCTATCAATATAAGATATAGATGGTGTAGTGAATATGACACCCAGATTCAAGTGTCGAAAGGTCTGTAAAACGTAGTTAATCGCCTTGTTAGATATAGAATACCATTCCCTTGAAGCCATACCTACACCTGCTTCGTCCCATATTATAATCTGTCCCTGTTTCATTCCATTATTTAGAACTTGCATGAATTCTTCTGCTGTGAACACCACCCTTCCAATATGGAATGTATCATCCACTTCTTCTGCTATTCTTAGACCAGAAAAGGATTTTCCTGATCCTGTTGGACCACATATAAGACCTAGCCAGTTCTGGTTATAATATATCATCCTATTTTTGATGTTTTTAATTAATGGGTTCGTCATATTGTCCATTCTCCTTCTACTTCTAATAATAATCCTTTTTCTTCTGCCAGAACCATTAAAGCCTTGAATTTAGCCCTTGCCAAGTTCCTTTCGGCTTCTTTTAACGCTAGTTTCTTGCCCTTGTATTCTTCAGCCAGATTCATAACAGCGTCATAATTTTCCTGTGCATTATGCAAATCTAAGCCATTATTCTGATGATAGGGGTATAAAACGTCACTAAATGCTTCCACAGACGCTATATACATATCCGCATCGGTTGCAGCGACAGTTAAGATGCGATTGATGTGTAAAAATAGGATTTTGGAGAAATTCATCTCGCCTTTGTCGTCCATCTTAAACCTTCTCCCATGTGAATTTTGATATGTATAAGAATGAGAACAACACTATTGGCAGTTCTATTATCCATTCCCCGAAAGGTGTTGCGTGGCATATTTTTGGAACACCAAAAGCGAACAGGACTTGGTCAACACATACCAATCCCATACAGGCGATTGCTGTTGAGAAAGCCAGTATCTTCCAGTAGTTCATATTCATCCCGTTGGTATCGGCTTTGTCTTGTCCACCATCTCTATGTATTGGACTGCCTTGTCTAATAAGATATTAGATTTGTCCAACAATGCTTCAGACTGCTTGATCATGCCCATCCCGACATCAGCCCTAGCCATCGCAGGCTCGAATCCATACTGCATAAGGAACCAGAAGAACAGCCCCAAAGAGATTAAGGCTATGGCTATGGTTATGATGGGTATCAATTTATCCATCGTTGTTTTCTTATACCATTTCTGTTCCGCCTTCTTGTCATCAAGGACCTTGTTATATCGTGCCTGTTGGGACTTTGCTATTAGTTTAAAGTCAAGCTTGTTTATATCTCCCTTTATGACAGAATATGGTTCTATTATCTCATGGACATTCTTTGTGGGTGTGAATATGTATAATCTTTGCTTGCCCTTCCTGTCCGTCCTTATATGGTCGAATGTTGGTGGAATCCATTTTTCACCATCCCGAAAGAGTAAATATTCCTCGTCCTTCTTCTTGATTCTTGCAGCCTTGCGCTGTCTTGGTATGACCTGTGTCCCCGATAGTTCCCAATCTTCGACATGAATGGGCATTCTACGGAATATATTGCGTTTCCATATGAACAGACCCACAACCCCTAGTATGACTAGGACTATGATGCCGCCGATGATTTGTGCGGCATATCTTGACAATAACAGGAACAAATCGCCCTGCGGAACAATATCTTCTAAAGGCATAATATCACGATTTAAACGGATTCAATGAAAGTCCCTTCTTTTCTTCTGGAAGTCCTTTCATTTCCCTGACGCTGTAAGACTTTGTCAATGCGTCCAATAACGCTTTGTTGTTTGCCTGTTTCAAGGCGAGAAAACACATATCGCTTATCCTTGTTGTCAGAAGGGATATGTCGGCTATATCCATATCAAATTTGTCCCATTTCATATAGAACAGCGTGTTCAATTCTTTGTTCAAGGTCATTGTCAATTTATATATCTCTTCATCGTCCAGATTCGATAATAATGTGTTACGATTAACATAAGTATCCAATACAGAAATTATCTCACGGATTCCCGCATCATTGGCGGAACGCTTCCCTAATTTCATCCATTGCTTCTGTTCCTGCGAGAACATCTCGCCCCGCAGATTGCGTCTAAAGCGTTCTATGACGATATAAGGATCAAGAATCTGGTCTATTATCTGCGAAGGTATCGTGAACATGGATGGCAAAGGCAATGGTTCAGAAGCAGGACTTGGCTGGGGTTCCATGATAATTATTGGACATAATCACATATAAAGTTAAACAAAAACCTTTTTTGTTTAAATTTCAATAAGAACTTTGATTTCTCCATTTGACATACATCACTATTATTATTAGCATCCCCGTTACAGCGGTCCACAAAGGCATTGAATCCATTATGTATGTCACTATCGGGAATGAAGCTGCTGCTGTTGATAGCTGTGTGTCAGCAGCCATTGTCCCGAAGGCATTGGAGAATATAGGTATCAGCACCATTAACACTACCAGAGTGAGAACGCCTGTGACTATGAAGATCGGATGTGATGGGACCATATAAGCTAGGATGACAGTAGTTGCAGCCAAGCCAACGAATATTATTATAAAGCCCAGATTGAAAGTCGCAACAGCGGTCTGGGCATTAACAAGAACACCCGCTGCTGTTGCACTAAAGGAGGTGGTCGCAATCACTTCTGTGATCACAGTATAAGCGATGAGTATCCCGAAGCCTAGCATGAACATTGCCAAAACTATAAACAGTAAATCCCATACCCCGCCTTTCATAATCTTTATATGTTGAATCTCATATATAATATTATCGAAATACGGACGGAATTAAAATGAAGAAAAAAAGGCGAGGACCTAAAAAGAACACATGGTGGAAGAAACAAAGACGCAAGAATCATGGTTATTTTGGTTCGATAAAGAAGAAACTGAATAAGATGGGTTGATTATGGCTACTGCTGAACAATTAAGGCAGGATTACTATGAAAAGTTCGGTTCAACTGTTGAATCCGCTTTGCAGAATCCTATCGAGTATTATAAGGTTCCCAGACCAGACATTTACAAATGGTTGCAGGAACATCCAGAAGTATATGAAGTGATTGGAAGGACACGACCCGCATCCGTAGTTTACACGGAGGGTGGGCAGGAAGTGTGGTATGGGGGCGAAATGATAGAAGAATCCAAGCCACAACAAATCCAGCAGATGCAGCAAGTGACACAGGCTGGCGTTACTACTTATTATATGGAAACACCGACAGGAAGGGTTTCCATTTCTCCCGAAGAATATGGCAAGATAGCAAAGGAACATATAATGGGTTCAAGGATGAATGTCTTTGCTTCTGTCCCGCCAAAGACAGAAAGACAATTACAGATAGAAGAAAGGCGCAGGGATCCATGGTTCCAAAGGGTATTCTTCACAGAGAAAGCAATGACAGGACAGGCAACGACAGCAATCATAGAGTGGATATTTGCTAAAGACAAGAAAAAGTTCTCACAGACACAGGCATCACAATGGCGTGTGGAACAGACACAGATATTGACGAAATTGGGCGAAGGGAAAAGGGCAGAAGTGACCTTTGAAAGGACTGCACCCGTTGCACTAGCCGCAACAATGATACTGGTGTCGCCTGTGTTGGGTAAGGCTATGGGACCAACACTGACAGCAGGGATAGGCGGCGGACTTGTCGGTATCGGAACATACTTTGCAGCTTCTGGTTGGAAGCCTGTGGTTGAATATTCACAGCCATCCACATTGGGTGCGGGCATTGTGATGATAGGTGCGGGAAGTCTGATGGTAAAAAGTGGATGGGAAGCGGCATTCCCAAGACCACCGCCAGATGTGAAAGTGGAAGTGATGCAAAGGGGCGGTGCGATGCAAAGGGTTCAACCAGACATGAAAGAGTTCACAGGTGTTAAAAAAAGTGAGATGTTCGGGAAGGCAGGTGAAAGGAAGTTCATTGCCAGTTCTTATTCTGATTATGGTGCAACAATAGGCAAGAGAGACGTGGTTGGGTTCGGGCAGGTAGATACACAGGTCAAAGAGATAGTCCGACCTAGCTTTTGGCAAGCAGCGAAGGCAAGGATAACAGGCGAGAAGTTGGGACCACAGTTCGGTGAAATAGTATCACAAAAACATTTCTTCAAAACGATAGGTATTGACTTGGGTGATGATTTTATATTCTCACAAACGATTCATGTCGAAGCAAAGGGAAGCAATCTTTATAATATTTATTTAAGGACGGGTGCATCAAAGGAACTGGCAAAGACTGGAATAGATTTGACATTGATGTCAGCAGGCAAAGAATTGAAAGGTTTTGTCACGACAACAAAGATAACAGAATGGTTGATAGATCCCCCAAAATTGCCAAGTAAGACAGTTTCATATTTGACAGGTGAAAAATTACTAGGTGCAGATATAACAGACATAGGATATGTAATGCTGCAAGGTCCTTCATCAGCATCAACCACCACAGGTGGTGTCAGCACTAAAGTCACATCAGAATCATTGTTCACAGGCATCGCAGAAGTAAGTGCGGGCATTGGCAAGTCTGCGACAAAGGACATAATAAAGGGCATGACCATATCACCGCCAGAATTGGCAAAGACTTATGCTTTTGCTTTATCAAAGCCATCTGTGAAAACAGATACAGGAACACTAGTCAAGACAGATATGCTGACAGGGTTGAGAACAGCGCCAAAGACCAAGACTGCAACAAGGATGGACACCGAACTAGGGACCAGAATGGACACAGGACTTGCTTCAAGGATGGATATTAGGTCCATGTTCAGAACTGGGACCATGATAGGCGGCATGACTGCTATGAGAATGGACACACAATTAGGACAGAAGCTTGACACGGGACTGGCATTGAAACTGGACACACAAATATCAATGCCATCAATGATGTCACCCCTTACACCAATATCACCGATACCGATAGGTTTTACGGGTGCTATTCTTGGCGGGATAGGTTTCGGAAAATCTGATATTTTTAGGAAAAAGAAAAGAAAGACTAAACGATTAAGGAAGAAAACAAGACCGCAGCCTTCTTTGGGCGGCATTGTATTGAGAAAGAAGGGAAAACTCAAAAAAATGTTCACAGGTATCGAGCCAGTCAGACCTTTGGGCAAACGAAAAAGGAAAAGATGGTTATGAAAGCTAGGACAATGCTTTTGGCGCTGATATTCTTCCTAGTCCTAGCCATGCCTGTCTTTGCTACCGATAAGATAGAAAGGGGCGGGTTCGAGTTCTGGCTGAAGGATTTCACCCTTGATTATGAGGAAGAAAAAAGGGTTTACACGCCCACAGGCATCGTCGAGTTCCACATGCCCATCGTGTTCAGGAAGAACACCGCAGGCGATTTATCATTTGAAAAGTCGGACTTTTCCCATTATTATAGATATTTGAAGAGAACGAGTGGGATGGATTCGATAAAGTTCCAATATCTGAAGAATGTCACCTATTATGAGGACGGGGAATGGATATGCGATGAATATGGTATCGGCGACGAGTATGATATAGGGAACGATTCTGTTATCTGCATGGGCGGATACCATGAGCAGATTGAGAAATGGAAGGGTGTCTGGACGAACATTCCTGCTAACATCGTGATAAAGTCTGGCAGGTGGTATGCCATTGACATAATAGGATACAAGAAGGGCGGGCTTGACGGGTGGGCTGTTGATCTAGTTCCAAGGTTCAAATCAATAGAGATACCAGAATACGCATGGTGGAACGCTACTTATACTTACAAGCAAAGGGTCAATAAATCTTCCACAGTTGCGAGTGATGACACCGTTATATTCAACCATTCCATAGACACCGCTACATTGATAGGCGCAGGGAAGATGGATGCGGACTGTCAAGATTTAAGATTTGTTTCTGCTGACGAATCAACAACCCTTAATTATGACTGGGAAGGATACGGTGGGACATACGGTTGCAATCAGGCTAACACGATTGTCTGGGTTCAAATGGAAGTAAAGGCGGACAATTCTTCATATTTCTGGGTTTACTATGGGAATACAGGCGAAACCACTTGGGGCAATTCTACTAATACCTATGATGCGAACTATGTTGCTGTCTTTCATTTAGGGGAAGGGACAGGCAACACATTCGAAGCCATATCAGGCACGACTGGAACTGTGACAGGTTCAAGATGGATGGATCAGATAAATGACGGGACTATTGAATCTGTTGGACATGGTCTTGAATTTGACGGGAATGACTTGGTTAATTTCGGGGACAACTTTGACACAACAGGCAATCTTACTATGGAACTGTGGACACAGAAACCAATAAAGGCTTCATCCACTTATGAGCCTTTCGGGAAGCATGATGGTTCTAGGGATTCTTATTGGTGGCTGATTGGCGGGAATGCCGTCGGTGGTGGCGACCAGTTGTCTAATTGTATAGTTGGGGGGAATGACGCATGGTCTGGGTATCAATCCACTAATCTGGGCTGGAACTATATGAGTTGCACCTATAACAAGACCTATGTCACCCATTACATCAACGGGACATTGAACAATTCAGCGGCTTCGGCTACCGACCCCGTTAATGATGATGCTGTGTTTTACATCGCTTATGAAGCGCAATACGGGACATATTATGTCGGTAATATAACCGAGATAAGGGTTTCGTCCGTAGCAAGAAGCGATGATTTTTTGAAATTAGGATATGATTTGATAATATATCCTGCTTTGACAAGCATAGGTTCGGAAGAAACAGCGGGTTCGACATGGATAAACTGGCTGAACAATGCTTCCAGCGTTCCAGCTGATTATGTTGTTGGCGATTCCAATTTCTCTATAGAATGGAACTCTACTGATTCCAATGGATATAACCATTCGATATTCGGAACTAATCAGTCTGGTTCTTGGGCGAACCATACAACATCAAGAAGTGGCAATGTTTCTTATATAAACATCACTTTGCCTGCGACCACATTCTCTTGGCAATGGTATGGCAATAATTCTGATAATGATTGGAACGCTTCGACCATTTGGACTGATACCATCGCAAAGGCTTCACAGTCCTGCACTATAACAAATAATGAATCTGCTAATGAATATTATCCTGTTGATGTCAATATATCTGGGACTTGCCAGTATGGGACATACTTCTTATATAGATGGGACGAGGACACGGGTGTCACTACAAATATCACCAACCCTGATACATGGCAACCGCCTTCCAACAATTCCAGAGGATATAGGATGTTCAATTATACTGCAAATACTTCGGGGACTGGGAACTATTCGTCTGCGACAACGCAATATAATTTCACTCTTAATGTTGCCCCGAATGTTCATGCCTTTTATTTAGACGGGAACTTGAACCAGAATGTGAATATAAATGTGGGTGCGACCTTGAATGCTACTGTTCTAGGTAATGGGACAGTATATGTCTATATGGACGGTGTCCAGAAGAACTCATCGGGTGGTATCAATGACATAAATACCCTAGTCACTTATATCAATTCAACACTGGCAACTGGTGAAACATATTGGTTCTCATCGAATGCGACGGGTTGCATGAATGTTTCCCACAATGTCACAGGGGCTAATTATTCTGTGACTGTTCAAAGTGTTTTGTCGGTTGATGTTCTGGATGAACTGACAGAAGCAGGGATAACCTTTAACATAACACTATCGAATGACACCTTTTCATGGACAGAATATGACTTGGCTATATTCCAAGCCAATACTACCAATATGCCATATGGGGATGTCAATATAATCGTCTGGGCAGCGGGTTACGATCAAAGGAACTATTATGAATATGGACTGCTCAATTCATCCGTAGAATCAATCATAGCATACTTGTTGCCGACTGTGGACAGTCATCAGGTGACTTTCAGCATCAGCAATGTCCTAGAACAGCCTTTGGATAGTGTTGAAATAGATGTTCAAAGGGTATTGTCTGGCGGTTGGACCTTGATTGCACAAGGAATCACGGATGATACTGGCGCATATCCGTTCTATCTTGATCCTAATGGGAATTATCGAATCAATCTCTATCACGAAGATTATTATATAAAGAACAGCACTTTGATACCTGTTGCAACGACTTACACGATTTATCTATTTAGGGAAATATACGAGATTCCTTCATATTGGCAATACTGGCGAGATATAACGACTTCATGCGTGTTCACGAATGCTTCACGAATATTACAATGTAATTGGACAGATACAGGAACACATTTAGATAATATGACCATGACTGTTGTAGAAATGAATCTTTCATATACTAATAATCTATGTATAAACCATTCAACAAATTCAACGGGTTCATTCTCTTGCACATTCCCAGCACCACATAATATGACTTATCAATGGTCTTTAGTGGGACAGATGTCATCAGACCCAACAGAGATAGCTTATCATACAGGAACTTGGAATGATATAGTCCAATTTGCGTTGGGTTTGACGGGTGTTTTCGCCGCAGCGATGATATTATTATTATCAGGTTCGATTGGTGTCCAGATGGGTTCACCTTTGATGACTGTTCTTGGAACCATGATAGGAATAGGTGTAGCGTATATTTTGGGGTTATTGACAGTTCCAACATCCGCTTTAGTGATGATGACAGGACTATTCGTAGCAGGGGGAATTTTGATATTCAAAATGAGATGATACTATGAAACTAACACAGATGCTTATAATATTGCTTTTAATGGCTGCTTTTGCTAGTGGTATGATTGGTTTTTATGAAGGACTGATGCGGACACCAGAATATAATAAGAATGTGACAGATTTCCAGTCTTTCAACCAGACACAGCGAATATATAATAAGACTTGGGCTGTCTATGATGTCATTAATATCACAGGTGGCGAAGCCCCGCCTTCTCCAATAGATTTGATAGGTATTCCTTTATACTTGATAACAGCTGCCTATAACGCAGGGATGTTGTTCTTAGAGATACCTAATCTGTTTGCAGCAATGGTTTCGGATTTTGTTAGTTTGGCTTTGCTTCCAGAATGGTTCGGGTTGATACTTAACGCCTTATTATTTGTTATAATACTGGGTGGGATAATATATTTCATAACAGGGAGGAATGTTTGATATGGCTTATGCAGCACCGAATGCTACGGATATAGTGGGGGTATTAGAATATGCCAACACAGTCACAGGACATTGGTTTTGGACATTAATAATTATAGCTGTTTTTGTGATGTCCTTCGGGGTATTGATCGCACGGAACGATGCGAAAAAGAGTTTTGCCGCTGCTTCGTTCTTCTCAACGATATTCAGCATGATTCTGTTTGTTTTAGACCTTATTCAGATGAATGTAATGGTTATAACTCTATTAATGTCTTTTGCAGGGCTTATGTTGATGTTATTTAATAGATAATAATGGGTTAAGTGTATACTACCCCCATATATACTCCACTTAAGAATACATATATAAGTGGATACAAATATTTATATACACTCTTTTATACTAGTATAGTAGGGTGTATATACTATGGTGAAAAGAAACACAAGTTTAACAGTTGAACACGAATTGATAGAAAAAGCCAAATTACATGGCTTAAACATATCGAATTTTTTAGAAAACAAACTAGAAGAATACTTCTTACAGGTTGGGATAGCATCAAATATAACAGCAGAACACAAAAAGAATGTTTTAAGGAAGGAAGTTAAGATATTTCTTGTGGATGCACCTAACGATTGGGAACATTTCTTAAGAGGAAGAACTAAATCAATAAACAGGAAATACCATTTGAATATCAGCATGGAACAATTAAGGAATGAAGTTCTGACTTATTTGAAGGAGGAAGGTGAAAAAGCATGATATTTTTACCCATTGTCATGAGCATCTCAAAGGAGAAGATAGACAACATGAAAGAGGCTCTTTATGAAAGATGTCTGGATAACAAACACAGAAGAAAGTTCCTTATTGGTGGTCTGCATACTTTGAGAAGTCTAGTTGACGGTGTTATGGGTGGTTCTGATAATTGGAGGATTACAGAGGCTTGCAGAAGGTTGGCAAGGCTTGGTTATATTAGGACTGTGGCAAATGCAGACAGACCTTTCAGCACACCCAAATTTTATATAACCCCCAAACTTTTTGGGGAGATGAGAAACAAAGAACAATCAACTTTATGAGGTGAAAAAAATGAGTGAAAAATTAATGAGTGAGTGCATGAAGGAAGTCCTAGCAATGTTCGATGCTAATAGGATTTTCCCGACATCAGACAACATAACCCAGCTTACCGATACCTTGTTTAAGGCGAAGAAGTGGGGATCAACCAAGTTTAAGGGGTGAAAACGATGAACATATACGACAAAGAGGCGCATAGAAAGTTCCATGAATGGCTGGACAATGGCAAGTGGGAAGAATAGTATGGGAACTTATGGTGCATATAGGAACAGGAAGAACTATGCCTATCTGAACGCAGAAGTCCGAGATGGGCGGACTTGGAGGAAATTTGTCGTTAGAATCCCAAAACAGCAGATTATGATAATAGTTGAAAAGGCAACGAATCCCAAGAAAGAAACATACGGGAAGATTGCAACAAAGTGATGATTATGACCGAAGAAAAAGAACTATGGTTAATAGCAGGATTGGGCATAGGCTTGGTTTTTGGATTTTTAGCCTGTTATTTCCTGTTTTAAACTAAATGAGGTTTTTGTTATGAGTGATTACGAAGATAAAATAAAAGCAAGAAAGAAATGGCTAAGAAAACAGATAAAAGATTTAGCTACCGAAAGAAAGTTTTTGTTAATCGAACAAAGAGAACATAGAATTGAATTAGCCGAACTAAAAGAAATTGAAACAAAGCAGGAGCTTTGATTAAAATGAAGAAAAAACAAAAAAAGGTATGTCTTGAATTAACAAAAGACGAAATACTAGAAATGATGGGCAAAGCAATAGCATTCGATTTACTTGTTGAAATGAGAACAGAAAGGAAATCGATAAAAAAAAGAGTTATGATAAAATAACAAAACGAGGAGTTTGTTATGAAAAAATATGATGAATGGTTGATTTTAAAGAAAATGTGTATGATGATGGGTATGGTTTTAACATCATTTTTTATTTTATTAGGAATTTTCAAATATTATGGATTGATTTAAACATAAGAGGCAGTATGATGGATTTCACTTGGAAAGAAATTATAATGTTTTTAATAGTTTTGGTGATTATAAATTTGTTGGTATATGGCGTAGTGTCAAATTATATGTATAGTGATGCGTTCACAGCAAAGATGTGCAGGATCATAAGAAAACACGCTTACCTATATAATCAGGTGGGTATGCGTTGGGGATATGATGGGAACACTACCGAAGCATTAATGAAGAAAAATAGGTGTGAATGATGTGTTATTTTGGAATGAAAACAGAACCTCCAAGTTTAAAAGAAAGAATCAAAAGGTGGTTTCGTGGAAATCCCAGACGAGATACTTGAAGGAATCCTTCGGGACGAAGAAAGAGGCTATCATGATTTTTTCGAGTTCACAGATGATAAAAGACCTGTGGACAAATTATGTGAGTTGTTAAAGAATGTGGATAGATGAAGATATTAAGAAGAAAAAAGGTTTCACTAGCGAAGTGATAGAACCGATCAAGAACGGGATAAAATATGACAAGAGGTATAATTTTGCTCTTATTGGGTGTGATGACGGGAAGAATTGTGAAAGAGATGTGGAAGATTTATAAATCAGAAGATGAGAATTATTAATATGGTGAAGGCGTGGGTTCTCCTATCGGTAGTGTTAGCATATTCATTACTTACACCTTTCACAGTCCACGCCTATACCAATTCTTCTACCGTGTGTTTGGATTCCGATGTTTCCCAGTATAATAGGAACTTCCTTAATACGAGTGGAAGCATCGAATCCACGACCGAAAACATCACCTGTGGTTATGGTTGTAACACGAATACAGGTAGCTGTAACGCTATTGGGGTAACGGATGTGGGGATTGTTCTCGCAATCCCTATTATTGTTCTCGTTCTCGCATATCTAGGGATCAACTTTGCCAAGGAGGAATGGACCATGCAAATGCTATTTCTTATAATTGGGATGTTCCTCTTGATCCTAGATATTGGCATCGGGATGGGAATAATGCAGAACTTGAACACGGATGTATCAACGATGCTTGGTGCAGGATACTGGGCTTTAATCGGAACCACGATGCTTGTAGTGATGTATTTCTTCCTGCGTATCATAATTACCGCTATCAAGACTTTGGAGACAGGAAAATGAAATCCAAGAAAATAAGAATTGCCCCAGAAATAGCAATAGAAATAGAAAGATTATCATTATCTTTAGATATTTCTTCGTCACAAGCATCTAGGATTGTATTTCTCAAGGCAGATTCTAAAAGGTGGGGCAGACCACGAAAAAAAAAAGATTGGTGGAATAAGACCTTCCCAGAAGCTAAAGTTCTGTATAGAAGGCGTATGTTAGTAAAAGATGTTATTAATATGCTTTAGTGTC